>Ga0326728_10008086_pt1 | contig 26451 bp, 21 predicted proteins | sample MB3enrmetagenome_FD_207602 | JGI IMG/M metagenome (GOLD analysis project Ga0326728, IMG submission 207602) | Lab enriched peat soil microbial communities from McLean, Ithaca, NY, United States - MB31MN | ecosystem: Environmental > Terrestrial > Soil > Wetlands > Peat | place: USA: New York... | reverse complement strand
GTTTCTCCCTCGGGAAACCGGGGGAGCGGATTGAAACGACAAACTCAATAAAAGGGGAAATATATGGAAAACGTTTCTCCCTCGGGAAACCGGGGGAGCGGATTGAAACACGGAAAAGAAAAACGGGGCGGGGCGTAGACTTATGTTTCTCCCTCGGGAAACCGGGGGAGCGGATTGAAACTTGCGCTAGGCTGATGATAGGCTCGTTCTGCCTTGGTTTCTCCCTCGGGAAACCGGGGGAGCGGATTGAAACGCTTGTGGTCCTTTGGCACGCCGCAACGCGGCAAGTTTCTCCCTCGGGAAACCGGGGGAGCGGATTGAAACGAAATATACACGGAGGGGATAACGAATCATCTGCGTTTCTCCCTCGGGAAACCGGGGGAGCGGATTGAAACCTTGCCATAAAAGGCGATAAATTCTCATTCGCCAAGTTTCTCCCTCGGGAAACCGGGGGAGCGGATTGAAACTCGGCTTTTGAGACGGCCTCCCCAAAAGCAGATGGTTTCTCCCTCGGGAAACCGGGGGAGCGGATTGAAACTCAATACGAGTCACAAAGGTGTTGCGCTTCTGCTGTTTCTCCCTCGGGAAACCGGGGGAGCGGATTGAAACTCCAAAATGCGAACTCCTCGCAGACGAGAAAATGTTTCTCCCTCGGGAAACCGGGGGAGCGGATTGAAACGGTCATGTACGTGTATACACTGGCAAGCGCGCGCGGGTTTCTCCCTCGGGAAACCGGGGGAGCGGATTGAAACCAGCATAGTGCCTACTGGTATGACAATCTTGCGCGGTTTCTCCCTCGGGAAACCGGGGGAGCGGATTGAAACTGCGCCATAACCTAGTTTAGTAGTTGTGTGCAGGGGTTTCTCCCTCGGGAAACCGGGGGAGCGGATTGAAACGATTGTATACTTCTTATTATGGCAGGCACTATAGTTTCTCCCTCGGGAAACCGGGGGAGCGGATTGAAACCGCTTTGGCTGAAGTCTAGCCGCGCACAGCGTTTGGTTTCTCCCTCGGGCAACCGGGGGAGCGGATTGAAACGCGTATGACGTCGGCTATTGGCAGCTTATAGGAGGTTTCTCACTCATTTACGGTAGTTGCGCTTTTACGGCAATCCGTTTTTTCCGTGACGGCAGAAACCCCTTGCTCCGTACGCGCGCGTTCTGAATTTTGCCATCCGCTTATTTGTCCGCAAACCGCCACAGTGCGGCGCATGTGGCGCAGGCGGAGCACGTCAAAAACGTTACTGCGCAGGAAACGCTGCACCAGTTGATTTCATTAAATTCGTTTTTTCTGCCGCGTCAGTCGAAGATTTCCGCTATTTCCTCGCGCTCTTCCGGGCGGGCGAAATATTTCAGTTTGTCGGTTTTGAGGAATATGCCGACGGAAAGCGTTTCCTCTCCGGCGGCATCAAGCAGCGCGTCATCGCCGCAATCCACAAGCGTCTGGGCTCGGTCCAGCAGTTTGGCGCAGAGTTTCTGCGCGCGGTAGATGGCGGAGGGTATGGTTTCCCGGCGCAGGTCGCCGTTACGCGGATTTTTGTATTCCAGTTCGCGGGTGAAAAAATCGGTGCTTTTAAGTTTCAGCCTGGGATAGAACAGCGCGCGAATCTGCTCGAAACGTTTTACGCAGGCGAGATTTGCCAGCGTCATTATGTAATAGAACGGACGCTGCCGCGCTATGCCGCTTATGCCTGCATGGCAGTTGAGCGCAAAGCGCGCATCGGCATGATACTCCACGGCGGAAGCGCCGTAGAATCTGGCAAGAAAAGCCTCGAATTCGCGCATCGGCATTTCGTTCTTGCGCGTAAGCTCAAACAGCGATTGCGGCTCTTTTCCGTCGTCGCCGCAGCAGCTGGCGATGTCGATAAGCGTTTCCAGCTTGCGGTGCAAGCCGCTTGCTATGCGCGCCGTCTCGGCGTCGTCATGTTCGCTGTGGCCGGTGAAATAATAGACCAGAGGATGCAGCACGCTGTCGGAAGCGATATGGCACAGCGCGCCGGAAAGGAACGCCAGCCTTTTTGCGTCCGGCCTTGAGCCATAGCGAAACACAAGATTTTTAAAGGGATAGGCGAAATGTTCGCCATGCAGCGCGTCGGCCAGCTTTTTAAACTCCCTGCCGCGCGCGGAGAAAACGGAATAATACGGGCTGTCGGTAAGCACCGCTCCGAGATGGAAAAGATTGGGGTTTGCTTCTATGGCGTTTTTCAGGCGTCCGGCGGAGAGCTTTTCGCGACCGCCGTCGGCGATAAGCCAGTGGGTGAATTCCTTAGGCATCGAATTCGCCGAGCAATATCTGCTCCAGCTCCAGATCGACGCCCTTGCGCGTGCGCACGCGGGCGCGGATTTTGGCTATCAGTTTTTTAACGTCCGAGGCTGTGGCCCCGCCCTTGTTGACTATAAAACCGGCGTGTTTGTCCGACACCTGCGCCCCGCCCACCTGCACGCCTTTCAATTCGCATTCGTCTATAAGTTTCGAGGCGTAATTATTGAGCGGGCGTTTGAACACGCTGCCTGCAGAGGGATATTCCAGCGGCTGCTTGTCGGCGCGCAGTTTCAGCGTTTCAAGGCGTATATGCTTAAGCTCCCTTGCGTCGCCGGGATCCAGTTTCCACTCGGCGGAAAGAATGAACATCCCGTCCAACCCGTCCACCTTGCGATAGCCGTATTTAACGTCGCTTTTTAGAATTTTCACCGGACGCCCGCCGGAATCCAGCGCCCAGAAGCTTACCAGCTTGTCGAAAGTTTCCTGACCGAAAGCGCCCGCGTTCATCCAGACCGCGCCGCCGACGGTGCCGGGTATGCCGGACATTTTTTCCATGCCGGAAAGCCCGGCTTTTACCGATGACAGAACGACATCGTCCAGCGGCGCTCCCGCCGTGGCAGTTACAATGGTCCCGGCAACGCCCACATCGCGCCGCAATCTTGTGGAAGCGACTATGCCGGGCAATCCCTTGTCGGACACAAGCACGTTCGAGCCCAGCCCCAGAACCGTAAGGGGCAGGCGGTTTATGCGCGACAGTTTTATAAGCGTGACCCACTCGTCGCGCGTTTTGGGCAATACCAGCGCCTCCGCCGGACCGCCTATCTGGTAAGTGGTGTATTTTTCCAGCGGTTCGGAAAAGCGGCAGCGTCGCCCGAAAATTTTTTTAAGCTCTTCTTTCCAATTCATAAAAAAACCGGAGGCCGGGTGTCGGCCTCCGGTTAGCTACATGATAGCGTTTATTTAAGCGCCTTTGCTATGCGCTTTAGCGCCCAGTCTATTTCCTTTTTGGTGATTATGAGCGGCGGGGCGAAGCGGATGACGTTGTCATGCGTCTCTTTGCAGAGCAGGCCCATGTTCATCATGGCCTCGCAGAAACGGCGCGCGCCGCCGGCTTCCGGCTTTAGCTCCAAACCGATAAGCAGGCCTTTGCCGCGCACTTCCTTGATATAGGGGCTCTTTATCGCGCGCAGTCCCTGCATGAAATATTCGCCCATTTCGGCGGATTTTTCCACAAGCTGCTCGTCCTTGAGCACGCGCAACGCCTCGCGCGATACGGCGCAGGCCAGCGGGTTGCCGCCGAAGGTGCTGCCGTGGTCGCCGGGGTTTAAGACATGCATGATTTCCCTGGAGGCGACAACAGCCGATATCGGCATCACTCCGCCGCCGAGCGCCTTGCCCATTATCATCATGTCCGGGCGGGCATCGTCATGCTGCCAGCAGAAATTCTTGCCGGTGCGTCCGAAACCGGTCTGCACTTCATCCGCAACAAACAGCGCGTTGTGCTGTTTGCAGATTTCCTTTGCGGCCTTGAGATATCCCGCCGGAGGCACGTTGATGCCGGCCTCGCCCTGAATCGGCTCGAACAGGAAAGCGACGGTGTTTTCGTTCACCGCTGCGCGGAGTTCTTCGATATCGCCGAATTTTACCACCTTGAAGCCGGGCGAGAACGGCCCGAAGCCGTCCTTGTACTGCGCTTCTGTGGAGAAACCGACCACAGTCACGGTGCGGCCATGGAAATTGTTGGCGCAGACCACTATTTCGGCCTTGCCTTCCGGAACATGCTTCACTTTATAGCCCCACTTGCGGGCGAGCTTCAGCGCGGTTTCCACGGCTTCGCAGCCGGTATTCATCGGCAGCGCGACATCGTAGCCGGTGAAATCGCAAAGTTCCTTGAGCCAGGGACCAAGCTGGTCGTTATTGAAAGCGCGGGAAGTGAGGGTCAGCTTCTTGGCCTGGTCCACCAGCGCCTTTATAACGCGCGGATGGCGATGACCGTGGTTAAGTGCGGAGTAGGCGCTTAGCATGTCCATGTACTTTCTGCCGTCGGGGTCTTTTACCCATATGCCCTTGGCGGTTGTTATCACTATCGGAAGAGGATGATAGTTATGTGCTCCATAGGTATCTGCCAGCTCTATAAGCTGCGCGGACAGGTTTGCTGTTTGTGTATCCATTTGTCCCTCCGGAAAAATGTGTATTGTATTGCAACTTTAGCCGGTCGTCCCCCTGTATTGGCGGAACGTAAAAGGCTGTCGTTATATTAGTGGTATCATATTAACGCTTTAAAAAAAAGCTCCATAAACAATTGCCGCCTTTGGCGGCAATTGTTGATCCTTTATATCGCGGTCAGGCAAACAGTGAAGCCTGACCGCTTACCATCCCGCCCTGTGCGTCAATTATCTATCCTTTATGTCGTGGTCAGACAAACGATGAAGCCTGACCGCTTACCATCCCGCCCTGTGCGTCAATTATCTATCCTTTATATGTCGTAATGTGCAAAAAACATTCCGAATCCTTTTCCATCCCCGCATCTCTATAAACCGGCAATTTGTAAACCAAGGGTTGCCGAATACTGTTATAATTTAATTCTGTGAAGTTACACCTGCCACTGTGTTCATGCTTGTTCTGCGTTACGCTTGCTATTTTATGCATGCCCCAGCCGACGCGTGCGCATGACATCGTTTACATACCGCCGCCGCTTGAAAACTTCGAGGCGGACCCGCGCGCCGCCGCAATGGGCGACGCATCCTCCGCTTCCGGCGAAGCGCCGCTTTCCCTTTTGCGCAATCCCGCCGGGATAGCCGGGCTGCAAAGCCCGGAACTGGGCGCCGCCCACGTATCCGCCGGAGGCATACTCCATGAAAGCCTAGCCTATGCCAGCCCGCTAAACGAAGGATTTGCCATCGGCGGCGCGCTGGATCTGCTGAACGTCACCAATGCAAACGAAACCAGCCTGCTGTGCGATCTCGCGGCGGCAGTGCGGCTGGACTTCGCCACCGCTCTGGGCGCAAGTTTAAAACCGGCGGCATACATGCCAAAAGCCAACCCCCGCCAGGTTTACGACATGGATATAGCCCTGAACCATTCCTGGGACGGGATAAAAGGCAGCGTCCTGCTAAAAAATCTGGGCAACGATTATAATCCCGCCGTTTCACCTTACGGACGGCAATACATAGCGGCGGCCGCGCTGCCGTTTGAAGCCATAGTACCAATTGAGCTGGACGGGGAACTGCGTTTTTCCGGCTACGAGCCGCCACAGCCCGCCTTCGGCGCGGAAATACCGTTTCGGGACGGCAATACCACAAGCTTCCTGCGGGCGGGCTGGCAGAGCGGCCCGGACACCAGTCCTGACGGGAGATTTGCGATCGGTATAGGATTGGACTACGAAAAATCGTTTCGGGCGGACTATGCGGTGAACACCGGCGGCCCTTTCGGCGCGGTGCAGAAATTCTCGCTAAGCATACGTTTTAAATCCGATACGACACAAAAATCAGCACTCCCCGCCGCTGAAACGGAAGACGACAATCCCCCCGCACAAAGCAGGCCTAAAACTCTGGAAGGATTGAACAGAAGAATACAGGAATTGCTGCAGCGCACCCAGAACGGAGAGCAAGGACTTATGCCGGAACTGATGGCGCTTACAGAACAGGCCGCGAAACTTCAGTCTTCGCAGAAATAGCGCTTCCCGGCGCAAAAACAAAGTTGCTGGAACTTAAACGACAAGCTGCCCTTCGATTTTAGCGGCGCACCCCTTCGGTTGCCGCATCATCGAACAACTGTTCCGCCATCGCAATGGAAGCGGAAATTATTCTGGATATATCCTTCGGGCCGGTGCAGTATCCCACATTTCCCTCCGCGAACTGGCGCATTACTATTATCTCGGCGGTAAGCTGTGAATCCGCCTCTATAACTATTTTGTCGCCGAACTCGTCCATATGCTTTAGCACACTGGAAAACAGGTGCGAGCCCTTCTGCGCCAACAGCACGCAGTAAAAATAGGGATAATCGGTACCCTGCACGCTGTTTATCGATACCTGCATCTGTATCCCCATAAAATCCTTGGGCGCGCCGACATATTTGGCCATCAGCTTTACATCATTTGGCACTTCCTTGCCGTCCACAGTGCGGCGGATGGCGAGCATCGGCTGCACCTGCACATGGGTGCTGTCGGCAAGTTGCGACATTGCATACTGAAGCGCCTTTAGCTGCACCTGCATCCTGTTCAGGCGCAGATATTCCTTTGTGCCGATATACCAATGAGGAACAACAAGAAGCATGAAATCCGCTATCCAGTAAAGCGGTATCGACGAATTGGGATAAGCGACAAGCAGATATCCGAAGACAAGCATCATCGCCACAATAGAAAATCCCATAAACACCGAGCCGGAATTGCAGTTGGCGGCGAAAAGGTCGCTGTCCCAGCGGTTGAGTTCGTCCATGCGCTTGAGTATTTTTACATATTCGTCCGGGGTTACCGACGACCATTCCTCCTCGGAATTGGCAAGCTTCGGTTTGGTATCGTAGCCTTCCACCACTCCAAACAATGTGCCGATAACCAGCAAACCGAAACCGTAACCGAAACTGTAGCCGAGCTGCATAGCCAGCCCCGTCAGAAGAAAAGCAACCACAAAGAACATTCGCAGGCCGTACGGCATCCATTTAGCCACAAGGAATTTTATATTCCCGCGTTGTTTGGGATCAGGCAAGAACATTTTTTTCTCCTGTTTGCTTTTTTAAATTATAAAGCTCGGCATAGCCGGTTTTCTGCCAGTAGAGCGGACAGCCGCCGTTGCACATAGCAAGCTTTTCGCATTTTTTGCAATCGTCGTGAGCAAATTCCTTGCGCTGAAAATGCCTGAAGCCTTCGCTGTGCCATAGCTGCCCGAATTTCCCCTTGTTTTCCAGCATATTACCCATCGGCTTTGGATAGCTGGAACAGGGCAGTACGTCGCCGTTGGGTGCGACGCTCAAAAGCCCGTCGCATGCGGCACAGCCCTTGTTGCCAAGGCCGTGTTCCACCGGATTGAATATGCATACCGGAGTTGGCGAATACCACATAAATTCAAGCCCGGCCCGCTCCGCTGCCCGCTTCACCGATTCCACCAGCGGCCCTATATCGGTATAGGAAATAAAAGTCTCATCAATATTCGTTATCGCCGAGCCCGCAGGCATCAACATGTTCATCGAAAGTTTATCCAGTCCCAGCCGCTTTACCATGTCCACTATCCCTTCCAGCGCGTTGCGGTTGAGCGCGGATATCGTAGTGTTGGTATGCACGCGTATCCCGGCGTCGCGTATGTTTTCTATGCCGGACATGGTGCGCTCGAAAGAACCGGGTACGGCGGCTATCGGATCGTGCAATCCGGCATTGCCCGCCTCCACGCTTACCTGTGCGGAATCAAGGCCGCTGTCCTTAAGCTTTACCGCAAGTTCTTTTGTAACAAGCGTGCCGTTTGTTATAAGGTTCACCCAGAAACCGGTTTTTTTTGCGTGCTTTACAAGCTCGGGCAAATCCGGGCGCAGCGTGGGCTCGCCGCCGGTAAAAGATACCGAAGGAACCTGAGCCTCGTTGAAAATCATATCCAGCAGCGTGGAAAGCTGTGCGGTGGAAAGTTCCGGCGAGACTTTGGTATTTTCGCCGCAGCCCGCGTAACAGAAGCGGCATTTCAAGTTGCAGCGGTAGGTAAGCGCAATCTCGCTAAGCACTGGCAGTTTATTGAAACCGAGGCCGAAAGGGATTTCCTCCACCGCTTTTTGGAACATCACGTCGTGACCGTTGCCGGAAAGCAGATGGCGCAGGTCGCAGCAGAAATAATGTATGTCGCGCGCGACACTTTCGCGATCCCTGAAACTGTCAACTATCGAATAGACTTTCGCGCCGCCAAGCAGCGCGGCAAGAACCTTAACGCCCTGCGGGTTAAGTTTATAGGTCTGGTTGGGAATTTTAATCAGCAATCCGTCTTCCGCGCGCACTTTTATATACGGGCGCAGATTTTTGACGTAGTCGTCCACCCAGCCTATGCTGTCGTAATAGTTCATCTCAATGCCCGCTGCTGACGCAGGCTCCGTGACATGCGCCGTGGCAAGCGCTGTGGCAGGCGCTATGGCAGGCGCTGTGGCAGGCATCGTGACAGGCGCTATGGCAGGCGTCATGACACGCGGCGAAAGCGCCCGAATAGCAGACCGAACTTGCGCGCAGCGCGGTAAGGCCTTTGCCCATGTCGGGCACAGTGCTTTGAATGTTCTGGCCTATAGAGTATTGCCGCGCGTATAGATTGGTATAGCTGTTACGCAGCCAGCAGTGATAGCCGCCCCAATAATAAAGCGAGCTGTTTGTGTATGCCTGCTGCTCAGGCTGGGAAGACGTAGCATCGGCCTGTTTGCGGTAATAGTCCTTGGTGGCTTCAACATCGCAATCCCACATTTTCTGCTCAAGGCCTGCGGCGATGGCGGGCATCAGGTGCGCCATAGTCTCCTGCGCGACTTCACCGGATGGCCCGATTTCCGAAAGCAAATGGTTTTCGTACGGGTCTTTGGAAAGCGCATTGCCGATGCGCTCCACCTTGAGCGGCGGGTCGGAAACCACCCGCAGCAGCCCCTGCGCTTCCAGACTGCCAATGATAAGCGCGGTAACCTGTGCGGCAGGCATATCAAGCAGCACGGCGGCTTCCAGCGGAGTAAGCGTCGAACAGACCTTGCCGTTCTGGCGGAAAGTGCCCACCTGAAGCTTTGGGGCAACCCATTCGGTGCCTTCCCAGCGCACCGCGTCGGCCCCCTCGCGCGCTACGAGCATAGAGCGTTGTTTGTGGATCATTATAAACAGCGGTATAACAAAAAACGTGAATGCTATCAGCGCGCCAAGCTGCAAAATCTGGGAGCGGTTCAAATCCATCTGCCCGAGATATCCGCCGGGGAAATAGCGGTTTAGCATATGGTTTTCCGGCGCGAGCTTGTAGCCGGGCTGCACCTTGCCGGAAAGTCCCCCGGCCATGGTGTTTAGCGTAAACGGCGAGGAATTCATGTAAAACTGCAACTGCATGTGGTGGCGGGATTCCGGATTATCCTTGTGAAAGCGCACGGTGAGCATGTTTTGCCCGGCAGGATTTTTCCACGCTGGATAGTCGATTTTATAACGCTCGTTTACGTATTTCTCCGTCATAAAATCTATTGATTTTAAAAACTGAGGGTCAGCCTGCGGGGAAGTCATCGGTATCGGCAGATGCACCACCACGGTCATGTGTTCCAGCGCGTCGCTCCACTGAGTGGGCGACCAGTCGAACACGGCCAGTTTTTTGTCGCCCGCCATAGTGAGCGTGACATTGCCGCTTTTCTGCAAATCAGCCGTATAGGAGAAGAAATAAGTTATATCGCCGTCGGAAAATGCCTGCCCGTCCGCCAGCACTATATCGGTTTTATCCGGCGAGAGCTGGTTTATCGCCAATTTATATGGATGGCCGTTGCCGTCCTCGGCATAGGCGGAGGCTGTATCAAAAGTGGGGCGCTCCTGATATCCCTCAAAATAAAATCCGTGCAGTTGCGCGTTCTGCGCATGCCAGCGCACGACATAGCTGACGCGGGCCATACCGTTGGCTTCAAGCGCTACATCCACTTCCGCCCAGCGCATAGAAAAATCCGCCCGCGCGTACGCGGCGACTGACAACAGCGCGGCAAACATCAAAGAAAGTTTTTTCAAAAACATCCTGCCCCCTTACTGGCCCGCCATACGGCACTGTCGACGGGATATTATGAATAAATTTTAGCATTATTGCCCGCAAAAAAAATGCCGGTCCGGCGCATTATAGCGCCGGACCGGCATAGTGCTTAATTTTGTCAGTTGCCTGGAGTCGTGGAACTGGCGGCGGGCTTTAGATGCTGGTCGGTAACACCGGCTGCGGAACCTGAACCCGATTTTGCTATGGCATGCATTTTTATAGCCTTCTGCTTTGCGGTATCGGTTGTCGCGGTTTTGTGTGCGGCGGTTGTTCTTACAGCCGCTGTGGCATGATTGCCTGCGGCAGCGGATTCGGTCGTGACGGCTTTTGGTGATGTAGCCGCGGCAACAGGCACGGTTGCCGTGGTGGTGCTGGCGGCGGGCGAGAGATGATTGTCGGTTACATGCACCTTTTTCCCCTGCCCAGCCTGAGGCTGATGGCGGATTTTAACGGTCTTTGCATGGGCTGCTTTCGCCGTGGACCGGGCGGTGGCGGTGGAAACCGACACCGTATCGGCGGCGCATAACCGCGTGGCCGGAACTGCAAAAGCAAAGCATGCTGCACAAGCGCAAACCAGAGTTTTCATATTTTTGCCCTCCTGCATCTTAGACTCCCCCGGCAGGCAAAATGTTCCGCATAAGTCAGCGCACAGGGCTGGCAAAAAAATCCCCCCGCGTTTGGGCGGAGGGATAAATTTTACGGAAGATGGGCTAACCCTTGCGGCCTCCGCGGCAGAAATTGCTGAGCACATGCTTGCGCGAAGCGGCGGCGCGCTGCTCCACAAGCGATTTCGGCGGCACAAAGCCCGGCGGCATATCCAGCCCGCGGCGGCGCGAAAACCCGCTGAACTTCTCCGAGGGGATATCCGGATGCGTCATTACGGGAAGATCGATGCGCATCAGCCTTTCTATGCGTTCCACATCATCTTTCTGATCCGGCATCGCGAAAGTTATCGCGTGGCCGGACTGGCCCGCGCGGCCTGTGCGGCCTATGCGGTGGATGTAGTTTTCCTCGTCTTCCGGCAAATCGTAGTTGAGCACCAGCTCTATGCCCATCACGTCGATGCCGCGCGCCGCTATATCGGTAGCCACCAGTATGCGGAACTTGCCGGACTTAAAGCCTTCCAGCGCCTCGCGGCGCTGCACCAGCGTACGGTCCGAATGTATCTCCGCGACGCTGTGTTTCATGTCGCGTATCATGCGGGTTACGTACTGCGCGTTGTGGCGGGTGCGCACGAAAAGCAGCACGCTGCCGCCGTATTTTTTGAGCAGTTTGGCGAGCAGCTTGTTTTTGGACGGCTTGCTGACTATGTAAAGCTCCTGCTTGACCTTGTCCGGCGCGGTGCCCGAGCGGGCAACCTCTATGCGCACCGGCAGCTTCATATAGGAGCTGGCTATGCGCATCACGTCCTGCGGCAGCGTGGCCGAGAAAAGCATTGTCTGGCGGATTTTTGGAACCGTTTGCAGTATGCGCTCTATCTGCGGCTGGAAACCCATATCCAGCATTCTGTCGGCCTCGTCGAGGACGAGTACGCTCACGTCGTTCACCGTCGCGGTGCCGTGCTGTATGTGGTCTATCATGCGTCCCGGCGTGGCGATTATGATGCGCGGTTTGCGTTGCAGTTGCCGCAGTTGTTTGGGCATCGGCTCTCCGCCGATAAGCACCGCGGTGTGCATCCCCATCGAGGGAGCGAACTGCAAAACCACCTCGTTTACCTGCACCGCAAGTTCGCGGGTGGGGACGAGTATGAGGCCCTTGCCGGTTTTGGCGGCCAGGGTCTGTATCATCGGAATGGTGAAAGCTATGGTTTTACCGGTGCCGGTCTGGGCTATGCCGGCGATATCCTTTCCTTCGCAGGCCACGGGAATGGCCTGTTTCTGTATAGGGGTGGGAACCGTAAACTTCATCCTATCCAGCGCCTCAAGCAACTTAGGCGCTATGCCCATGCCGTAAAATTCCGACTCCGGCTGGGGCTTTGTCTTCTTGAACCAGTTAAAGAACATACTGGAATATTACATAATAAAGGCCATACCGTGTAATGATTTCAGTCAATAAATTCAAGAAGCAAAGCGCAGACCGCTCAAACCAGCTCCTCCCAGAAACGACGGCCCGGGTGCGAAAGATCTTTGCAAAACCTTGTGTCGTGCCATATATGGCCGCAGTACGACATGCCCAGTGTCAGCGCCTTTTCGCGCGTAAGCCGGAACGCCGGATTGCGTTTTTGCGTAATGGCAAAATCGCCGCGGCACATTATAGCAAAAGCTGCCTGAGGGTCGTTCAGCTCGCGCAGCACCTCGCAGGGAAGACATCTGGTGACCTTCATCGCGGCGCGGCCGTCGTCCAGTTCCGCCTCCACGCAGTCTATGCCGTGTGCCAGCGGACCGTCCTTAATGTCATGCGCGAAAAGATGCTGCGACACGCGCTCGTACGGTTCCACCTTGTAGTTTTTTATGCGCCAGTCCACGTATGCGCCGTAATAATCCAGCGCGGCGTCCCGGCCCGATGCCGCCTCCAGCGCCTGTATCACATAAGCTTCGATGAAAAGCCAGCCTTTGTAATACAGATACGCGCTTATATCGAAAGCGGAATCCAGCGGCGGAAGTTTGACTACTTTCAGAAGTTCCAGAGTCTTAAGCATGACGGCCATGCCGAGTTCGCGGTCCTGAGCCATGCAGTTTGAAATTTCAATATATTTCTCCAGAACTGAAATTTCTTCCGGCGGGCGCGGCTGCTGTATTTTAAGAATCTCCAGCAGTTTCAGGCGGAACGCGTCATATTCCGGCAGAGGATTTTCATGGACAAAACGCAAAAACCATTCCATGCGGCGCGGCAAAAGATACCCGTCCAGCCTCAGCGCGCATTGCGCGGTCTCGTCATAGTTTTTAACGCGGTATATTTTCATATCACCACCCCGTGATTTTGGATGCCGCTTTTTATACATAAATAATGTATATTTTTAGTGATGAAAGCAATATCTTCCATCCGCCCGGCGCGGCACATACACATTATATTCAACAAGCCTTACGGCGTGGTGTCGCAGTTTACGCCCGTCGCGGGGCATGTGCCGCTTTCCAAATTCGGATTCCCGAAAGGCATTTACCCCGCCGGCAGGCTGGACCATGACAGCGAGGGACTGCTTTTCCTCACCAGCGACGGCACTTTGCAGCATTTCATCTGCAATCCCAAATTCGCGCACCGGCGCACATACTGGGCGCAGGTGGAGCGCGTGCCGTCGGGCTCCGATTTGGAAAAGTTAAGCAAGGGCATAACGATTTCCGACGGTCCCTGCCGACCCGCCGCCGCGCGGCTGATACCGGAGCCGCAGCTCCCGCCGCGCGAACCGCCGATACGCTTGAGGAAAACCGTCCCCACCGCCTGGGTGGAGATAACTCTCACAGAAGGACGCAACCGCCAGGTGCGCAGGATGCTGGCGGCTATAGGATTTCCGGTGCTGAGATTATTCCGCTGGAAAATCGGCGTGGTTACCGCGCAGGGCCTTGCGCCCGGCACATGGCGCGAACTGAACGCGCAGGAATTAATGGCTTTACAAAAACTTGCATCATGCGAGGAGAGATGAGATGAGCGAAAAATTTGACGTGGGCGTTATAGGCCTCGGGATAATGGGGTCGGCGATGGCAAAGAACCTCGCCAAAGCCGGACACAGCGTGGCGGTATGGAACCGCAATGCGCAAAAAGCGCTGGCGCTAAACGCCGACGGCTGCACGGCGGCGGCGACGCCGCGCGACATGGCGGACGCCTGCGAGGCCACGGTACTTATGGTCACGGACCCCGCCGCCTGCGACGCTGTGCTGGAAGGCAAAGACGGCTGGTTCTCCGGCAACTGCAACGGCCGCCTGCTTGTGAACATGAGCACCGTTTCCGCAGACTACACGAAAGAACTGGCCGCGCGCTGCGCAAAGAAAAAAGTGCGTTTCATAGACTGCCCGGTGGCCGGCAGCAAGGGACAGGCCGAGGCCGCCCAGCTCATACTGCTGGCTGGAGGCTCGCAATCCGAAGTGGAAGCCGCAAAGCCCTGGCTTTTGCACATGGGGAAAACCGTTATATACGCCGGTCCCGCCGGGAACGGCAGCGCGCTTAAGCTCTGCATAAACCTGATAATCGCGCAAATGAGCAGTTGCCTGTGCGAGTCCGTAACCCTCGCCGACCTGCTCAAGATAGATCCAAAACTGATTTTCGACGTTCTGCACGAAAGCCCGGTGCTGGACTGCGGCTACTACCGCATAAAGGAAAAGAACCTTCTCGCAAAAAATTACGCCCCGGCTTTTTCTTTGGCGAACGTTCTCAAAGATGTAAAATTTATGCTCGCGCAGGCGCAGGGCGCAGGCGGAAAGCTGCCGGTGACCGAAGCTGTGCGCGAACTGTTGCAGCAAGGCTATGACGCAGGCCGCGGAGACAAGGACCTAAGCATAATGGCCGAGACGCTGCGGGAGATGAAAAAATGAACCTCTGGCAACAATACAAGGCGGAATGCGCCAAATTGCCGCGCTGGATTGTATACGCGCTGTTCGTGTTCGGCTTCCTCTGCGCGCTGGCATGCTATGAAAAAATACAGGAGATACGCCATCCGGGCCATTCAACCTGTCCCGCCTGCACGGACAACTGACCCGCCATGCTCGATAAACTGAAACAGGGGCTTACGCGCAACGTGGTTTTTCTGGGCGTGGTAAGCGGGCTTACGGACATTTCAAGCGAAATGCTCTACCCGCTGATGCCGCTGTTCATCACATCCGTGCTGGGCGCGCCGATGAGCGCGCTGGGTTTCATAGAAGGCAGCGCGGAAGCGACGGCCAGCCTGCTTAAAGCGGCTGGCGGCGCGCTATCCGACAAAAGCGGAAAACGCAAACCGTTCGTGGTGGCGGGCTACGGGCTTTCCTCGCTCAGCAAGCCGCTTATGGCGGCGGCTTTTTCCTGGCCGATGGTGCTTTGCGCGCGCATAATAGACAGAATCGGCAAGGGGATAAGGACTTCCGCGCGCGACGCGCTGGTGGCCTCCTCCACCGAGAAACCGTACTGGGGCAAAGCCTTCGGCTTCCACCGGGCTATGGACACTACCGGCGCGGCTATCGGTCCGTTTGCCGCGCTGCTGCTGCTGAATCTCGGCATCGGCTACCGGCCTATTTTTTTGATGGCTTTTTTTCCCGCGCTGCTCGGCGTGCTGATACTGATGTGGCTGGTAAAGGAAAAAGCCCCCCCGCAGCCGTCCGCCGCAGCGTCAGCCGGAAAAAAACCCGGATTTTTTGAAAGCCTGCGCGCGATGCCGCCGCAGTACAAGCGCTTCCTGCTCTTTTACGGGATATTCGCCATAGGAAATTCCAGCGACGCTTTCTTGCTGCTGCGCGCCAAAAATCTCGGGTTCGGCGCGTCGCGCGTGATACTTGCATATATCGCCTACAATGTCGTTTACGCGCTTTGCGCGGGACCGGCGGGCTGGCTTTCCGACCGCATAGGCCGGCGCAAAACGATGGCGTTCGGTTTCTGCGTTTTCGCGGCTGTATACGCGGGCTTTGCGTTCGCCGGACACGCCTGGCTGGTATGGCCGCTCTTTGCGGCATACGGATTCTACGGGGCGTTCAACGAAGGCGTGGCTTCGGCCACCGTGGCGGATTTCAGCGGCGAGGCCAACCGCGCCACCGCGATGGGAATTTTTCAGGCGACCACCGGACTGCTGGCTTTCTGCGCCAGTCTGGCGGCAGGATTTTTATGGGACGCGATATCGCCCTCCGCGCCGTTCATAGTGGGCTCCACATGCGCGGCGCTGGCGGCAGTATTGATGATTTTCACCCGGGAACCGGCAAAAGCGCAAACGGCAATAAAGATATAATAATACCATTGCTGAAAAATGAACAGGCAGACACGACAAACCCCGAAATGGCACCCGACAAGAAACCGTCATATATAGGACACCGCGCCAGACTGCGCTCAAAATTCCGCGATACCGGACTGGACGCATTTCTGGACCACGAAGCGCTGGAACTGGCCCTCACCTACGCGATACCGCGCAAGGACACAAAACAGCTTGCCTGGGCGCTGCTAAACCGCTTCGGCTCGCTGGCCGCCGTGCTGGACGCAAAGCCGGAGGAACTGCGCTCCGTGGAAGGGATAGGCGAAGAGGCGGCGGTATTCATAAGCCTGCTGCGCGCGCTGCTGCGCCGCTATTTTCTCGACGAGCTCAAGAAAAAAGCCTCCATAACCAATCCGGAGGACGCTGTCGACTACTGCCGCGCATCGCTGGAAGGTGAAAAAGACGAGATTTTCGAGGTCATCTATCTATCCACGCGCAACACCGTGCCTGCCTGCGAACGCCTCAGCGAGGGTACGCTGGACCGCACCGCCGTATGGCCGCGCAAGGTGATGGAGACCGCGCTTGCGCGCCGCGCGGCCGCGATGATTTTCGTGCACAACCATCCGTCGGGAAACCCGTCGCCCTCGCAGGAGGATATGGCGCTTACCGACGAGCTCTGCCGCGCCGCCGACGTGCTCGGCCTGCGAGTGTACGATCATATAATAGTCGGCAAGGGATCCTATTTCAGTTTCAAGGTAAGCGGCATTCTGCATGCCGGAAAAGACTCAGGGAGTCACCAATGAACATTCTAAAAGAAGTATTAAAGCATCAGGTATATCCGGCAATGGGCTGCACGGAGCCGGTTTCCGTCGCGCTGGCGGCGGCGCACGCGGCAAAGGCGCTGGGCGCAAAGCCGGAGGACATGCTTTTCATACTCGACCCCGGCACCTACAAAAACGGCATGGGCGTAAGCCTTCCCAACACCGGCGGGGAAAAGGGAAACCTGCTGGCCGGGGCGATGGGCGCATTGCTGGCGAAACCGGAACTTAAAATGGAAATTTTAAAAGCCGCCACCCCCGCGCTCGCAAAACGCGCGCGGAAATATATTACTTCCGGCGCGGCCCGAGTGACCGTGATGCCCGGCAAAAAAGAGCTGCACGTAGAGGTGCGCCTCGGCGGAGGAAGACATTCCTCGGCCTGCATAATATCCGGCAGCCACACCCATGTTTCGCTGCTGGAAAAAGACGCGCGCCGTATTATCGACGATCCCGTCTCCTCCGCAAAAAAAGCGGCCACGTACAAGGCCGAGTTGGGCAAGCTGAGCATAGCGCAGATGGCGCAACTGGCGGACCGTGCGGGAAAGGAAGAACTTGAATATATAAAGAAAGGCGTCGAGATGAACCTTGCCGCTTCCAGGGAAGGGATGAATTTAAAAAAGGTCGGATTTTATCTGATGGACCTTATAAAGCGCGGATACCTGATGGACGACGTTTTCGCCTCGTCGAAAATACTGGCCGCCTGCGCCGCCGACGCGCGCATGGACGGGCTGGCCGTGCCGGTGATGAGCAGCGGCGAAAGCGGCAATCAGGGCATAGTCGCCTCGCTGGTGCCGTACAATGTCGGAAAGGCTTTCAATATCGCGGACGAAAAAATATACCGCAGCATCTGCCTTTCGCATCTGCTTAACGGCTATGTGAAGGTTTACACCGGCGGACTTGCGCCGATATGCGGCTGCGCGATAGCGGCGGGCGTGGGCGCGGCGGGCGCTATAGTCTACCAGCATCGCGGCCCCGATGCCGACGCCATTTCGCTTGCGATCAACAACGTGGTAAGCGACCTTGGCGGCATGCTTTGCGACGGCGCAAAAAGCGGCTGCGCGCTCAAGGTGGTAAGTTCGGCCGATTGCGCGATACGTTCCGCCTACATGGGCATGCACAACTACGGCATCACCGAGGTGGAGGGCTTTGTAGGCCGCACCGCCGAGGAAACGATACACAATCTCGCCCGGATATCCACCATCGGCATGAACAAGGTGGACCCGATGATTGTGGATATAATGCTGAACAAGCAATCGCGCTGAATCCGCAAAAAAGCGATTTATTCCCTGCCGCGGACGGATAATGTTTATCCGTCCGCTTTATTTATAAGGATGTTCTTCTTAAAACAAACGCCCCGCCGGTTTGGCGGGGCGTCTTTTTGCAAATTCCTGCGTTTTTTCTAGCTCTGCTGTTTCTTGAGCGATTTAAGCCTGCTTGCCGCGGTCGAGGAGGCGGAATTGCCGGGATAGCGGTCTATAACCTGCTGGTAGACCTTCATCGCGTTATCCACGTCCAGCAGGTCTTTTTCGTAGACCTTGCCGCTTTCAAGCAGCATCGCGGGAGCGTCCACCGAATCCGGATGTTCGGCCACTATGCGCCCGTAAATCTTTATCTCCTGCGCGAAGTCGCGCAATTCCTTGCGTGCTATCTGCGCGGCCTGTTTGAGGGCGGTCACGGCCTTGTCGTCCTTCCTGGCGGGGTCGGTGACGGTGGTGTCGTCCTTGAACTTGTCGGCCACGCGCATAAGAACGTTTATCGCGTCCTGATTGCGCTGGAGTTTTTCGTGCAGTATGCGCGCCTCGGAAGTCAGCGCGTCATAGGCGGCCTGCTTGCCGTCATAAAGCTTGGCGATCTTTTCATAGACGTCCACAGCCAGGTCGTACTGTTTTTCCACTTCGGCCAGATGGGCCATCTGCACATAGGCGGTGCCGGCCTCGGAGGAATCGGCGAAATGGTCCACCACGTACTGGTAGGACTCTATGGCCTTGTTGTTGTCGCCGATATTGTTGGAGTACACGTCGCCTGTCATGCGCTTGGCCAGCGGGCGCAGGTCGCTGAGCGGATAGACGGCCAGAATGCGCTCGTATTCCAGTATCGCGCCGAGGTAGTTGCCCTTTGCGGTGTTCATCGCGGCCTTGGAGAGAAGCAGCGCGTCGTTCTTCTCATAATTAGGATAGCGCAGGAAAAAATCCGCGTATTCCTCCATAAGAGGGCCGTAGAACTGCTCGCCGGCTATAGCGGAGGTCTTCGTCAGGAAATCCGCCATGCGCGCCTGCTTTGCCTCGGAGGAATCCACTCCGCGTATCATGTCCAGCAGCGGCTGGCGCAGCTTGCGCTCCACATGCTTGTCCAGCAAAGAGCTGAGCGTGTTCTTCGCCTTGAAATCAAGCGAGGAGTCCGGATACTCGAAAACATGGCGCAGCAGGGTTGTGACTGCCGCATCATAGTTCTTTAGCTTTATCTGCTGTTCGGCCTTGAAGAAAAGCATTTCATCCGCATGCGGAGCGGCGGGATTGGCGGCCAGCCAGCTTTCCGCTTCCGACAGCAGAACCCCGGCCAACTGCTGGTCCGGATTTTCGTTTTGTGCCTGAAAAAATTTCCATTCCAGCGAGGACCGGTCTTCCACCTGCACCGTCTCGGTCTTTATTACAGACGGAGCAGACAGGGCCGCCGGAGCCGCCGCGGGGGACTGCGGCTGCGCGGCGGAGGAATCGGTCTGGGCGCATGCCGCCGCGGCCATGCCGCAGGACAAAAGGGCGGCCGCTAAAAAATCTGCACAACGCATGTACTACCTCCTGAATTTCTGGTATGCTTTTATCTGATACTGAGTTCTGGGTATATCATACCCTTTTAACAAGACCATCTTCAACACTCGGGAGAACCTATGCCAGCGATGACGCCGCGCGGAAAAATAAAGATAGTCTGCACCATGGGGCCGGCCTCGCTGTCCGCCGGCATGCCGCAACGGCTTATAGCGGCGGGCATGAACGTGGCGCGGCTCAATTTCTCGCACGGCGACATGGAAAGTCATGCCGCGGCCTTCGCAAAGGTTACGTCGGCTTTCCGCAAATGCGCCACGGCACCCGCACTGCTACAGGACCTGCCGGGGCCAAAAATGCGCCTTGGCAAACTGCCGGGCGGGGAAATAGCTTTGACCGCCAACACATCGGTCACGCTGAAAAACGCAACCGCATCGCAGAGCGCAACGCAGTTGCCTTTCCCGGAAGCAAAAATAATGTCCTGTCTTAAAAAAGGCGCGGCGGTATTTCTTTCCGACGGGCTGGTGCGGCTGGAAGTGGAAAAAGTTTCCGATTCCGGCGCAATTTGCCGCGTGGTGAACAGCGGCACGGTGCGCTCCGGCGCCGGCGTGAATATAACAGGGATACGCCTGCCGGTCAAAGCCTTCACAGCACAGGACCGCAAATACGCCATTTTCGGGCAGACGCTCGGGTTCAGCCACGTTGCGGTATCCTTCGCCGCCTGCGCGGCCGACATGGAAAGCGCCCGTGCGGCGCTGAAATCCAAGGGCCGCGTACCGAATCTGATAGCAAAAATAGAACGCGCGCAGGCGATGGACAATTTGCGCGAGATAGTGGCGGCCTCCGACGGCGTCATGGTGGCGCGCGGGGATCTGGGCGTGGAACTGGAACCGCGCCTTGTACCGTTCGCGCAAAAGGAAATCATCGCCGAATGCCGCAGGCAGGGCCGCCCGGTAATAGTCGCGACGCAAATGCTTGAATCCATGATAAACGACCCGCGCCCCACGCGCGCCGAATTAACCGACACCGCCAACGCCGCGCTGGACGGCGCGGACGCCGTAATGCTCTCCGGCGAGACCGCCATAGGCAAATACCCCGTTGAGGCGGTAATGACACTTTCTTCAGTAACTGGCGAGGCGGAAAAATACATAATTCCCGGAGCGCCGGCGGACGAAGCGGGTTTCGGCGCACGCGCACGCTCGGCTGCTTTTTCGGCGGTGGATATGGCGCGCCAGTCCGGAGCCAAAGCAATAGTAATCCCCGTTTTAAGCGGAGCCACGCTGGCCTGCGTCTCGCGGCTGCGCCCCCCCTGCCAGATAATAGCGCTTTGCGAAACTGAAACTGTTGCGTCAAAACACGCGCTTCTTTGGGGAGTGCGCACGAGCGTTTGCGGCCACATCCCTCCGCAGCTTCCGGCCATAATGGCCCGGGCCGCAAAAGCCGCAAGCACGCTGTCCGGCGCAAAACGCGGGGACTTCATAGTGTCGGCATACCGGCTGCCGCAGAAGGGCGACAACCGCACGGTAACCGTATTCACGCTGTAACCTCTATTTGCTAAACTGCATAGAAGCGCATTTTACCCTGTTTTAATTTTTGAAGGTTCACTAATGAGCGAACAGCCGCAAAAGCCGAAAAAATTCCTTGTCATACACGGCCATTTCTACCAGCCGCCGCGGGAAAACCCGTGGCTCAACCACGTCGAAATAGAGCCTACCGCGCACCCCTATCACGACTGGAACGAGCGCATCGCCTGGGAATGCTATATCCCCAACGGTATGGCGCGTATAAACGACAATACCGGAAACATCGTGGACGTGGTGAATAATTACGAATTTCTGAACTTCAATTTCGGACCAACGCTGCTCAACTGGTATCGCTATTACTTCCCGCAGGATTACGCAAAACGTCGGAAAACAGCATCCGCCGAACCGGACACTCCAACGCCATAGCGCAGTCATACAACCACATGATACTGACGCTGGCCCCGTTCCGCGACAGGCTGACGCAGATACTCTGGGGACTGGCCGACTACGAATACCGCTTTGGCAGGAAGGCCGAGGCGATATGGCTGCCGGAAACAGCCTGCAACGCCGACGTGCTGCGCATACTGATAGACCTCAAACTGCGATACGTCATACTGTCGCCGTCGCAGGCGGCCAAAATACGCAAACCGCAAACCCGCGAATGGCTGGACGTGGGCGACGGCAGCATAGATCCGCGCAGGCCGTATTTCTGGACGGACCGCACGCCGGAAGGCGTACCTATCCCGGTCAGGCAGATAACGCTGTTTTTCTACGATGGCGGCATTTCGCGCGCGATAGCTTTCGAAAACGCGATGAAGGACTCCGCCGCCATGGCCTCCCGCCTGGACGCGGCCTTCGACCCAGGCGCCGAAGAGGACCAGCTCGTGCATGTGGCCACCGACGGCGAGACCTACGGGCATCACCACAAATTTTCCGATTTGACGCTTGCGCACATGTTCCGCCACGAACTGGCCCGGCGCGGTATGGAAATCACCAATTATGCCGCCTATCTGGACGCCCATCCCGCGCAGTGGGAGGCAGACATAAAGCCCGGTCCCAACGGCGAAGGAACCTCATGGAGTTGCAGCCACGGCGTGAACCGCTGGCAGGCGGACTGCGGCTGCGGCGCAGAAAACGGCGAAAACCAGCGCTGGCGCGCTCCGCTGCGCACCGCGCTTGACTGGCTCAACGGCGAACTGACCCGCATTTTCGAGAGCGAGGGCGGAGCAATGTTCCGCTCCCCATGGGACGCGCGCAACGACTATATAGCCGTTATGCTGGACCGCTCGCACCGCAACATTTCGTTTTTCATGGAGAAGCACTGCAAGGGCAACCCCGACATGCAGGAAACCGTGCGCGCGCTAAAACTGCTCGAGATGCAGAAATTTGCGATGTACATGTTCACGTCCTGCGGCTGGTTTTTTTCCGAGCTGTCGCGCATTGAGACCGTGCAGAACATGAAATACGCCGCGCGCGCGATAGAGCTGGCGGCTTCGCTGGGACACGAGGGGCTTGAGGAGAAATTCCTCGAACTGCTGGCGCAGGCGACATCCAATCTTCCCAATCACCCCAACGGCGCGGAAGTATACCGCCGCATGGCGCTGGCCTCGCGCATGAACGAACAGTCCATAATAGCCGAGTACGGCATGAACATGCTGTTCTCGGCCTCAAAGGAACTGGCGCTGATGTACCACTACAAATTCTCGCTGGAGGCGCGCGCTTCAAAGACGGTGAACGCCTACCATTTCGCGGCGGGACTTTTGGACCTCAAGAACGTGGTGACTACCGAACGCAGCCGCGCGGTTTTCTGCGCGATATACACCCCGGCCTCGATGCCGACCTGCTATATCAGCTACGAGGATACCGAACAGAAATTTTCCACCCTTTCCAATTATCTGCGCTCCATGACTGCGGAGCGCATCTGGGAGGGCATAGGCCCGGCCATAGAAGGCATAATGGGCGCGCAGATATTCGACCTGCGCGACATGATACCGGAAATGCGGGTGAGGATACTAAAGCTCATGCATCGCTCGCGCCTGCATTCGCTGTCGGAAACGCATATGAGCCTCTTCAACGAATACATGCCGATGGTGGAACAGTGGCGCGCGCTGAACCTGCCCGTGCCGCGCGAGCTGCGCCAGGAAGTGGAAAGCGGAGCCTGCCAGTTCGTACTGTCGCGGCTGGAGCAGTTCCGCATCAACAACGACGGGCTGGAGCTGGACTCCCTGGCCGAAATGCTCCCGCGCATCCGCGCCTGCGACATAGACATAAATCACGCGCCGCTGCGCCAGCTTTTCGGGGAGCTGCTGGCCGAAATGCTGACCAGGCTGCACGACGATCCCACGTCGGCCAATATCCGCAATACCGTAAAGCTCATAAACAACGCGCGCAACTGCGCGATATCGCACTGGATTTTCGACGCGCAGAACCGCGCGCTGCGCCTGTTCGAATACTGGCAGAAAAAGAATTTCGAACCGCTGCTCGCCAAGAACGGCTCCTGCCCGGAATGCATAATGGAAGCTGCCGGCATTTACTCGGAGCTGGGAATCTGCATGGATCTGGTCCACGAATCCATAAAAACAGCTTCTTCCAAAATCCGGACATACTAGGATAAATCTATGTATTCAAAATCAAAAGCGCTTTTCGCCGTTTTGGCGCTCTTTGCCGCCGCAACCGCGCACGCCCGCCAGCCCGGCAAAGGCAGGGTTCTGGTGATATTGTCCAGCGAGGACAAGCTGACGCTGAAAAACGGGAAGATACACAAAACCGGTTTTTTCTTCCCCGAACTTATGGTGCCGGTACAGAAGCTTGCGGCGGCGGGCTATGAGCCTGTTTTCGCAAACCCGAAAGGCAACAGGGCCGTGATGGACGCAATCAGCGACAGCGCATCCTTTTTCGGCCCGTCGCCGCAAGCGCTGAAAAAATATGAAGATGCCAAAGCCGCCTGCCGCGCCTTAGGCATTTGCGGCGACAAACTGGAAGGCTCCAGGAAACTGAACAAAATAGCCGACATCCTGCCGGACCTCAAGGACTACTCGGCGGTGTTCGTGCCCGGCGGACATGCCCCGCTGGAGGATTTGTGGAAGGATGCGGACACGGGCAAAGTACTGCGCTATTTTCACGAGCATAAAAAAACAACCGCGCTTTTGTGCCACGGACCCGTAGCGCTGCTTTCCGCTATGGAAAAAGGCAAGGCTGAAAAATGGGCTTACCGCGGCTATGCCATGACGGTCTTCACCACCGGGGAAGAAAAACAGGCCGAGAAAGGGTTTCTCGGCGGCGACGTGAAATTTTATCCCGACAGGGCGCTGGAAAAAGCGGGCGCGAAAATAAAGAAGGGCGCGCCGGGCTCTTCCACCATTGTAACGGACCGCGAACTGATAACGGGACAGAATCCCGCTTCGGAGGATGCTCTGGCGGACAAACTGCTGGCCGCCTTGCAGGAAAAGTAAAAATCAGATTGCATTTAAACCGCAGGAACCCGCAGACTGCGGGTTCTTTTTTATTAACACCGATGCATGCTCATTTCACTTTTTATAATTATAAGCGTTTAGCGCACAGCTGTCCGGTGAAAATGTCGTCCGGAAAATGTCTTTTTGGCGTTATTTTTGCCCTTTTCTGTCATTGCGAGGTGCGCCAAGCGCACCCTTTTGCTTGCGGGCTGTGCCGCCCGCAGGCATAGTTACTCTGTCATTGCGAGCCCCGTTGTTCGGGGCGCGGCAATCATAAATTACAAACTACGGATTGTGACCGAGCCATACATGCGAGGAAATGCCGCCTCCATTGAGCAGTTTGGAAAAGCGGCGGACCGAGCCATACATGCGAGGAAATGCCGCCTCCATTATGCAGTTTGGAAAAGCGGCGGACCGAGCCATACATGCGAGGAAATGCCGCTTCCATTAAGCCGTTTGGAAAAGCGGCGGACCGAGCCATAAATGCGAGGAAATGCCGCCTCCATTAAGCAGTTTGAAAAGCGGCCTTCGTCGCAAACACCAGTAACGCTCCCCGCAATGACACAAGCACAGAAAGAAATTTTAACCGGACAGCCGTGCGTTTAGCGCATTACTCACCTGAAAAGAATATTAGCCGATTACACTACAATATTTATTGAAATACACATGGTTTCTGTAATACAATTATATATCGGTAGAATAGCATGCAAAGGTATGCTGGCACATCTCGTGGCGAACAATCAAAACTAAAAATTCAAGCCGGTCGGGACATTATTAAAATGGAAAACATTGTACCGACACAATACAACCTGTATCAAAAAGCTGCTGCCGGCAGGCCGGTGAACAAAGACCTGGGACCTCTGCTGATAAATTTTGCAAAAACCGAACTTTTCACGCCGTTTTACGCCAGAACCAAATGGAAGCAATTCTCCGCCGACAAAACAAGACTGGCGGCATACAATCTTAAACGCTTCTATATCCACATCCCCTACTGCAAAAACTCGCTGTGCCACTACTGCAAATATTCAAGCGTACTGCTGAAAAACCCGGAGCAGCTTGATACGTACACCGACTACCTTGTAGCGTACTTGCGCTATTTTTCCACGGCGCTCAAACCGATAAAATTCTCGATGATTTATATCGGCGGAGGGACACCGAGCATACTCCGGGCCGACCAGCTCAACCGTATTATTTCCACAGCCCGTTCCTGCTACGATTTCAGCGAGTTGACCGCGTTTACCTGCGAAATGCATCCGGAACACTGGTCGCCCGAACAGGTTAAAGTCCTCAAAGACGGCGGCTGCACGCGCATCAGCATGGGAGTGCAGAGCCTAAAGCAGTCCATACTCAAGGATACAAACCGGACTCAGCACGAGGAAAACGTAACCCGCCTTATCAAATGCGCCAGAGAATACGGGATACCGAATGTGAACGCCGACTTGATACTGGGCCTGCGCAACGATACTATAGCTTCCGTGCTGCATGGCATAAAGGCCATGATGAAGCACAAACTGGAAACGATAACAATTTATACGCTTGATATAGAAAATACGCTGAGAGGCGGATACGAAAAACTTGGCGAAAACCATGTCCGCCGGCTGGAAACGTTAAAAAAGGACTTTGTTCCGGCGGTATCGCCGCTGGCTAAAGAATACGGCTACAGAATTTATCCCAATCCCATGGGCTTTCATATCGCCAAGGAGGAAGTGATTCCCGTCATGGGTTCCTTCGACAGGGAAACGGAAATGGCGCGCATAGAATTCGGCGCGGGGCTGCACAGCATCTCGCGGATCGGGAACGAAATGGAATACTGCGACAATGCGCCGGACCACCGTTTCGCACCCGGAAAGAAAACACTGAAGGGAAAAGAATATTCGCTGGATGAACAAATCGCCTGGTACAGCATACGCAACTTGCGACTTTACGGTTATCTGGACATGGAGGCCCTGCACAAGCGATTCGGCATAAATCCGCGCAAATATTTTTCCGCCCCCCTCTCGCTGCTACGGTCTCTGGGTAGGGTACGCATGGAGGGAAACCGCATTTACTTCAAAGAAAGGAAGCGAAAAGCGCGCAACGGGGATATATTATTCTTGTGCGATTACGTAAACGGGACAATACGCAA
>Ga0326728_10008083_pt1 | contig 26455 bp, 25 predicted proteins | sample MB3enrmetagenome_FD_207602 | JGI IMG/M metagenome (GOLD analysis project Ga0326728, IMG submission 207602) | Lab enriched peat soil microbial communities from McLean, Ithaca, NY, United States - MB31MN | ecosystem: Environmental > Terrestrial > Soil > Wetlands > Peat | place: USA: New York... | reverse complement strand
CCAGTGCGAGATACCCACTACCATACAGTCCTGTCCTACAGGGGCAATCCGCAGACATCCGGACCCCAACGTGAAGAGCGTCGTCGTCCGTGAGGACCTCTGCATGTACTGCGCCAACTGCTTCACCGTCTGCCCGGCCATGCCATTGGCGGACGGCCATACGGACGGGGTCGCCATCTACGCAGGGGGCAAGGTGCCCAATGCGCGTAAGCCCCCCATGTTCTCCCGTATGGTGGTCCCCTATCTCCCCAATAACCCTCCCAGGTGGCCGGAGGTGGTAGATGTCCTCAAGAAGATAGTCGATGTCTATGCATCCTCCGCCAAGCCCACCGAGCGCCTGGGTGAGTGGATAGAGCGCATAGGCTGGGAGGCCTTCTTCAAAAGAACGGAGATACCCTTCACGGCCCAGCATATAGATGACTTCACCCATGCGGTGGAGACATACAGGACTACTACACAGTTTAAGTGGTAGGGGAGAGGGGATGCCCTTTTTTCCTTTTGATGAAGGGGAGGCTCCGCCGGCTGATGCCGGTGGAGGGGGCGACGCAAGCCCCAATGATTGCCGACTTCACCCATGCGGTGGAGACGTATAGGACTACTACACAGTTTAAGTGGTAGGAATAAGGAGGTAGACATGGGCGGAGAGGTTTCCGAGGCGTTGAAACAGCAGATTGTGCAGTATCTGGAAGGCGTCGGCAAAGCAAAGAACAGAGAGGTGGCGCGGGCTATCGGAGAAGATAAAACAGTTGTCGACAAGGGCATCGCTGAGCTGGCCAAGGAAGACAAGATTGAATACGTTTACCTGGGTGCGTCATTTATAAAACTGAAGGGCAAATAGACGCCGCGCGGCGAGAGACGACCAAGCGCCAGGAGGTACAAATGTCGAAGGCATTGATAGGTGGACAATGGATCGAGATCGACGAGGACGGCTTCATCCAGGAGCCGGAGAAATGGAACAAAAAGGTGGCCGAGGACCTGGCGGTGGCTGAAGAGGCCTCTCCTATGGGGGAGGACCACTGGAAGCTCGTCAATTACCTGAGAGACTACTATCTGAAGTACGAGATCGCCCCTCCCGTGCGGATGCTGACGAAGCAGACGGGAATCGACCTCAAGAAGATATACGAGCTGTTCCCCGGCGGACCGGCGAAGGGGGCGTGCAAGGTGGCGGGCCTTCCCAAGCCGACGGGCTGCGTATAGATGACAGGCATCGGCGTGAACGTCTTTCTGGCGATATTGACCTATTTCGGCTGCATCTTCGTCGTGACCGGGTATATGATCAAGGTAACACAGTAGCTGAGACACCCGCGCCATTTGAGTGCCCGATGTTGAGGTCTGCGGCCTATACAAATTAGTGGAGAATGCTTATTGTCAAGGAGGAGACGCGCACCGCCAACCTGAGGGGCAAGGAGCCATGACACAGAGGGAAGTATGCAAGACAAACCAATCTTGATCCTGGCAATTGTCATGGCGATCCTTGCAAGCATAGCGGTGTTCTTCATTTACCTGAGACCGGGTGAAGGCACCGCTTGGCCTCCGAGGATAGAGCCTCCGCCCAGGGGGAGGAAGCAGTGTGCGGAGCCGAAAGAGTACATGCGGCAGCATCATATGGATCTGTTGATGCTGCGGAGAGATGCCAAGGTGCGCGAGGACGTGCTCAAGTGTGTGGTCTCGAAAGGAAAGGAGTGTGCGGCGAACGTCACGCAAACCTACTTCGGCTGCAATTCGAACAAAACCGAATTCTGTGACCGCCGGTATTCGATCGTGACAGGCTTTGGCTATGATCTGCTCTGCCATAATCGTCGGCGTTTGGATACACAAAGGCCTCGGCCTTGTCGTTCCGGGACTTATCCCTTCGCCTTTGGGGGATATCACCGAATACGCGCCTACACTTCCCGAAATCCTGATAGTAATAGGGGTTTGGGCTTTTGGGGTGCTCCTGGTTACCCTCCTTTATCGAATCGCTTTGTACGTTAAGGCGCAAGCGGTAGTTCCGCCGCCCGGATAGAGCCGGGGCGTCATTGATACCGGTATCTTCTTGTGAAATAATTAGGAGAGGGCCCTTACCGCAAGACACTGGGGTCGAAAGCCGGAAGATGTATGTTTGGTTCAATATTAGGTTATCTCACACGTTTTAGGAAACGAAAAACACCAGGCCTTGGGGCGCGTTTCGATGCCTTCCAGAAACTTCTTCACGCAAATAACGTTGCTTTGGAGGCGATGGGAGACGTAGAAGGAAAGTACCTGCATAAAGATTTCGTCTTCGAGCTTCAGTATGTACGCCAGAGCTACAACCGGATAAGAGAAAATGTGATCGAGATGATCGACGCCCTGAACAGCATGGTTCCCGGCCGTTACGGCTCCTTGCAAGCTATTTTCAAAGAGATCGACCGCGGCGTTCAGAGAAGGCTGTTCGGTGTGCGGGAAATTCCGTTATCACCCCTGGTCATCCCATTTAAGGACCTTACTGCCGGGATGGGGGAGATAGTTGGCGGAAAAAACGCCAATCTAGGCGAGATGCGCAACTCCCTCAACATGCCTATTCCCGATGGTTTTGCCGTTTCCACTTACGCGTACAGGGTCTTCATAGAGAAGCAGATGCTGGGGAAAGAGGTCAGGAAACGGTTAGCTTCCCTGAATGTTCACGATTCCCATGCCTTGAGCAAAATAAGCAGGGAAATCCGGGAAGCGATACTTACGGCGCCTATCCCCGAGGAGCTGGAAGAAGCGATATTCAGAGGCTATTCCCGGCTCGCCGCCGCCGAAGGGAATGATATCTTTCTTTCCGTAAGGAGCAGCGCGGTAGGTGAGGATACGGATACAAGTTTTGCGGGTCAATATGCAACGGTCCTCAATGTTGTTCCCGACCGTCTCCTCGCCGCTTATGCAGAAGTGCTGGCGAGCAAGTTCACTCCCGAGGCGATTTTCTACTGGAAGGATAAGGGGTTCGAGGAAGGGGACATCCCCATGGCCGTGGCATGTCAGAAGATGATATGCGCGAGAGCCAGCGGGGTCATTTACTCTCAAGATCCTAATCATACAAGCCGCAACGTAGTTATTATCAGCGCTAAATGGGGGCTCGGAGAGCTGGTCATCGAGCGCGACAGCCCGAATATCTACGTGGTTTCCAGAGAAAGCGGCCTTGTCGTCGAAAAGCGTGTCCCGAGGCAGGAGGTCATGCTCGCGTGCGAGCGATCGGGGGGCATCAGCGAGGCCATGGTTGCCGAAGAGCTGCAATGGCATCCGTGCCTTCGCGAAGAAGAGATACGGGAGCTTTTCCAGTATGCCCTCCTGCTCGAAAAGCATTACGGAAATCCTCGCGATATCGAATGGGTGATCGATGCGGACGGAAATATTTATATCCTTCAAACCCGTCCGTTAAGGATGTCCTCGATGCAGGTTGAGAAACAGGATGAAAATCAAGCTTGTGCTTATGCCCGGGTTCTGATCGACTGGGGACTTGTCGCTTCCCCCGGGATCGGATTCGGCCCGGTCCGCATCGTATCGAAGGATGAAGACGTGCAGGCTTTCCCGGATGGCGGCGTACTGGTAATTAAGAATACGAACACTAAGTATGTGACGATCATGGATCGCGCGGCGGCGATCATAGCTGAGAGCGGAAATGTGGCCGGCCATATGGCTTCCCTCGCTCGGGAGTCCCAGGTACCCACGATAGTCGACGCCAAAGGCGCCACCGATCTGCTGGGACAAGGTCAGATGATAACTGTGGACGCCTATTGTAACCGCGTATACGACGACGTGGTAGAGGAACTGATCGTGAGCGAGAAAAAGAAGGAGGAGGACGTCCGCAAGAAAAGCCCCGTACTCGATAAGGTGGAGCTGTTTCTCTCGCTTGTCGCAACTTTGAATCTATGGGATAACAGAGCAGAGTCCTTCAAGCCCGAAAACTGCAAAACCTTCCACGACGTCACCCGGTTCATCCATCAGGTCGCCATCGAAGAAATGTTCCATCTCCATGAATTCAAGCGGTCCGCCTCGGACACCCCGAGAAAGCTTGTCACCGATCTCGCCTCAAACCTGTACATTATCGACCTGGGGGATGGTGTTTCTGCCCCGGAAAGGGCCAAGGACGTCAGGCCCGAACAGATCACCTCCCGCCCGATGAAAGCCCTTTGGAGGGGGATCACCCATCCGGATGCGTGCCGGAGACGCGTTGCCGAATTAGACTTGAAGGGAGTTGCTTCGGTCATGCTCAATACCCTTTCCGATGCCGCCCGCTATGCCACGCCGCTCGGTGAAAGGAGCTATGCCCTGGTCTCCTCGGAGTATCTTAATTTCAGCTCGCGCCTGGCCTATCATTTCAGTACCGTAGATGCCTATTGCTCGGAAATAAAGAACAATAACTATGTGACGTTCCAGTTCATGGGAGGCGGATCAAGCACGGAAAGGAGGTCCCGGAGGGCTCGCTTTATTGCCGGCGTCCTCAAGAACCTTGATTTCGATGTAGAGATAAAGGGTGATTGGCTGAGGGCGCGTTTCGTAAAATACGAAGGACGCGATACCGAAGAGAAACTCGACTACCTGGGCCGTCTCATGACCTGCTCTCGCCAGCTTGATGCGGTCATGTATAGCGAGGGTATCATCGACTGGTACGTACAGGCGTTTATGAAAGGAAATTACGCATTCGAAAGGACCGCCCAACAATCGCCTTAGTGACCAGCCCCGCGCCCAAGCACGACACCGACAAAAAGACCCACCGCCACTGCGACCAAGGCGGAAAATATCCCATACATCGCCGGACTGTTATGCGCATGGTAAGAAAGCCAATCGATGATCGGGCTCGATTTCACCCGAATTCTATCATCGCAAACAAGACGCAGCACGCCGTTCTCAACCAGATAGAAAAATATCTTATACTCACCGAGAGGAGCGCTTGCCGGATAACCCAATTCAACCCTGAATGCGCCCGCTTCTATCTTAACGGCCCCCTCCCTATATTGATAAAGTCCGCCTTCCCTGAACATTCTTATCAAACCGGCCACATATTCACGTCTAAGCCTTACACTCTCGTTGCCGGGTGGGTCTTTTTGAAATATGACATTGGTCTGTTGATAGACATCCCTAAAATCAGAACATAGGCCGATCTTCTCCTGCTCGGCGGGAGAAACTATGTCCGACATCCGGGCGGAGCTGAGAACGGCGTACATCACGGGGACTCCCACGACCTCCGCATGACCCGATGGAACCCATACGAAACCGAGACTTTTCGCTGACCTGTTCAATTTGAACGTTCTGGTCGGTGAAACCACCTTAATGACAACTTCCGCATTTGCCGGACAAGTTCCTGTCATTACCGAGGTCTGAGAAGGTTTCGAGAAAAGCGATCTTTCGAGTACTTTCGGCGCGATTTGCAAGACCGAGGCGCCGGGAGATTCGGCGAAAGCCGTTGTTCGGGGGGCGGCTGCTATAAGAAAGAGAGTCAAAACGCATAGTGCAGCGTGACGCATCAGTGCCCGCCTCCGGTGGCAAGACTGATAGGGTTGCCCGGAGTTATAAGAAGGTCATAGAGCATCTTAATCATTACCGCCAAAACTATGATAGCCAGGAGAATGCGCAACTGCTCTCCACGGAGCCGCTTCCCGACTCTGGCTCCGACCTGGGCGCCGATAGACGAACCGAAGAAAAGCACGACAACCAGGACCAGATCGACTGTATGGTTTCGGATGGCCTGCTGAATAGTCACGTTGATGGAGGTGAGCACGATCTGGAACAGGTCGGTGCCGATAGCAACGATCGTCGGCATACCCAGGACGTAGATCATAGCAGGGACCATAATGAATCCGCCGCCGACCCCCATGATGGCTGCCAGAATGCCCACAAACATCCCGAGAAGAAACGGGAAAATAACCGAAGTAGTCATGCGCGATTTGTCGAAGGTCATTTGCCACGGGAGTTTCGTGGCGAGCCTTCTCAGAGTTGACTCTTTGGGTTCCTGAACAGCCGTATACTCTCTTAAGTGTTTTCTATGCCTCAAGGAGTTCAGGCTCTCGATAAACATGAAGGAACCGATGATGCCGAGAATTACCACGTAGACCAGCTTTATTACAAAATCGACTTCACCAAGGGCAGAGAGCGCCTTGATGATCTGCACGCCCAGTGATCCGCCTGCAATCCCGCCCAGGAGCATGACAATGCCCATCTTGAAATCGACGTTGCCCATCCTGCTGTGCGTGTAAGCACCGGAGGAAGCTGCGGCTACTATCTGATTGGAGTCGCTTGCCGCAGCGACGGTCGGGGGTATTCCGGCAAAAATAAGGAGAGGCGTCAATAGAAAGCCCCCGCCGACACCGAACAGCCCGGAAAGAAAACCAACGAGACCGCCTAAGCCCATAACAAGGAAGACATTGATGCTTACATGGGCAATCGGCAAGTAAACGTTCATCTGCGCCCTATTTGCGCTGCCTCGGATTTCCTCTGTTTATGCGTCAGGAAAGTGATCGGCATCAATCGATCCTGTCGACAACGTATGGGCCAGGGGATGGGCTCGGACCTGCCGCCTGCCGTCTGAAGATGCGTATAAACGGTAGTAGGGGAAACACCGGGTTGGAACGCTTCGATTGACGATGGACTAAGATGTTCGGAGACACGAGGATATAGATACATTATAGTTGTTCCGAAATTTTGGACCCCCGATTGATATCACATAATATGTTCAGTAATAGAAGCAAGTCAATTCATTAATTGTTATAGCATCTATAAGGTTTCTCGAACGAATTATGCAGGCTTACTATCCACCGTACCGTCAAACCGGCTTATACATATCATAAGAATTACTCATTTGACATGCGGCTGGTTAATCATAGATTATTGTACAGAGGGAAAGCCAGGTTCCTGCTCTGAGTACGATTAAGGGAACACATGGCGAGGAGGAATCATGAATAGACTGCGATTAGCAGGTCAACACGTGGTGGAATGGGCGAAGGGCATGGTCCTTTTTGCCGCAGCATTTCTCCTCAGCACCATCGGTCAGTTTATGAGAGACGGCTAGGCTAATAAATGCCCTCGGATAAAGTCGGACTCCATGCTAAGACCACTCCTAGCGTGCGCCTCGGTCATCGTATCGAGTAGACAAAGAAACAATTTAGCCGAAAAAAACGCTCGAGTGGTGCTCTGATGGATGTCATAAGGCCTTCGGCCGGAACGGGGGAAGACTTCGCCGGAGAGATCAAAAGGCAGACATCGCAGGACGTAGCTTTCTGTTACCAGTGCGGCAACTGCACCGCAGGGTGCCCCTACAGCGAATTCTTCGACTATCCCGTAAACCAGGTAATGCACCTCATCCAGATGGGCTTGAGAGAGGCCGTCCTCTCTTCCAGGGCCATATGGCTTTGCGCCGCGTGCGAGACGTGCACCACGCGGTGCCCCTGTGAGATCGATGTCGCCCACGTAATGGACAGCCTACGGGCCGCCGCCTTCTGGGAAGGGAGACAGACGGAGAAGGAGATCAGGACCTTCTACGAATCCTTCCTGTCATCTCTGAAAAGCCACGGCCGCATTTTCGAGGCGGGTATCCTCATGCGCTACAACCTTGCCTCGGGACACCCCTTCACAGACGCAGACCTCGGTCCCCAGGTCATGAAGAAGGGCTTGATCCGCTTCCTGCCCAGGAACATACAGGGCCGGGAAGAGGTGGAGAAGATCTTCAGGAAGTTCGCCGAAAGAAGAGCGAAATGAAGGAGTACACCTACTACCAGGGCTGCTCCCTCGAAGGGACCGCAGCCGCCTACGACTCATCGATCAGGCTTGTCATGAAGAGCCTCGGCGTGGCGCTTACAGAGCCCCCCGACTGGAGTTGCTGCGGTTCCACGCCTGCCCATGCCGTAGACCGCCTGCTGGCCGGAGCGCTGGCCGCCCGTAACCTCGCCATAGTCGAGCGCATGGGCAGCCGGACCCTCCTGACGCCCTGTCCTTCCTGCCTTTCAGCCTTTAAGAAGGCACAACACGCCATGGCCTCCGACAAGACCTTCAAAGAGGAAGTCAACGGGCTGCTCGACAGCCCTTACGACTGCACGGTGACGGCCAAGTCGGCCCTCCAGGTGCTCTACGAGGACATCGGAACAGGGGAGATAGCGCGGCCCGTCACGACGGCGCTGCCCGGTCTGCGGGTCGCCCCCTATTACGGCTGCATACTGAACAGGCCCCCGAAAATCGCCGCATTCGACGACCCGGAGAACCCCGTCTCAATGGACCGCATCCTAGCCGCCGTCGGCGTCGATGTCGCCGATTTCGCCTTCAAGCTGGAGTGCTGCGGTGCGGCTTTCGGCGTGCCGAAAAAGGAAATGGTTCTCAAGCTGACCGCCAAGGTCCTTTCAATGGCGCTCGACGCGGGGGCAAACTGCATAGCCGTTGCCTGCCCCCTTTGCCAGCAGAACCTCGACCTGCGCCAGTCCCAGGTCAACAAGGCGCTGGGTCAGTCTTTCGCGATCCCGGTCCTCTACTTTTCACAGATAATGGCCCTCACCTATGGTTATACGCCCCAGGAGGCGGGGCTGACGAAGAACATTGTGGGGCCGGGCGCCCTGATCGCGGCACGCCGGCCGGTGGAACAGCAGCCGGTTGAACAAGCGAGGAGCGCCTCCGAATGAGAGTGGGTGTGTTTATCTGCCACTGCGGCAACAATATCGCCGGGACCGTTGACGTGGCCCGTGTGGCCGAAGAGACCCGCAAGCTGCCGGGCGTCGTCTACGCCACGGACTACGTGTATACGTGCTCCGAGCCGGGCCAGAACGAGATCAAGAAGGCGATCACGGAACAGGGTCTCAACCGCGTCGTCGTGGCCGCCTGCTCGCCGCGCATGCACGAGGTGACGTTCAGGCGCACCGTAGAGAAGGCGGGGCTTAACCGTTATTTCTTCGAGATGGCGAACATCAGGGAGCACTGCTCCTGGATAGGCGAGGACAAAGAAGAGAACACGGCGAAGGCCATTGAGGCCGTCCGTATGGCGGTCGCAAAAGTAATACTGGACAAGCCGCTCCATTCCTCGTCGTTCCCCGTTAAGAAGAGGGTCCTCGTGATAGGCGCGGGCGTTGCGGGTATGCAGGCCGCGCTTGACTGCGCGGACGGCGGGCTTGAGACGGTGATCGTCGAGAAGAGTCCGAGCGTCGGCGGCATGATGGCGCGCCTCGACAAGACCTTCCCCACCATCGACTGCTCCATTTGCATCCTCGGCCCCAAGATGGTCGATGTCGCCCAGCACGAGCTTATCACGCTCCATGCCTATTCCGAGATAGAGGACATCAAGGGGTACGTGGGCAACTACACGGTGAATATCCGCAAGAAAGCGACCTACGTGGACTGGACGAAGTGCACGGGCTGCGGCGAGTGCATGGAGAAGTGCCCCGGAAAGAACGCCTATGACTATTTCAACTACGGGGTCGCGCCGACGAAGGCGATGAACATACCCTTCCCGCAGGCAATCCCGAAGAAGGCGAAGATCGACCGGCAGTACTGCCGGCAGTTCACAAAAGGCAAGTGCGGCGTCTGCGCCAAGGTCTGCCCGACGAAGGCCATCGACTACGAGATGGAGGACCGGATCGTCACGGAAGAGGTGGGCGCCATCGTCGTCGCTTCCGGCTACGGCCTCCTGGATATAGAGAAGCTCCCGGAATACGGGGCGGGCCGATACCCGGACGTCATTACCGGCATCCAGTACGAGAGGCTGCTCAACGCCTCCGGCCCGACGCAAGGCCATATACAAAGGCCGTCCGACGGCGTGGAGCCGAAGACGGTCGTCTTCGTCTCTTGCGCGGGGTCGCGCGACAAGTCAATAGGCGTCCCTTACTGCTCCAACTTCTGCTGCATGTATACTGCCAAGCAGGCGATACTGACCAAGGACCATATCCCCGATTCCCGGTCGTACGTCTTTTACATGGACGTGCGGGCGCCGGGCAAAGGCTACGACGAGTTCACCCGACGCGCGCAGGAAGAGTACGGGGTGCGCTATATCCGGGGACGCGTCTCGCGTATCTACCCGAAGGGGAAAAAGATGGTCGTCAAGGGAGCGGACACGCTCCTGGGGGCGCAGGTTGAGGTTGAGGCGGACCTCGTCGTCCTCGCGATAGCGGCCATAGCGGCGCCGGGTGCTGCGGCGCTGGCCGAGAAGCTCCACATATCCTATGACACGAACGGCTTCTACGTCGAGAGCCATCCGAAGCTCAGGCCCGTTGAGACGAACACTGCCGGCGTATTCCTGGCCGGGGCGGCGCAGGGGCCGAAGGACATACCGGCATCTGTCGGCCAGGGCAGCGCTGCCGCGGCAAAGGTACTGTCCCTCCTCTCGAAAGACATGATAGAGTCGGAGCCCGTTATATCGACCGTCAACGTAAGCGCGTGCGTGGGCTGCATGAAGTGCGTGAAGACATGCCCCTTTCAGGCGATCGAGGAAACGACCGTCAGGGGGAAGAAGGTCGCTTCCGTCATCGAGACGGTCTGCGCGGGCTGCGGCGTCTGCACGTCCACGTGCCCGTGCGGCGCGATACAGCTCTCCCATTTCACGGATAACCAGCTCCTGGCAGAGGTAAACACCCTATGCAGGATGTGAAGTCAGAAACCCTCAGGATAGTCGGCTTTTTGTGCAACTGGTGCTCTTACGGCGGCGCCGACACTGCGGGAGTCTCCCGTTTCAGGCAGCCTACGGACCTGCGCATAATCAGGGTGCCGTGCTCCGGCAGGGTCGATCCGCTGTTCGTCGCGCGGGCCTTGCTCTCGGGCGCTGACGGGGTCCTTGTCTCCGGCTGCCATCCGCGCGATTGCCACTACTCGGACGGCAACTTCTATGCCCGCAGGCGCCTGGAGATGCTCAAGCGGTTCCTGCCTTTCTTAGGCATAGACAGCCGCAGGTTCCACTACACCTGGGTCTCCGCGTCCGAGGGCCAGAGGTGGCAGCAGACCGTGACGCAGTTCACGAAACAGATACACGAGCTCGGCCCGGCGAGCAAAGAGGCTGAAAACGCAGCCGCAGTGGCGCTGAGTGCGACGCCGGCTGCGGCAGGCGGCGGTGCGGCGCTGACCGTCCCATCCAAAGAGCAGGTCGAGGCGCTCAAAAAAGCCGTCATCGACGCACTGTCGAAGGTCGATGTTGTGGTGGGCTGGAAACAGGGGTTCGACCCGCTGCACGTCGAGCCGTGCTTCATTGAGAAGCCGGAGCAAGCCGGACAGCTCGTATTCTCGCCCCTTTGCGAGCAGAGCCTCGCGCCGTACCTGACGCGCCTGAAGGGCAAAAAGGTCGGCATCATCGTCAAGGGCTGTGATTCCCGGACGGTCGTCCAGCTTTTGCAGGAAGGGCTTATCGCGCGGGATAGCGTCTACGTCATCGGCGTGCCCTGCACAGGCACGGTGAGCGTCAAAAAGGCGGCGGCAGCCGTAGGGGGCGAAAAAGTCGTGTCCGTTTCTTTCGAAGGAGACGCAGTGAAAGTCACGACAGCGAGCGGCGAAAAGCGCATCCCCCTAGCCGATATCCTGCGCGACAAGTGCGAGCCCTGCCGGTACCCCGCGCCGTTGGTTCACGACGTGCTTGTGGGTGAGCCTGCGAAGGCGCCGGCGGGGGAAGGCCCGTCAGGGTACGACGATATCGCGGCGATTGAGGCAATGCCCTTGGCGGAGCGCCGGGCGTACTGGGAAAGGGAGCTTGGCCGCTGCATCCGATGCTACGGCTGCCGCAACGCCTGCCCCCTGTGCGTCTGCGAGGAATCGTGCATCGCCGAGACGCGCGACCCGCACTGGATGACGCAGGAGGTCACTCCGGCCGAGAAGAAAATGTTCCACCTGGTGCACGCCATCCATACGGCTGGGCGCTGCACCGAGTGCGGCGAGTGCGAGCGCGCCTGCCCCATGGGCATCCCGCTGATGAAGCTGAAAAAGAAGATCAACAAGGACATGCTCGACTTGTTCAACTACGTCGCCGGCACGGACCCGGACGAGAAACCGCCCCTTTATACTTTTAAGGTGGACGAGGAACGGATAGAGGAGCACAAGCTCGCATGAGGAAGGCGGCCTATATACCGAAAGAAGGATGGAAGGACTTCGTGGCGGCGCTGGCTGGTCGCGCCGAGGTCTACGCCCCTTGCAGGGACGGTGACGCGGTCACCTTCCGAAAGATCGGCGCAGGGCAGGAGCCGTGCCTCGACGAGCCTGCCGCGGGCGCGCCGAAAGGCGTCATCTACCCGCAGAGCCATACCCTTTTCACCTTCGATTTCAGAAAAGACCCGGCCGAGCCGGACAAGATGGAGGTCGAGCTGAACGCGTCGACGGAGGCGCCGGAGGCGATCATTCTTTGCGGCCGCCCATGCGACGCGAGAGGGTTTGCCGTCATCGACCGCGTATTCCTCGGTATCGATCCATACTACACGGCGCGCCGTGAGCAGACCACACTCATCACCCTTACGTGCAACGGGCCGTATGCGGGCTGTTTTTGCACGTCGGTCGGGGGCGGCCCGGCGGACGAGACAGGCTCCGATGTCCTCCTGACGGACCTGAGCCACGGCTACTACGTTGAGGCGCTGACCGAGAAGGGCGCGAAGGTGCTCGAAAACGCGGCGCTCAAAGACGGCGCGCCTTATGAGAAGGAAGCGCAGGAGAAAAGGGCGGCCGCGACGCAGGCAATCAGGCCGGTATTTTCCCCCGGCGCGAGACCGGCCGAGGCGCCGGACGCCTACTGGGAAGAGGTCTCGCAGAAGTGCCTCGGATGCGGCGCCTGCACGTACCTCTGCCCGACGTGCTACTGCTTCAACATCACGGACGAGCAATCGGTCGGGGCCGCCGGGAGGCGCATAAGGAGCTGGGACTCGTGCATGTTCGCCCACTTCACGAAAGAGGCGAGCGGCCACAACCCCCGCGCCCAGAAATCGAAGAGGCTGCAGAACAGGGTCGCCCACAAATTCATCCACTATCCTGAAAAGTACGGCGAGCCGGCCTGCACGGGGTGCGGACGGTGCATACGCCTCTGCCCGGTCTCGATGGAGATAAGCGGGATAGTGGCAACCCTTACCGCTGCCGGCACTTGAGGAGGACCATGGCCGCAAGCAACCCCTACCTGCCGGACCTCGCAACCGTGATAGAGATCATAGACGAGACGCCCAACATCAAGTCGTTCAAGGTGCTCCTTAACGATCGGGAGAAGATGGGCAGCTTCACCTTCGAGCCCGGCCAGGTCGCCCAGCTTTCCGTCTTCGGCGTCGGGGAATCGACCTTCGTCATCAACTCCCCGCCCACCCGCAAGGAATACCTGCAACTGAGCGTTATGAAGGCAGGGGAGGTCACCGGAGCGATCCACGAGCTTGCAGCCGGGGACCAGGTGGGCCTTCGCGCCCCCTTAGGCAACTGGTTTCCTTATGAGCAGATGAAGGGCAAAAAAATACTCTTCATAGGCGGCGGGATCGGCCTTGCTCCCCTGCGGACGCTGATACTCTTTATGCTCGACAATCGCGCCGACTACGGCCCCATCTCGATCATTTACGGCGCGCGCAGCTACCCGGACCTCTGCTACAAGGCCGATCTTGAGGACTGGAGCAAGCGCGGCGACGTCAACCTCATCCTCACCGTCGATGCCGGGTCGCCCGGCGCTCCCATACGGGAAGGCTTCGTGCCGGCCGTACTCGCCGACGTGGCCCCCAAGCCCGACGACACGATAGCCATCACCTGCGGCCCGCCGATCATGATAAAGTACGTCCTGGAAAACCTGGCAAAGCTGGGGTTCACGGACGAGCAGATCGTGACCACCCTGGAGGCGCGGATGAAGTGCGGCATCGGCCTGTGCGGCAGGTGCAACATAGGCGGGAGCTACATCTGCAAGGACGGACCGGTCTTCAGCCTCGCCCAGCTCAAAGCGCTTCGCTTTGAGATGTGAGGCCCGTGCTCGGTCGCCAATGGACGTGCTCCGCGTAGCGGTTTCGTAGTTTAGGGCATAGGTGGAGATGGACAACATCCGAAAGATGCTTGACTCAAAGACCGTGGCCCTCATAGGGGCGAGTGATAGGTCGGACTCCCTTGGTACGACTATCCTGCAAAACCTGCTTCTGGCCCAAAAAGACGGGTTTTCCCCACTAATCCGCCAAAGAAGGGCCTTCTAGGAGTCGATGCTTATCCTGACATAGCGAGTATTCCAGACGAGATCGACCTTGCAGTCATAGCAACCCCGCATGAGCGGTCGCCTCTGTCGTGGGGGAGTGCGGCAAGGCAGGCGTAGTCTTCCTCGGTATCGAAGGATACACCGTGTAGTCGAGGAGGTAGGAGAAGGTTTTCCCCACTACTTTTTCCCCTTGCCTTGCTTCATGGCGTCGTGAAAGTTGTTGGGGAACTCCACGAGCTTCATGTGTTGACTGTCCACCTGCGCGATGTTCACGCTCATCTGGTAGCTCCACGCCATCAGTGCCATATGTTCACCCTTTTGAGATAGTTGTTTCGATTATCGGCTCTGAAAATCTCGCCTTAAGGACACTCCAATAAGCTGAGCACAGAAATCGGCCAGGCTGCAATCATTGGCTTTTCCTTTTGGGACGGTCCGGTAGCAACTACGGCAGATCAAGTGCAGGTATCGGCAATCCGGAAAGGGTGGCAATGAACGTCTACGAAAAGGTCGCCGGGGAAAAAGTCCCACACAGACGGGATGGCAAAAAAGGGAGATCGCCGTAACCCCTTGAAATTAAAAGTGCCCCCGGTGTGACTCGAACACACGGCACCAGGATTAGGAATCCTCTCACATAGCCTTCACACTATCCAATATTTCATCATTTTATCATTGACATTATTTGGGAATGGGCATACTCTATCATCATGTACTTTAACTTTAAAATATGGGGCTTCACAAAAAAGTGATGGATAGATTATGGATAACTTGTGGGCTGTCATGATGGATGTTTTTGTATACGGACACAAAGGCTACCCTACCAGTTTATCCAACATTTATCCAACATTATCCGCGAAAGGGGGCAGCAATGGCCGTTAAACGCTTCTCGACCGAGTATCCGGGTGTTAGGTATCGTCAGCATCCTACCAGGAAGCACGGGGTAAGGTTCGACCGATATTTCTCGATTTACTACCGGCTTAACGGTAAGGTAGTAGAGGAGGGCCTGGGTTGGGCTTCGGCCGGATGGACCGCACAGAAGGCGGCTGGCGAGCTTGCGAAGCTCAAGGAAGCGCAACGCCTGGGCCAGGGAGGGCAGACCCTTAACGAGAAGAGAGAAGCAGAGCAGGGGAGGCGCAGGCAAGAGCAGAGACGCAAAGAGCAGGAGCAGAAGGACGCCTTTACCTTCGGCCAGATATTTGACGGCCCGTATATCGAGGAAGCCGACAGGACGAAGGATAGCGTCTCCTGCCGGCGCGAACGCGAGCTATACCGTCTTTACATTCAATCGGTGATCGGAAACCTACCGCTCAAGGGCATAACGACGAACCACGTTGAGACGATCAAGAGCAGGATGCTCGACGCGAAGAAGGCCCCGGCGACCATCCGGTATGCCCTCGCCGTCGTTAGACAGGTTTTTAACTTTGCCCTCGATCATGGGATGTACGGGGGGGAGAATCCCGCTGCGAAGGTCAAAAAACCATCGGGCGACAACAAGCGGGTCCGGTTTCTGACTCACGACGAGGCGGAAGCATTGCTCGATACAATCAGGGAGAAAAGCATCGACGTTTACAATATGGCCCTTCTCAGCCTTCATACAGGTATGCGGGCCGGGGAAATCTTCGGCCTTACCTGGGGAGACGTGGACCTTAAGAGCCGTATGCTTACCCTGAAAGATACGAAATCCGGGTACACCCGGTTTGCCCGCATGACTGACCACGTTCTTGAAATGCTGTTCTCTCTCCCAAAGGGCCAGGGGAACGAGCTTGTCTTCCCTGCCCGTGGTAAATCCATGAGGACGAAGATAAGCAGGACGTTCGAGAGGGCCGTCGATGCCCTCAAGCTCAACGAGGGGATAGCAGATCCCCGGCAACAAATCGTTTTCCATTCCTTGCGGCACACATACGCCTCTTGGCTGCTTAAGAGCGGTGCCGACCTCTACACGGTATCGAAGCTCCTGGGGCACCGTACAATCGCCATGACGGAGCGATACGGGCATGTGGCGGACGAAACCCTTCAGGACGCTGTCCATGCGTTCCAGAAGGGCATAGAGAAGGCGGGCAAGGCAAACGGGAAGAAGGACAAGAGAGAGGTGGAATAGTGGCGCACAGGGGATAGGCTTCGCGGGCCGACAAGACCGGAAACCCTATCCGGCCTTCCCCTGCCTATACAGGGACCGCTAAGGGGGCGGGAATGAGAAGAAAGAAACCCGGATTTATCTACCACGAAACAACACCTCTCACCATTGAGCTTTGCAGACCACGATATCAGGACGAAGGAAACGCCATTGCACTTATGCAAGCCTTCTGTACGGCCTTTGAATGTGATTTGGGTAGGGATATCCCCGAATGGATACTACAGGCGCTTTATGATGCTTTTCAAAAGTACCTGCGGCAAACGCACCAAAAAGACAAACCGGACCTGTCCCTTGACAAAATTCTCAAACTCACGAGGGGGAAAGGCCGTGCAACAGCAATGGCCGCCCATGAGCGGGAATTGCGAGATTTAAGGCTCATGATCGGCCTAAACCTAATAAGGCGTTATTCACAAAAGCAAGTCAGCGTAGAGGACGCTGCTATGGTTGTGAGCAGGCGCTACTGGAACATTGCGGCGCCGAGTCCTGAGAGGCTTGTTGATATCTGGTATGACGACCAATGGGAGAGCAAATTTGAGCGGTTCGCCGGTGCCGCCGTTTTCGATGATTCTGAAGAACTAGATCAGCTTCTTAGGTCCGGCGCGTTTCTAAAAGACAAGTACCCCTCCATCTTCAAAAAATAGCTTCCGTACCAAATGCGCTATTTAAAAGGAATGACGGGCCTCGCATCGTAGTTTATCTTCTTCAATGTGACGCACATATCTTCAACTGAAGGGGGAAACATGGACGAGAGGATAGCGGCGGCATTGGAGAACGCGCCGGAAATCATACCCCGGACAAAGGTTCCTGTCCTTTTGGGCGGTCTTATCAGTCGGGGATACCTTCAAAACCTCGACAGCAAGGGGCTTGGCCCCCGTAGAATCATGATCGGGCGGCGATGTGCGTATCTCAAGGCGGACCTTATCGCGTGGCTTGTCAGCCGGTCGAGTTGAGGCGCGTGTGATGAAACCATTTTTCAGGGATAGAGAGTCGAACTCGACAAGGGCGGTCCCCCGGCCGCCCTTCCCTGATTTACACCGGGGCCGTTTCGGGGGTCGGACGTGTACCATTTCACGGAAAACATAAACTGGGATGGATTCTTCCCTTTCGACAAAAAATGGGTTGAGGATATGCACTTAGCCGCGTTACCTGATGCTTCTAAAGCCGTGCTGCCCGTCATTCTCTCCTTCTGCAATGAGAACGGAGTCTCTTTTCCTTCATACGAAACCATAGGGGCGCTCGCCGGGTTGACTCCGAGGACGGTACAGGAAGCCGTCAAAGGGCTTCGGGGTTTCCCCGGATTCGAGATAGAGAAGTTTCAGACCAGGCACGGCAGGATAGCAAATAGGTATCACATGACTAAGTTCCCGCCGAAGGATGAGACGGGGCGCTCGTTCTTCTTCTTCAAGTCGTTTATAGAGGGCGGCAACTGGAGAATGCTTGAGAAGAGGGTGTCTCCCGGCCTGTACCTTGTGATGCGACATTTCGCCTACTTTGATGCCGAAACGTACTTGGCAGAGGATGAAAACGAGTCAATGTGTGATTGGGAAATCCCTCTGGTATACAGCGTCAGGAAATGGGACCTGTGCGAAGCAGAGATTTCGATAATGGCGAAGTACGCGGGCATTACGCGGCCGTCCGTGTACGAGGGCCTTCGGGACCTGGAAGAAAGACATTTTATCGCAGAGACAGACAGAACTGACGATGGGGCGCGGTGCTGGAGAGTGTACGTGCAGCATCAGCCGAAATTCTACAAGCGGGATTACTTAAATCAGGTAATAGGAGACGCCAACAGAAAGGAGCGGGAGAGGATAGCAGCGTGTAAAAAATCTTCCGGTGGGCCTGTAAAAAATCTTCCGAAACGTGTAAAAAAGACCGCTCAGAGGAAGGGGGTGCCGTGTTAAAAATCTTCCTACGATCTATGTCTTTATCTGTCTCTTTAACGAGGTATCTATCTATGTACTATCAAAGCCGCACAGACGGAGACCGTCCATGCGGTTGTATCTGTCACCTTATGACTGGACCCAAAACCTTTTTGAAAGACGCCTACAAGGGGAGTACGTATGCTGATTACCGAGGTTGAAAAGAATAGCAGGGAGCGGATACGCATAGCCCTCGTCGAGTACCACGGGCACATGCTCTGTGATTGCCGCGTCTACTTCGAGGACGACCAGGGGGAGTGGAGGCCGACCAAGAAAGGAATCTCCCTTAGCCCCGACACCATCGACGCCGTTATCGAGGCCCTACAGCAAGGCAGCGCGGCCCTTGAGGACGCCCTCTCGCCTCTCCCTGGCCGGAAAGCGCAGCCCACAGTGGAGAAACCGACACCGGCAGCACCAAAGCCGGAAGACCGCACAATATCAGAGAGGGTCCGGGCCTGGGTGTCTTCGGTCAATGGTAATCAATTCTCGGTCAAAGATTGTCAAAGAGCCTTGGGATTGACCGAACGGAAGCAGGCACACCTTGTGAACGTAGTTTTCTCGAAGCTGTGCGATGAAGGGGTGATTGAGAGGACAGGAGAGGGGAGAGGAAGCTACAGGCGTCCGGCTTAGTCGCATGAAAGCAGGTAGGATGAGATCAGAGACGTGATGACCCTGAAAAGAAGGGTGGAGAAGGTCGAGGCAAAGTTGGGAGTGAGCGGCGACGACCAGAACAGGGAGATTGGACGTATTGTAGCGCTTCTGAGGGTTTGTGTATGCAGGGCGGAGCACGCTCTTTCCCTGGACCCGGAAGATAGGTCCTTTCAAGAGTTGGCGGAACGCAGCCGTCGCCGCCTTCAGGAATTGGGATATGCGCCGACAGACGGGGCCACTGCCGAAAGGGATTGGGAGAGACTGCAACCAATAAAGCCCCCGGCCGATCTTGCCGAGAGGCTGAAAGACGCCCGGCTCAGCTTGAAGGCCCGCGAGACGGAGAAAACTGACAGGGGACGTGATGGGAATCAAGGGCAGATTGGACAGGATTGAGCGGAAGGCAGGCTTGGACAGGGGCGAAATCATAATCGAGATAAGCGTCTTCAACGATGAAGCGGCCGGCAGGCTTCCGGGCCGGGAAACTCAGATCGCTCGACAGAGGGCGGAGGGAAGGCGCGTGATTGTTGTTATGGTGCCGTATGAAGGACCGCCGGAAGGTCTGTGAAGGGGGGCGGGGCATGATTAACAAGAATTCGCAAGAATCCGCAAAGTTGACGGGCAGGCAACGGCGGGCCATACCTCTTGTCCTTGCGGCCCGGAACGTCGAGGAAGGATGCAGGGCAGCGGGCATCACAACGACGACCTGGTACACATGGATGACGCGGAACGCCACTTTCAAGGCAGATGTAGACCGGCAGAGGGAGGCGGTGATATCGGAAGCCCTGGACCGGCTCAAGGCGGCCGTAAACCAGGCCGTGGAAGGTCTCACAAGCCTTATGAACGCGGAAGAGAAACACATCCGGCTTCGAGCCTGCGAAAAGGTTGTCGATTACTTCTTCAAGAACAGGGAGATACAGGACATCGAGGAGCGTTTGACCCGTCTTGAAAAGCTCGTCACAGAAAATGGAAATCATGGTGAATTCCATCAAAAGACGAGTCGGGACGCTCGAAAAGGCTATTGAATCAATTGCCGTGCCGGATAGCGAGAAGATTCAACGACTCCGGCCGGACGAGTCCGTAGAGGAAAGAAAGGCCGAACTTATGAGAAAATATGGAACGTGCGCGGGCGTCGTCTTCATTGAGAGGCAAATGATAGGCAACCCCGCCTGAAATATAGACCGAAAATTCGCTAATACCATTAGGGGATAGGAGCGGCACACGCGGGGATAGACAGGCCCACGCTGTACGCGAGTCTTTCCCCTGCTTCGCAACAAAGCGATTGACTTGATTCGCACCGATGGTAGAATGGCACAAACACCACTGTCGGTTCCTTTGCGTTGAATCCACCGGGAGCATAAAAATGCGATTGCGTAAACTAATCGTTGTCGCCGTGGGCTTGGTCGTCTTGATGCTCGCCGCCTTGTCTGTTTTAGCTGCCGAACAAAAGGTTAAGACATCCGTTCTCAGGGATGTCCCAAGCTCGGTGAAGGTATTTGTTCAAGAGTACACCTATCAGGCTAGCGAATATGACAGTAAGGTTTCGTGCCGCGCTATCGCCTTTGAACAGGCCAAGAGGCTTGTCTTAGAGAAATTGGGCACCTATGTGGAAAGTGAAACTGAAGTAAGGAATTTTCAGCTTACACAAGACAGAATAGTGACTCTTGCTGCTGGCGTAGTCAGTACGGAGATCATAGACGAGAAATGGAATGGCAACACATATTATCTCAAGGCCAGGATCATGGCAGACCCGAAAGAGGTTGCGGAGTCTATAGATAAATTGCGCCAGGACCGCCGGAAGACCAAGGAGTTGGAGGAAACGAGAAAGATAGCAAATGGGGCTTTGCGAGAAATTGAAACACTTAAAAAAGAGCTGGAAATAGCGAAGGCAAACAAAGCACAATTTGTCCGATACAATGAAGCGGTGAATACATTGGCCGCTACAGTTTGGGTTGATAAGGGACTTGCTTTGGCACGCACGGGCAGGCGGCAAGAAGCGATTGAGCGATTTAGTAAGGCCATTGAGTTAGACCCAAAACTGGCAATAGCCTACAATAACAGGGGAACGGCGTACTTAGAGCTTGGCAACGACCAACGGGCACTAATGGACTATGACCGGGCCATTGAGTTGGACCCCAATTACGCACCCGCGTATGCGGGCCGTGCCGGGGCATACGGCAACTTGGGCAACCACCAGCAAGCACTTAGAGACTGTGACCGGGCCATTGAGTTGGACCCAAAAATCGCGATGGCGTACTCGAATCGGGGGATGGCCCACGCCGAGTTGGGAAACTACCAGCAAGCACTTAGAGACTGTGACCGGGCCATTGAGTTGGACCCTCAACTCGAACTCACTTACGTCCACCGGGCATTTACTTACATCAAACTGAGGAACTACCACCAAGCGCTGTTGGACTCTGACAGGGCCATTCAGTTAGACCCCAAAGACGCGGATGCTTACGCGAACCGAGGGGTGGCCTACCTCAACCTGGGCAACTCACAGCAGGCTATAGAAGATTTTAAGGTGGCCGCAAGATTGGGCTTTACAAAAGCTCAGGACTATTTACGGAAGCAAGGGATCGCGTGGTAGTCAACCTCTGCACGTTGATCGCCCGTCTTGACACATTACTGGGAGCGTGCTCTTTCCTTGCCGACCCACAAGGGCGTTATCAAAAGCGGCTGATCGAGATGGATGAACACCTGATATTCTCCCCTTAAAGGCAAAACTGATGGATAGAAGTTGGATAAACTCTGGTATCTCGTCGGGGCATCAAAGACGATAGTCTGTAACCCCTTGAAATTAAAAGTGCCCCCGGTGTGACTCGAACACACGGCACCAGGATTAGGAATCCTGTGCTCTATCCACCTGAGCTACGGGGGCACGTAGAAATTGTACTCATTGAGAAGGCAATCTACAACCGTTTTCTGCGGTTTTATGTATCACGGAAGTGGTGGCGGGGTCAAGTATTTCCCCATCCGCTCCAGCCCCCTCGCAGAAGGTCCACGGAACAAATTCTTGCCGCAGGTAAGAGTTTCATAATAGAATAGTGCCGGCGGTCTTAAGGGGGCTTCGATGAAGATTTTCGTTACCGGCGGGGCGGGCTATATAGGCAGCCACGTAGTCAAGATGGTTGGCGAGCAGGGACACGAAGTCACCGTTTACGACAACCTCTCGACGGGCCATGATTGGGCCGTGCTTTATGGAAGGCTCGTAAGAGGGGACCTCGCCGACCGGCCCCTCTTGGATAAGACGCTAAAGGAGGCGAGACCCGATGCGGTCATCCACTTCGCAGCGTCGATCCAGGTCGAGGAATCCGTAAGGAAACCGCTCCTTTATTACAGGAACAATGTAGCCAATACGCTGAAGCTCTTGGAAGCAATGACGGAAAACGGCGTCAGTTATCTCATTTACTCATCGTCGGCCGCTGTTTACGGAATCCCCGTGAAAATGCCGGTCGATGAGACTGCCCCCCTCGACCCCATCAACCCTTACGGCGCCTCTAAGGCCATAGTAGAGAGGGTGCTTGCCGACCTGGCCGCAGCAGAGGATTTCCGGTATGTCGCCCTGCGTTACTTCAACGTCGCCGGCGCAGACCCCGGCTGCAGGATAGGACAGGCATACGAGGAAGCCACACACTTGATTACCAGGGCGCTCAAGACAGCGAAGGGCGAGTTCCCGAAGCTCCTGATCTACGGGACGGACTACCCGACGCCCGATGGGACGTGCGTGAGGGACTACATACACGTCGAAGACCTAGCGGCAGCCCATCTTTGCGCCCTAGACTACCTCTATGGGGCGGGCGGCGCCCACCGCATGAACTGCGGCTACGGCCACGGTTTCTCCGTCCGCGAGGTGGTCGATGCGGCGAAGAAGGTGACGGGGATCGATTTTCCGGTCGAGGAGGCGGGCCGGCGCGCAGGGGACCCCCCTGCCCTGGTTGCCGACAGCCGGCTCTTGAGAGAGAGGACGGGCTGGCAGCCGCGTCATGACGACCTCGATTTCGTAATACGGACGGCATGGGAATGGGAGCTGGAGTTGTCAAGACGCAATACGAGATAATGGCGTAACGTCCGCACTCGACCGCAAAAGGAGAGTAGTCCGCGTTTTCCGATAAGACCGCGCGAAAGGAACCGGTCCTCCCCCGTGAGTTTTATGCTTTAGGCCCCCCGGCCGATAACATCACAGGACCGGCAGAGGCCGGCTCACCGGCCCGCCATAGCGCAGCGGCTCAAGAAAGGCGCAGATACGGTAGAACAAAATAATTGCCGCGACCGAGCTTTTATAATAGAATACTGATTTACGCGGTGCATTGGGTAAATTTGCAGGTTGTCTTACAGTTCTTCGGTCACGGTAATGAAGCGCCGGCGCCGCGCCTCCTGGCGGTAGCCCCTTCGAGGATAGTCATCGTCCGCCATTCCATATCTCCCGTTTTGCTGTCAGGCGTACGAAGCGGTCCACGATTATGCACGTCCCCACATAATGGGGAAGGGACTGATAATGTTTAAAGACCGGCTGCTGGTCTTCATGGGAAACGCGCTTGCGGCTCTGAAGGTGCAGATCCCAGAATAACAAAAAGCATGGTCGGCACCCTTCTCATATCGACCTTCGTAACCATCCTCCTTATCCCGGTTTTCAGTAAAGCGGCGCTTAAGCTGAATATCGGGCTGGATATGCCGAACGGGAGGAAGGTGCACCAGCATCCCATACCTAGGGTGGGCGGGGTCGCGATGATCCTGGGCGTTTATGCATCCTCCATTTTTTTTGCGCCCGAAGAGCATTTCCTTAAGGCATACGTGATCTCGAGCCTGTTCATAGTCTGTTTCGGCATTATGGACGATTTCAAAGGCATCGACTTTCGCCTCAAGTTCCTTGCACAGGTTGTTGCGGCGATTGTGATTGTGACATACGGCGGGGTGAAGATCAAAAGCCTTGGCGGGCTGCTGCCGGAAGACGTGCTGCTGCCGGAGGCGGTCTCCTTTCCGTTGACGGTCATTGCCATTGTCGGCGTCACCAACGCGGTCAACCTGGCAGACGGGCTCGACGGTCTTGCCGGAGGCATCTGCCTCTTGAGTTTCTGCTGCATATCCTATCTTGCGTACCTGGAGGGAGAAGTCACGTTGTGCCTCCTGGCGCTTGCCCTGGCAGGCGCGATATTCGGGTTTCTGAGGTACAATACGTACCCGGCCGAGCTTTTCATGGGAGATACGGGGAGCCAGTTCCTCGGCTTTTCGGCGATAACCCTGTCGCTGGCTCTCACGCAGCGCCAGATGCCTTTGAGCCCCCTTTTGCCCCTTTTTATAATCGGTTTCCCCGTACTCGATACGCTTGCAGTCATGGCCCAGAGGCTATCGGAGAAGAAGCCTCTTTTTTCGGCCGACAGGAACCATTTTCACCATAAGCTGATGGGTCTCGGCTTCTCTCACACCGAGTCGGTGCTTGTTATCTATACGGTCCAGGCGATGCTGGTCAGTGCCGCCTTCATCTTCAGGTTCAACACGGAATGGTTTCTCCTTGTAAGCTATCTGTTGTTCTCGGCGGCGGTCCTCACCGGATTTCACGTTGCGCAAAAGCGCCATTGGAGGCTGCACAGGTATCACATTTTCGACGAGGCAATCAAGGGCCGGCTGAGGGGCTTGCGCGGACAGGGACTTGCCATCAGGCTGTGCTTCAACGTGGCGCGCTTCGGCGTGCCTTTGCTGCTCTTCGTTACCTGCCTGCTCCCTTCCGAGATACCTTCCAGCTTTTCCCTCCTGAGTATAGCTTTCCTGGGCGCCCTGCTGCTCGTCTGGTGTTTCAAGAAGGCCTGGATGAGGGCATGCCTCACGGCCGTAGTCTACCTCTTCGTGCCTTTCATCATCTCCCTCGATGTCGAGAAGACCGGAAGAGTGGGCGACGTATTCTCGCAGCTCTATAACCTGTCCTATATACTGATCATCTTTTTCGTTGTCCTCACCTTGAAATTCACCAGGAGGCGGCACGGCTTCAAGACGACCCCCATGGACTTCCTTATCCTTTTCATCGCCCTCGTCGTTCCCCACGCGCTTTCCCACTATCTGAACATAGAAAATCTTACGATTATAGCCGCAAAGACGGTCATGTTCTATTTCAGCTACGAGGTCCTTATAGGCGAGCTGCGGGGAAAGCTTACGAGACTTACCGCAGCGAGCATGTTGCCTTTGATTGCAGTGGTGGTGCGGGGATTGGCGCACTGGTGACGGGCTAATCTAATCTTAGAAGGAGACGAAGAGTGAGACCATTCGTAAGAATTATTCTGCTGCTTCTGATAACGGTGTCGCTGGCCGCCGGCTGCGGCGGTCCCGAGCAGAAAAAGATGAAATTCTTCAACAAGGGGAAGGCCCTTTACGAGAAAGGCGACTACGTGAAGGCAAAGCTGGAGTTCAAGAACGCCGTACAGATAGACCCCAAGTTCGCAGAGGCCTTTTACATGCTGGGGCTGGCCGGCTTGAAATCGGGGAACCTGAACGAGGCGTACGGCAACCTGTCCAAGGCCCTCGATCTGGAGCCGGATAACCTTAAAGCGCGGGCGGAGCTTGCCGGGGTCCTGCTCCAGGGCCGGCTGTTCGACAAGGCCATCGAGAACGCCGACCTTGTCCTTGCGAAGGACCCCGGGAACGAAAAGGTCATCATAGTGAAAGGGGCGGCTTTCCTTGCCAAAAGAGAACCGGCAAAAGCGCGGGCGTTGATGGAGGACCTTGTGGCGAAAGGGTCGAAAACACCCGATCTCTTTATCGTTTTGTCTGCCTCCTTCTCACAGCAAAACGACCCGAAGCACGCAGAGGAGGTGCTGCGGAAAGGGATAGAGCTTGACCCGAAGTCCATCAGCCTCCACCTTGCCCTCGTCGATCTTATGGCCAGGAGCAAGCGCGTCGCCGATGCCATCGAAGCAATGCAGCGCGTCGTAGCCATGGAGCCCGCCGAGCCCTCCTACAAGCTCGTCCTGGCCGGTCTCTACTGGGACGGAGGGCATGAGGAGCAGGCCCGCGATGTCCTTAAGGGCGTTGCCGCCGGGGACGGCAAGAGCGAGGACGGCTGGTTAAGGGTCTCAGGGTTCTATCTTACGAAGAACCGGCTGGGCGATGCGGAAAAGGCGCTTACGGACGGAATCGGGAAATTTGACCACAGCATCAAGCTGCGCCTTGCGTTGAGCGAGCTGTACTTGAATACAGGCAGGTCGGAAACCGCGAAGAAGACGCTCACGGATTCTCTGGGACTGGAAAAAGACCCGGCCAATCCCGACATCATCCTAGCCAAGAACGCCCTTGCCAGGGTTTGCCTCGCCAGGGGAGAGATCGACGAGGCCGGCAGATATGCTGACCAGGTGCTGAAAGAATCGCCCAAGAACATCGATGCCCATTTTCTTAAAGGCAGTGTATTTCTTGCCAGAGGGGAGGGCATCGGCGCTGTTCCTGAATTCCGGACGGTAGTGAACGAAAGGCCGCAGTTCATTCCCGCGTACCTTCGTATGGCCGAGGCCCACGTGATGAATAACGAGCTCAACCTCGCCTCCGACGTGCTTCTGAGCGCTCTCAAGGCCAATCCGAAATCGCGCGAGGCGGGCCTGGCCCTCGCCAGGCTGTTCGTCATGGAGAAGCAGTACGGAAAGGCGGAGGAGCAGCTTAACAAGATGGCGGCCGACAACCCGGCAGACCTGG
>Ga0326728_10008081_pt1 | contig 26464 bp, 22 predicted proteins | sample MB3enrmetagenome_FD_207602 | JGI IMG/M metagenome (GOLD analysis project Ga0326728, IMG submission 207602) | Lab enriched peat soil microbial communities from McLean, Ithaca, NY, United States - MB31MN | ecosystem: Environmental > Terrestrial > Soil > Wetlands > Peat | place: USA: New York... | reverse complement strand
CCGAGCGCAGGCTTCTCCCGATCAACCGCTGTATTTCGTGGGTGCGCCCGCCGATCTTGCCCTTCTCGCTCTCGCGCGGGGTGCGGGTGACGGTTGAGCGGGGCAGCATGGCGTACTCGGCTGTCACCCATCCCCGGCTTGGCCCCGTAGAGCAGTCCCTGCGCCTGGGGCAGGCTGCCGTAACGGACGTAAGCCCAGGCCAGGGCCAGCGTGGACAGGGTGGACGGCAGAATGAAGCATGTCCCCGCAACGGCAAGGCCCATCCATCCGGCGCGGCGGTAACCCAGCGCCATGGCTACCTGGGTTGAGCTGGGACCGGGCAGGAGGTTGCAAGCGCCCACCAGATCAAGGAATTCTGGGCGGCTCATCCATCCGCGGCGTTGGACGGCCTCCTGCTCCATCAGCCCGAGGTGCGCAGCCGGCCCGCCGAAGGCCGTCAGGCCGAGGCGCAGGAAGAGCCGGGCAATTGCGCTTAGTTCATCACGCCCATGGAGTGAGGATTCGCCGGAGTACGCGCCCATCTTCGATAGCCTTCTCGCTGAGGTTCCTTAAATCGAGAGCCGCCCCGGCACCCAATACGGCGGCCAGTACTCGGGAGCATCGCGAGCAGCCCAGCTTCCTTATTGGCCGTTCAACAGCTTCTCAACCGCCCCCGCCAGGGCCTTCGGCTTGGTGGAGGGGGCGTAACGGCCAACGACTCTTCCCTGGCGGTCAATCAGGAATTTGGTGAAGTTCCACTGAATACCGCCCCCGAAGAGGAAGCTGAGGGCTCCGGGCTGGCTGCGCTTGAGGAAGCCATAGAGAGGATGTGCGTGGGGGCCGTTGACGTCGATCTTGGCAAACAGTGGAAAGGTGACCCCATAATTCTTCTCGCAGAAGGCGCCGATCTCAGCTTCAGTACCCGGCTCCTGGGCGCCAAACTGGTTCGAGGGGAAACCCAGCACCGTGAAGCCGCGGTCCTTGAAGGTGCGGTAGAGCTCCTCGATGCCGGCCAATTGCGGCGTGAAGCCGCATTTGCTGGCGGTATTCACAATCAGCAGAACACGGCCCTCGAACTCGGCCAGGCTCTGGTCCCGCCCATCCAGCAGCGGGGCTGAAAACCGGTAAACCGTCTCTGCCGGTTCTTGAATCATCTGAAAATCCTCCCCGCGGAGACGATGCCCTGCGGCTCCCCTCTGCGTCTAAGAAGGATGCCGCAAGCCGGGACGTGGATGCAAGAGCCTCCCAACCCGCCTGCGTCCGGTAGACTGTGAGATAGTCTCCAAAATGTCCGCGGAGTTCCGGCAGGGGCCGGGACCAGCCGGGGAATTCTGGGAAAGATGCGATTTTCAAGCCGATGGGCATCCGCTGGTTTGAGCGGGGTGGCTGCGGTCCAATATAATCATTCTTTCCTTTGGGCAGGATCAGAATTTCAGCAGTGAGGGTGTCGATATTCTTCCCGTGAAGCCGAACTTGATGGCGAACTATGGACCGCACCAGTACTTTCGCTCGCCGCATGGCTCCAGCCCGGTGAAGGCAAAGCACACTTTCATGGCCCGCGGTCTGCGCGCCGCGCGCCGCCTGACAGGCACGATGCTGTTGCTGGTGCTGGCCGCCGGCGCAGGCGTGGCGCAGCAATCGCAGACCATCGATTCGATTCGCGTGATCGGCAACCGCCGCATCCCCAAAGAAACCGTGCTGGCGCGGCTGTTTACCCATCCCGGCGATTCCTACGATCCGATTTCTATCGAGCGCGACTTCAACTCGCTGTGGAACACCGGGTACTTCGAGAATCTGCGCATCGAGCGCGAGGACTCGGAGAAGGGCATCATCCTGGACATCTTCGTCAAGGAAAAGCCTACCATCCGGGAGATCAACTACAAGGGCCTCAATTCCGTCTCGCAGTCGGACGTGCTGGACCGGTTCAAGAAGGAAAAAGTTGGGCTCTCGCCGGAGAGCCAGTACGACGCGGCCAAGATTCTGCGCGCCACCACCGTGCTAAGGGAGATTCTGGCCGAGCATGGGCACCAGTTCGCGGTTGTGAAGCTGGACATCAAGGACATTCCTCCCGCTTCGGTACAAGTGAACTTCAACATCAAGGAAGGCCCGACGGTGAAGGTGGGCCAGATCAAGTTCAGCGGCAACCAGCATCTGAACGGACTGGTGCTGCGCCGCTCGATGAAGAACTTGAAGCCGATCGGCATTCCTTACTCGATCATCTTCGAGAATCTCTTTGCGCAGACCTTCGATGCCTCCAAGCTGGAAGAAGACACGGAGCGGGTGCGCCAGGCCTACCGCGACAAGGGGTACTACAACGCCGCCGTCGAGGAGCCGAAGACGCAGATTCGGGACGAGGGCGGCCTGAACTGGTTCACCTTCCGGCCAAGGAAGGGCAAGCGCATTGACATCCTGATGCCGATTGAAGAAGGCGGGCGCTACCGGCTTGGCGCCATCACCTTCAGCGGCTACAAGGCGGTGAAGAACGTGAAGGCCCTGCGCGCCACCTTCGCCATCAAGGACGGCGACTGGTTCAACGCGACGGTGGTCGGCAAAGGCCTGGAGAACCTGAAGAAGGCATACGGCCAAATGGGCTACATCAACTTCGGCGCCATCCCCAAGCCCAGCTACGACGAAGCCAAGAAGACCGTCTCGCTGGATATCGATATCGACGAGGGCAAGCCGTTTTATGTCTCGCGCATTGAGTTCCAGGGCAACACCATCACGCGCGACCGGGTGATCCGGCGCGAGCTGATGCTGGAAGAAGGCAACGTGTACAACTCCCAGTTGTGGGAGTACAGCCTGCTGCGCCTGAATCAGTTGGAGTACTTCGAGCCGCTCAAGGTGGATCAGGACTCCGAGGCCCACCAGGACTCCGAGGCGGGCACCGTGGACCTGCTTCTCAAGGTCAAGGAGAAGGGCAAGAATTCGATCGGCGTGAATGGCGGCGTCAGCGGCCTCTCCGGCGCGTTCCTGGGCGTTAACTACCAGACCAACAACTTTCTCGGCCTGGGCGAAACGCTCAGCCTGCAGGGCAACCTTGGCAACGTAGCGCGCACCTTCATGTTCGGCTTCTCGCAGCCTTACCTGCACAATCGCCCGCTCAACCTGGGCTTCCAGATCTTCAACTCCAAGCAGGATTACAACGCGGCCAAGAATTACCAGGCGACCACCGGGCAGTCAGTGAACCTGACCCAGGCGCAGCAATCGCTGACACAGAACTACAACCAGGCCTCCACTGGACTGACATTCTCGGTAAGCTACCCCCTCAAGCGGCACGCCTTCCAACGCGTGGGCATGACCTATTCGGCGAACAAGTCGACGATTACCGCCTTCAGCACCGCTTCGCAGACATTCTTCCAGACCATCAGTTTCCGGTCCGGGATTCAGGGGTCGAATGCGCTGGCGGGCATTGAGAACAGTTCGGCTTCGTTCAGCTATATCTACAACACCATCAACAACCCCCTGCGCCCGCGCACCGGCAAGGAATACACGGCGGCCTTCCAGATTGCGGGCCTGGGCGGCAACGTGCGCTACTTTACGCCGGCGGTGGCCTACAAGCGCTTTATGCCCATGCACTATCTGATCCCGTCGCCCACGGGACGCAACGTGCTGGGTGTGCGTGCGCAGTTGGGCTATGTTCAGGGCTTCGGCGGCGATGTGGCCCCGCCCAACAACCGCTTCTACTCCGGCGGCGAGGGCGAGTTGAGAGGTTTCGATATCCGCGGGGCAACGCCTTATGGGTATGTCCCGAATCGCGTCACCGTCCAGTTGACCAATCCCGACGGCACGTGCGTTCCTCGCGACCCGACCAATCCCCAGGACAACCAGTGCATCCAGGTGCCGCTGCCGGTTTACGGCATCGCCTCCATCGGCGGAGATACCAACCTCACGACCAATGCGGAGTATCGCATTCCCATTGCCGGGCCGGTTACCTTCTCATTCTTCGACGACTTTGGCATCGACTCAGCCCTCAACAAGGGCCAGTTGAAGCAGAGCCCAGAGGGATTTGCGTCGCTGACTGCGCCCCTCTATGGCTGCCCGGTTTACAACAACGGTTCCTGCCAGGGCGGCATACCGGGCTCGCAGGTCGGCTTCACGCCAGACATCCGCACCATCTCCGGCACCAACTTCGTGCCGCGCATGTCCACCGGCGCCGAACTTTCGGTGATCATGCCCATCATCAACGCGCCCTTCCGGCTCTACTATGCGTACAACCCGCTGCGCCTGTATGAGCAGCCGTACTGCAACAACGTCATTCTCGGCGGCAATAAGCAGAGCTGCTCGGCCCAGCTGATTACCCGCGATCTGTTTCCGCCGGGCGGCGCGGGCGATTACACCTATGCGGAATCCCTGGCGGGCTACGGCTCACGCTATCTCTTCCGGGAGCCGCGCAAGACCTTCCGCCTGACCGTTTCCACAACCTTCTGATCAAGGCTGTTCAGTGGATGAATTTGGGGGCCGCTCACAACGAGCGGCCCTTTCTTCGTACGCCGGTTCCCACGGTACGCTGTAGCCGGCCAGGCAGACGTAACCATGCCCCTTGACGCGAACCCCGTCTCCGCGCCAGCATGGATGCCATGCAGACACTTGGATTGTCTGGGGAGAGCAAGCGCACCGACGGCAGGCTGAAGAGCATCTTCTGGCCAACGGTGGAGAATGCCTGGGACGTGGATTCCCTGGGACGGCAGGGCTTCTGGATCTGCCTGATCGTTGCGGCCTTTCAGCTTCTGGTAGCCCTGATCGCCGGGAATCCGATCATGATTGTGGCCGGAGCGGCGTCGGCGCTGGTATTTCTGGTTGGCGGCATGGGAGTGCGCGAAGCCAGTTGGCCGGCCGCGGCTTTGGTCTTTGCCATTTACTTCGTCAATGTGCTCTACAGCGTGGCCATCGGCCAGTTCCCAGGGTTTCTGGCCATCGTTGCCGCCTGCATCCTGCTCTCCAATCTCCGCGCGGCCTTTCTTGCTTCCGAGTGGAGGCCGGCCGCCGAGGACGAAGACCGGCCGATGCGCTTCAGCGAGACGCTGGGCGACAAGCTGGCCGATCGACTGCCGGCCAAGGCGTGGCCGGTGCTGCAAATCCCCTTTTTCGGGCTGGCCTCGCTTCTGCTGCTCTTGAGCCTTGCCGGGCTGGGTTTCGCGATCCTGCAACGCTTCGGCGTCATCCCCCACGCCGGTTCCGCGCAACCTTGATGGCGCGCGAGGGCGGAGACAGCGGAGCATGCGCCAGAATTCACGGTTTGCCGGTTTGACGCTCCTACCCAGCCAACCTATAATCCATGAAGTTCCTGCTGACGTCTCCGCTCGCGTTTTTTGCGGCTCTCGCTCCCCATCCGGCGCGGACCCATGAAAGAAAGACGGTATGGTTTCTCAGGAGGCACAGGCCCGGTTTCGCGTTGTAACGCAGACGGCCACAGAGGAATTCCGAAGGAGTCTTTGCTCAAATGAAGCGTTCGCTTGCAATCCTAGTTACGCTGGCCTCGGGCTTGGTCCTGAGCGCAGCCGCTCAAACATCGCCCGCGCCTGCCGCCCCGGCCGGCCCTGCCAAGGTGGCCGTTATTGCTTTTCAGGCGGCCGTCGGCCAAACCAACGAATTTCAGCGCAACTTTGCCGACCTGCAGAAGAAGTACGAACCCAAGCGTGCCCAACTGAAGACCATGGCCGACGATATAGACGCCATGGACAAGCAGTTGCAGGCGCAGGGCGACAAGCTGAGCGATGCCGAGCGCGCCAGCCGGGCCAAGGCCATCGAAGACAAGAAGAAGCAGGCGCAGCGCTTTGCCGAGGACGCGCAGAACGACCTCCAGGGAGAGATGCAGGAGGTTTATAACGGCGTGGCGTCCAAGGTCTATGACGTGCTGGCAGCTTACGCGCAGCAGCAGGGCTTTACGCTGGTGGTGGACGGCAGCACAAATCAGCAGCAGGCGCCTGTGGTGCTTTATGCGAGCCCTTCCACCGACATCACAAAGGCAGTCATCGACGCTTATAACCTGAAGTCCGGCGTACCCGCACCGCCGCCGCAGCCGGCTGCCGCGGCGCCCAAATCGGCTCCCAGGGCTCCTGCTCCCGCCGCCACACATTGATGCCAGCCGCGAGCTCCAGTGCCGGCAGAGGCCTCGCATAACGGGGCCTCTGGCTTGCGCCGGGAGGCAATCGGCAGTTCGGTTTACAGGAAGGGGTTTCTCATTCAAATGAAGCGTTCGCTTGCACTCGTCATCATGCTGGCCTTGGGCTTTGCCCTGGCAGCTCCCGCCCAAACGCCACACGCTGCGGCCGCGCCTGCCGGGCCGTCCAAGATTGCCGTGATCAGCTTTCAGGCTGCCGTCGGCCAGAGCAACGAGGGCCAGCGCGCATTTGCCGATCTCCAGAAGAAGTACGATCCCAAGCGCCAGCAGCTCAGGGTTCGCAGCGAGGAGATTGACACCCTGACCAAGCAGTTGCAGACCCAGGGGAATGCATTGAGCGATGCCGAGCGCGCCAGCCGCGCCAGAACGCTCGATGAAAAGAAGAAGGCGTTCGACCGCGATGCCGAGGACGCCCGCAACGACTACCAGGGGGCGGTTCAGGATCTCTACTCCAGCCTGGCATCCAAGGTCTATGACGTCCTGGCCAGCTATGCCCAGCAGCATGGCTATACGCTGGTCCTGGATATGGGTCAGCAGCAGGGCATCGTGCTCTTTGCGAATCCGGCGACCGATATTACCAAGGATGTTCTGGATGCCTACAACCTGAAGTCTGGCGTGCCCGCTCCACCGGCGCAGCAGGCCGCTCCGGCCGCCAAGCCTTCCGCTGCACCCCCGAGATAGCCGGTTGCGCTCGCCAAGGGCTCCGGAGACGGAGCCTTTGGCATTGCTCAAGAGTACAAAGCGCACACGCGCCGGCTGCACGGAAAAACCTTCGTGTCGGCGGGGCCTTCTGTGGAAATAACTGTGGATAACTTCCGGCAATCCCGCGAAAAAACTCCAGTTTTTTCTCTTGTCAACTGTTCGATGATTCTGATAGGCAGTGCAACCCCTTATTTATCAATAGATATGTGTGAAGTTCCCGGCTGCGCGGGCGGGTTTGTCGACGCGGGATCGCGGAAAGCGATTGGGCGAGGTTTCCACAGCGCCGCATGAACGGCATATGACTAAAGTATCAGGCTGGTAATCGGGCTCCGCTATTTTTGCTGGTCTTCGCCCACCCGCAAGACGGCCAGGAAGGCCTCCTGGGGAATATCGACCTTGCCGATCCGCTTCATTCTTTTCTTACCTTCCTTTTGTTTTTCCAACAACTTGCGCTTTCGGGTGATGTCGCCGCCGTAGCACTTGGCCAATACATTCTTGCGCAGCGGGCTGACCGTCTCGCGAGAGATGACCTTGGCGCCGATAGCCGCCTGGATGGCAACCTCGAACTGCTGGCGGGGGATGAGTTCGCGCATCTTTGAAACCAGGGCCCGGCCGCGTTCGTAGGCAAAATCGCGGTGCACGATGATGGAGAGCGCATCGACGGGCTCGCCGGAGACCAGGATGTCGAGCTTGACCATCGGCGACACCCACTCGCCTGCCAGTTGATAGTCCAGCGAGGCATAGCCGCGGGAGATGGACTTGAGCCGATCGTAGAAGTCGAGCACGATCTCGTTCAGCGGCAGCTCGTAGGTGAGCAAAACGCGCGTGGGCGTCACGTATTCAAAGTTCAACTGCTTGCCGCGCTTCTCTTCCACGAGCCTGAAGATGCCGCCGACGTACTCCTCATTGGTGAGTATTCTGGCGGTAATCACCGGCTCGCGAATCTCCTCGATGTTGGTGGGCTCGGGCCAGCGGGAGGGGTTGTCGACCTCGACCACGCTGCCGTCGGTGAGCGTGATGTGGTAGCGTACGCCGGGCGCGGTGGTAATCAGGTCGAGTTCATACTCGCGCTCCAGCCGCTCCTGGATGATCTCCATGTGCAGCAGGCCGAGAAAGCCGCAGCGAAAGCCGAAGCCGAGCGCAACGGAACTCTCCGGCTCGAAGAAGAACGAGGAGTCGTTGAGGCGAAGCTTCTCCAGGGCGTCGCGCAAGAGGGTATGTTCGTGCGAGTCCACGGTGTAGAGGCCCGCGAAGACCATCGGCTTGATGTCTTCAAAACCGGGCAACTGCGCGGGAGCGGGGCGCGCGTCGTCGGTGACGGTATCGCCGATCTTGGTGTCGCCGACGGTTTTGATGGTGGCCGCGAAAAAGCCCACTTCGCCGGCGGAAAGCTGGCCGATCTCGACCGGCTTGGGCATGAGCACACCCATCGACTCGACTTCAAAGGATTTGGAGTTGGACATGAGACGGATGCGCTGCCCCTTGCGCATGGTTCCCTGCATCACGCGGACCAGCACGATAACGCCGCGATACGCATCGAACCAGGAGTCGAAGATGAGCGCCTGAAGCGGCGCCTCCGGGTCGCCGGTGGGCGGCGGCAGGCGGTGGACGATAGCTTCAAGCACTTCGTTAACGCCCTGGCCGGTCTTGGCGCTCACCGGAATGGCGTCGGTGGCGTCCAGGCCCACGGCCTTCTCGATCGCCTCCTGGGTGCGCACGATGTCGGCCGAGGGCAGGTCGATCTTGTTGATGACGGGGATGATTTCGAGCCCATGGTTGATGGCCAGATAGGCATTGGCGAGGGTCTGCGCCTCGACGCCCTGGCTGGCGTCCACCACCAGCAGCGCGCCCTCGCACGAAGCCAGCGAACGCGAGACCTCGTAACTGAAGTCCACGTGGCCGGGCGTGTCGATGAGGTTTAGCTGGTAGGTGTTGCCGTCGTGAGCCTTGTACATCATGCGCACGGCATGAGCCTTGATGGTGATGCCGCGCTCGCGCTCCAGGTCCATGTCGTCGAGAATCTGCGCCTGCATCTCGCGTCCGGTCACTGAGCCAGTCAACTCCAGCAGACGGTCGCTCAGCGTCGACTTGCCGTGGTCGATGTGGGCGATGATCGCGAAGTTGCGAAGGAAGCGGACGTCCATGCGGGGATCGGCGAAAGAGGAGATTTTTCCTTGCGTGCTGCGCGCCCGCCGCCAAACCGGGGTCCCCGGCGACGGGTCTTCGTCGCTGGGGTGGAAAACGGGCCTCCATGGCATAGCTTATCATCGGCATAGGGTCTGCCATTGAATTCTATGGGCCGGCATCGGCCGGGGCTGCCGCAACTTCTTATGCGCAATCGTTGGAATCGGTATTGTTTGCTTGCTTTGGCCGTGCTGGCGCTGTCGCTGGCAGGGTGCGATCCCTCGCAGCCCGGCGGCGCCCCCGTCAGGCCGCCCGCGCAGGCCACCGCGCCCGCTCTGCCGGCGCCCCCGCAAGCAGCCCAGCCTGCCGCTCCCGCGCTGCCTCCGCCACTCACGCCTGAAGAGCAACGCGTGCGCCTGCTGATCCAGCAAGTGGACCAGGCCTATGCCTTTGGCGAGGCCGCTTATCGCAAGGGAAACCTCGCCGAGGCCAAGGTGGAGTTCGATCGCGCCGTGGATCTGATGCTCACCAGCGGCATCGACATCAAGGGCGATTCGCGCCTGCAGGATGAGTTCGATCGCATTGTGGACGGAGTGAACGCGCTGGAGATGGAGGCGCTCAAACAGGGCGATGGGTTTGCGCCCAAGGTTGAGCCCTCGCCGGCCGAAGTGGCCAGCGACGTGACCTTCGAGGTGGACCCCAACATTGTGGCCAAGGCCAAGACGGAGCTGGCCACCACCAAGTCCGATCTGCCGCTGGTGGTGAACGACTACGTGGCAGCCTACATCGACTTCTTCGCCAACACGCAGCGCGGCCACAACACGCTGTTGCATTCATTCCAGCGCGCCGGCCGCTACAAGGCGATGATCCAGCGGGTGATGGCCGAAGAGGGCGTGCCGCAGGACCTCATCTATCTTGCCGTGGCCGAGTCGGGATTTCAGCCCCGCGCGCTCAACCGGCGATCGGGAGCCGGGGGCATGTGGCAGTTTATGCCTCACGGCGACTACGGGCTGGCGCGCAATCCGTATGTGGACGAGCGCTTCGATCCGGAGAAGTCCACGCGCGCCTATGCCCGCTACATGAAGTTTATTTATAACCAGCTGGGCGACTGGTATCTCTCCATGGCCGGCTACGACTGGGGCGCGGGCAACGTGCAGCGCGCCGTGCAGAAGACGGGCTACGCTGACTTCTGGGAGCTGTACAAGCGCAACAATCTGCCTGCGGAGACGAAGAACTACGTGCCGGAGATTCTGGCGGCCATCATCATCGCCAATCATCCCACGCAATATGGCTTCGACGAAGTAACGCTCGATCCGCCGGTGCTCACTGACACGGTGACCATCAACTACTCCGTGGATCTGCGCCTTGTTTCAGACATCGTGGGCGCGACGATCGATGAAGTGATGGCGCTGAACCCTAGCGTGCTGCGCATGACCACGCCGCCCGACGCTGCCTTCGATCTGCATTTGCCCGCGGGCACGGCCACACTCTTTGGCCAGCGCATCGAGGCCATTCCAGCGGCCAAGCGAAATGCATGGCGCTACCGTCGCGTAGCGGCCGAGGACACGCTGGCCTCAGTGGCGCGCGAGTACAGCGTTCCCGAGGCGGCGCTGGCCGCGGCCAATCAACTGCGCGCGAGCGATAGCCTCCAAGGTGTGGAAGCGCTGGCGATCCCGTTGGCTCCAGTGGCTGCGCCTTCGACTCGCATGGTGCTTTACACCACGCGCAAGGGCGATACGCTGGTGACCATCGCGGATCGTTTCGGCGTCTCGCTGAATCAGTTGCGGCGCTGGAATAACATCGCCGGCATCAAGGTTGAGCCAGGCCGGCGGCTGCATGTGGCCGAGCCTGCGCATTCCGCGCACGCGGCCAGGAGTCATCGCAGCACGGCCAGCGGCGGCACTGGCGCAAAGCCGCATGAAACGGCCTCGGCGAAGGGTTCTGCCAAGGAACCTGCGGGCTCCGCATCCGCAAGGAAGAATGGAGCATCGGGTGCTGCGAAGGCGCCTGCGCACAAGGCCGGCACAACAACTGGGACCGCAAGCGCCGCAAAGAAAACTGCGGCCGCAAGCGAAAAAAGGCGCAGCCCGCAGTAGCCTCCGGCGATGGGTAAGCCTTCCGTGCAGTGACAAAAAAAGCACAGGTCACTCATTACGCACTTGTCATTCGATGGCGTTTGCGTTCATGCTATTGCTACAATGGCTTTCGCAAGCGGAGCAGATGCGTCCGCTGCGCGAAGAGGGAAATCAATACAACCGCAGCGGCGAGCCGCTGGAGGCAATCGGATGAAAGAAGTATTCGGGATGTATGCAATGAGTGGCGGCAAGGTCGATAAGGAGCCGAAGGAATTGGTATCCGGTTTCGACCAGGGTTTTGGTGGCGATGAAGAAGACGAAGAGGTTGAAACGTCCAGTGTGCTGACCTCTTCGGACGACGATGAGGGAGCGGCTGAAGAGGCTGTGATTGTGGTCGTGGAAGAGCTCGCGTCGAAGCCGGCCCGCAAGAAGGCGGCGAAAAGGAAGCCCGCCGCAAAGAAAGCGGCAAAGAAGATTCCTGTCGAAGTGGCTGCGGCCAAGGAGGCTCCAGTCGAGGCAGCTCCGGTGATTGTAGCGCCGGCGCCAGTGGCTCCGGTTGAAGCAGCTCCGGCAAAGAAGGCTGTTGCCAAAAAGGCTCCGGCAACAAAGGCCGCTGTGAAGAAAGCTCCGGCCAAGAAAGCCGCGAAGAAGGCTCTCGCAAAGAAGGCGGCCAAGAAGAAAGTTGTGTCGAAGAAGGCCGCAAAGAAATCCGCCGCAAAGCAAAAAAGCACTGGCGCAAAGGGCGGGAAGACCGTGGCAAAGAAGGCCGCGGCCGGCAAGCGCGTCAGCAAACCCACCAAACGAGGTAGACCATTGGCAGTGAAGAAAGCAGCAAAGAAGGCGCCCGCCAAGAAGGCAGCAGCGAAGAAGGCTCCTGCGAAAAAGGCAACGGCGAAGAAGGCAGTTGCGAAGAAGGCTCCCGCGAAGAAAGCGGCGGCAAAGAAGGCAGTTGCCAAGAAGGCTCCTGCCAAGAAGGCGGCGGCAAAGAAAGCTCCCGCGAAGAAGGCAGCTGCGAAGAAGGCAGTTGCGAAGAAAGCAAAGAAGTAAGAACGGCAACAGGCAAATCAAGGCAAGCAAAAGAGCCCGGCCATGCGCCGGGCTCTTTTGCGTCTAGAGCGATAGGAACTGTTTACTTCCCGGCAACCGGAGCGGAAAGCTGCGCCATATGCCCGCGTTGATGTCTTGTGTAGTCCTCGATCAGGAAGCGCAGCGTGACAGGCGCGTTCTCTCCTACCACGCAGTAGGATTCCATCCGCTGCTCGGCGATATGGTCCACGGCGGCGGTTAGGATTTCGTGCTCGACCTTCCACCAGTTCAGCAGAGCTGACCAGCTCTGGCCGGCATAGCCGTGAGCCGCCACCCACGCGTCTTGCGCATAGTCTGGCCCAGTGAAGCTGCCGTCGATGGCGGCGCGCACAAACCGCTGGCGGTTGTTGGCCGCCGAGTCGAGCAAGTGCCCCAGGATCTGCTTGCGCGTCCATCCGCCATCGCGCCACGGAATGTCCGCAAGCTCGGGAGGAAGAGCAAGCAGGGCTTCATGAACCGCATTCAATTCGGCGCGAAAGCGCAACGCAATCTCGCTAGCCATGAGACTCTCCTTTTGCATACTTGACACTGAGATTCGGATGCTATCGGACTACCACGATGCAAGCGGCATCCTTGCTCAAGCCGCATTGAGATCATTTCTTCAGCTCGCCAATCGCGGCCAGCACTTCCTCGGAGTGGTGCTGCACTTCGACCTTGGTCCACACCTTCGCGATCTTGCCTTGGGGGTCGATGAGGAAGGTGTTGCGGCTGGCGATGGTCATGGGCCCAAAATGGCCCAGCGAGCCATACGCATCGACGACCTTATGTTCCGGATCGGCAAGCAGGCGGAAGGTCAGTCCTTCCTTGGTGCAGAACTGCTTGTGGCTATCGGGAGTGTCCACGCTCACGCCGAGTATAACGGCGTTCTGAGCGTCATACATGGCCTGATCGCGCTGGAAGTTGTGGGCTTCGATGGTGCAGCCGGTGGTCATGTCTTTGGGGTAGAAGTAGAGCACCACCCATTTGCCGCGAAAAGTATCCAGCGAAATCTGAGAGCCATCCTGCGATGGAAGAGTGAATCCGGGCGCATCTTGGCCGACAGTTGGCATGGCCTGATCCGCGGCGTGTACTTTGAGGAATGCAACCGCGAGTACAAGAACAGCGGCCAAAGCGAAGAGGAACAGCTTCTTCATGTGAAACCTCCTGGTGTGAAATGGCGAACGGGGAACTGGGGAAAGCGACGCGGTTGGTCGCCATGCGATTTATGGTACACCTATCCCCGATGAGACGTCCGCCAGGTGTGCGGCTCTACTCGTGCGCGGCCCAGGGATCGTAGGTGCCCGCGCTCCAGGAGTGGCCTTCGGGATCCTTCACGGCGAACTCGCGGCTGCCGTACGGCGTGCCCTGAACAGGGCGGACGATGGTGGCTCCGGCGGCCATCGCGCGGGCATAGGCCGCATCGGCGTCGGCGACCACGATGTAAACGCTGCGCGTTTCGATGCCGCCCAACTCGGCTGGGGATTTGAAGCTGCGCCCATACTCGTCGTCCTTTTGAGAGCCAAGCATGATCATGCCGCCGCCGAGGGCGAGTTCGGCGTGGTGGATCGTTCCGTCTTCGCCTTCATAGACGGCGTGGCGGGTGAAGCCAAAGACCTGGCAAAGCCAGTCGATGGCGGCTGGAGCGTTGCAGTAGCGGTGTCCGGGGATGACGGCGCTGCGGGTTTCAGGCATGGGAACCTCCGGGTTTCAGAGGGCAGAGTAGCTCAGAATCTCCCTCATGGGCAACAAGGAAATGGCTCCGGCTCGATCCGCTATTCTAGCCGTCATGAGATTGCCGGCTGGAGATTCGGAACTCGTCCAGATTGTGGATGCGGCGCTCGCTGACGTGGCGCGGCGGGCGGGGGCGTGGCTGCTATGCCGCCTGGGCTGCACGCAGTGCTGCTATGGGGCCTTTGCAATCGGCGCTCTCGATGCTTTGCGGTTGCGGGCCGGCATGGAGGAGCTCAAGGCCGCCGAGCCGGCTTTGGCAGCCGAGATTGTCCGGCGGGCGCAAAACTGGATTGCCGAATACGGTCCACGGTTTCCCGGCGATTCAGTCACCGGACTGCTGGGCGATTCCGAGCAGGAGCAAGAGCGCTTCGAGGAGTTCGCCGATGAAGCGGCTTGCCCGGCCTTCGATCCGGTCACTGGGCGCTGCGATCTGTACGCCTGGAGGCCGATGACGTGCAGGGTCTTCGGTCCCCCCATTCGCATGGATGCCGAGGCGGGCGAGAGCCTGGCGCTCGGCCACTGCGAGCTCTGTTTTGTCGGGGCCAGCGCGGCTGAGGTCGCCCGCTGCGAGATGCCGGTCCCGCATGAGCTGGAGGCTGCGCTCCTAGGCGAGATTGGCGCGAAGGGCGAGACGGTAGTAGCGTTCGCGCTGCTGCGGTGAGCACGGCCGCAGGCTCGCGATAGACTGAGGATTGGACAGCCTGATGCCAATGCGCCCCTGCTGGGTTGAGATTCGCACCCGTTCGCTCGAAGAGAACTTCCGGCTGCTCGTTAGCCTTGCCGCGGGGCAGGCGGAGCTGCTGGCCATCGTCAAAGCCGATGCTTATGGGCACTCGCTGGAGCTGTGCGCTCCGGCGGCGGTGCGCGCGGGAGCCCGGTGGCTGGGCGTCAACAGCGTGGAAGAGGGCGTAGCGGCGCGTTCTCTGTGCTCCGAATCTGGGATTCTGGTGATTGGCGGGGTCTTTGCCGGGCAAGGCGCGGCGGTGGTGGAGCACGGGCTGACGGCGGTGGTCTGGGAGCCGGACCAATTCGACGAGCTTGAGGGCGCTGCCCGAGCGGCTGGAGCGGGCACCGGCTCGGTCCCGGTACATTTGGAAATCGATACCGGGATGAGCCGGCAGGGCGTGAGCCCGGATGGCCTTGCTCCATTCTTGGCGCGGCTCGGTCCAGGGTCGGCGCTGAGGCTTGAAGGGGTGATGACTCACCTCTTTGCCGCCGACGAGGCCGACGGCCGGTTAACCAGCGAGCAGCTTGCCCGGTTGGACCAGGCGATGAGGCAGATTGAGAATTTTGGACTCTACCCGGACTGGTTGAATGTGGGCAACTCCGCCGCTTTGCTTTCGGGCGAGGCAGGCAGGATTGAGATCCTGGCCGGCCGCCACGGCATGAAGGCAATGCTGCGGCCGGGGCTGGCGCTCTATGGCTTGGCGCCCCGCTTTGATCCCTGCTTTGAGCCAGGGACGGAGCCGGAAGGCGTGGCTGCGGCGATCGCTGCCTTGCAGCCGGTGCTGAGCTGGAAGACTCAGGTGGTGGGAGTGCGCGCGGTTCCGGCCGGAGCGGTGGTGGGTTATAACGGCACCTTCTTGGCCACGGAGCCGATGCGCCTGGCATTGCTGGCAGTGGGTTATGCCGACGGCCTCGACCGGCGGCTTGGCAATCGCTTCAGCCTGCTGGTGCGTGGCCAGCGAGCGCCCCTTGTGGGTCGCATCAGCATGGACCAGGCGGTTGTGGACGTGACCGAGATAGCCGGGGTCGAAGCCGGGGACGAGGTGGTGATCCTGGGAGAGCAGGGAGGCGAATCCATCACCGCCTTCGACCTCGCCGAGGCTGCGGGGACGATTCCGTGGGAGATATTCACCCGGATTGGCGCGCGAGTGCGGCGGATTGCGGTTTAATACCCAATTGCCGTTTTCATTCTTCGCTTGCGATGCGGCGGCGGACCACACCTGCCGAGTGGGCGGCCATGTCTGCGGAACCGTGAGGAGCTGCCATTCAGGGGCTCATCTTAGTTAGCGGCTGCAGCCGCCGACCAGTTTTCCCGGCTGAGGCTGTTGAGCGTTCTGGAGCAGCGCTGGGATTTTGCTCGTCAGCGTGGGCTGCTCGTAGTTAAAGAAGACTCCCGAGCAGGCAAGACTCCCATTCAGGCGAAACAGCGCATACGTACCGACGGCTCCGCCGCTGTAACTGGTCTTGGTGCCCAGAATCGTGTTTCCAGTCTTCAGCAGAGTGCCGCCGGATTCCAGCGCCTTGAGCGAGAGCACATACCAGATGCCATTCGCCCCGGATCGGGCGTCGGGCGAAGCCGAGTCGAGCTCTTGCGCCAGGCCGTCGGCTCTAAGAACGGCGTTCAGATGAGAAATCACAGGCCCTGGCGGAGCAGCCGAGGCGCCCTCCGGTGGCTTGGGCGCAGAAGGGGCTTCGGGCTCGGTGAGCGACTTCAGGAAGATGTCGATAGCGTCTGTAATTGCCTTCTTATCGGCCTCTGCCTGCGCGTCTATCTCTCTTCCCGCTGGGGGACATGCTTCAGGGGCTGGCCCTGGGACGACGCTCCGCAATCCCACTGCCTTTTCCGGCGCAACCGGGGTCAGGCACCCCCGCGCTTTGATAAGTGCGAAGTACTTTGACAGAAACGGGGAGTGAGTCAGGTCGATCGCCGTAAGCGAAAGCGGCATGTAAGTATCGGGGATGACGACATCGATCCCAAGCGCTCTCAAGTGCCCTGCCACGTCATTCGCAAGCGTCCGGTCCAGGATGTTTCCCTCCAGCGGAGAAGTTTCCGCGCTGGCAGAAAGCAAAGACTGCGCAATAGAGACTGCCTGGCTCTCTGGGAATATGGACAGAATCTGGGACTCCAGAGACGTGGACGTTCCTCTCTCCACTGGAGCTTTGGGACAGTAGCGATTGGCGCGCAGCGTGAGCATGTCCATCGTGGAGATGTCCGTGCGCCAGAGCTGAAATTCAGCCAGGGCGCTGGAGCCTGAGGAGACGACCACCACGCCGATGGGCGGACCGGAGATAGCTTGCGGCGTGCATCTGTCGTCGGCAGCGCCCACGTTCCGCGCGATGCCGCAGGCAACCGCCGCGCCTTCGGAGTCCATCACCGTGTAGGTCAGCATCTCCGATTCGATCGCAAATTCCGTGGGGTTCTGGGTGGTTGCGCTATTCTGCGACGCGGCTTTCGATTGTCCCGAACTCTGCGAGGACTGGCCAAGGGCCAAAGCCCCCAACGTCAACGCCGCGACGAACACGAAAGCTGGGGAACGCAGCGTCCAGGGCAACTTGAGCAAGGCACTCATTGCGCATCTCCAATCTGAATGAAGGGAGCCCGAATCGTTGCATGACACCCGAAGAAGGTGACACTCCGCCGTTTGCAGTTTTTCCAGTTGATTCCGCCGAGTAGAAGCGATCATACCACCACAATCGAGACGGGTGAAGATCGGAATTCCCCTTCTGCGCTCCTGCCCGCGGGCCGCAATGCAACCAGTTGGCCCTCCCAAATCCTGAAAAATGGCGAGGGGTTGTGCGCAGGCAACTGCCTGGCTGCTCCGAGCACTGCCAGCGCGCCGCTTCCGGTTGATTCCCTTCGTCTGATGATGCCTCAGCGGATCGCGCCGCGAAAATAATTTGCCTGGATACCTTGACGGTCTACACTACTTTGTTGTAGATAATCTAGGTATGGGAAAACCAAACGATCTGGTACAAGGTACGCTCGACCTGCTCATCCTGAGGACTCTTTCGCCCCAGCCCATGCATGGGTGGGCGATCGCCAAGCGCATTCAACAGCTTTCGAGCGACGTATTGCAGGTGCAGCAGGGCTCGCTTTACCCCGCGCTGCACCGGCTGGAGCAGCAGGGATGGATCGAGGCCAAGTGGGCGGAGAGCGAGACCGGCCGCCAGGCCAAGTTCTACTCGCTCACCGCCGCCGGCCGCGGGCAGTTGGAGAGGGAAACAGCCAACTGGAACCGGCTCTCGGCGGCTATCGACCTGATCGTGACAGAGGCCTGAGGAGGAAGTCATGCGCTGGCTCGTGCAATTGCGGATGCAAATTCAAATGCTCTTTCAGCGAGGCCAGGCTGGTGTGCGCCTCGACGAAGAACTCCGCTTCCACCTGGAGCAGCAGATCGCGGAAAACCTCGCCGCCGGAATGAACGCGGAAGAGGCGCGCTTTGCGGCCCTGCGGGCCTTCGGCAATCCCGCGCTGCTGCGCGAGCAGGCGCGCGCCACCTGGAGCTGGACCTGGCTCGAACTGCTTTGGCGGGATGTGCGCTATGGCGTAAGGACGCTCCAGCGCTCGCCAGGCTTTGCGGCCATTGCGATTCTGGTGATGGCGCTGGGCATCGGTGCCAACGTGGCGATGTTCACGGTGGTCCGTTCTGTGCTTCTCAAGCCGTTGCCGTTTCAGGATCCGGATCGGCTGGTGGCGCTATACGAACACAGTTCCGACGACCAGTTTCCCTACAACGACATTGCCGGCGGCGTCTTTGCGGAGTGGAGACAGCAGAGCCGCAGTTTCTCTAACCTTGCGCTGCTCGGCGAGGCGCAACTCAACCTTTCCGGAGCGGCCGGGCAGTTTCCGGAGAAGCTGCGCGGCGTCAGTTGTACCTGGAACCTGCTCTCCACTCTGGGAGTGAAGCCCGCGCTGGGACGCGACTTCACTGCTGCCGACGACCAGCTTTCCGCCAACGGAACCGTCCTGCTGAGTTGGGGGCTATGGAAGCGCCGCTTCGGGGGCGATCCGGCGATCCTTAATCAAACTATCTACCTGAACCGGCAAAGCTACACCGTGATCGGGATCATGCCCGCATGGTTTGCCTATCCGGACTCCTCAACTCAACTGTGGACACCAATCTACCACGCCTATCCGGCTCAAACGATGGCGGCTTTGGACACGCACATGTTTCAGTCTGTCGGCCGCTTGAGGCCGGGCATCACGGCGGCGCAAGGCGTGGCGGAGTTGTCGGTGATTACACGCCGGCTGCGCGATCAGCACCTCGACGATCCCTTCATCAGCAAGGCCGCTAACATCCACCCATTGCTGGAAGGCATGGTTGGCGACATCAAAGGGCCGCTCTATGTTTTGTTCGCGGCAACGGGCTGTGTCTTGCTGATCGCCTGCCTGAACGTGGCCAATTTGCTGGTGGCGCGGGCCGCGGCGCGGCGCAAGGAGTTGGCCATTCGCTCCGCGCTCGGCGGCGGGCGGCTGCGTCTGCTGCGCGAGCGGCTGATGGAGAGCTTTCTGCTCTCGTCGGCGGGCGGGGCGCTGGGTTTGCTCCTCGCCTGCGGGGCTGTGCGATGGCTGGTGCATACGCGCCAGGATATAAGCCGCGTTGAGGCCATTCATGTCGATACCGCCGTGGCCCTTTTTACCGTGGGACTCATCGCGCTGTGCACCCTGTTTGCCGGCCTGATCGCTTCGCGGACGGCAAGAGACAAGCGGCTCTTTGCCGCGCTGCAGGACTCGGCGCGCGGCTCGATCGGCGGCCAGGCGCACACCGGGATGCGCAGGGCGCTGCTGGCCGTGGAGGTGGGTTTGACGGTGGTGCTGCTGGTGGCCGCCGGGCTGCTGCTCAAGAGCTATGCGCGGCTCCGCTCCTCGGATATGGGCTGCGCCACGCAAAACGTGCTCACCATGCGGCTTACCCTCTTCGGTGGGCGCTACGATGAGCCAGCTCAGTTGGTCAACTTCTACTCGTCGCTGCTGACGCGCGTGCGCGCACTGCCGGGGGTCGAGGCCGCCGGCTTTGTCGAGGCCGTTCCGGGACAGGGCTATTGGGAAGATCAGGGCTTCGCCGTTGTCGAACATCCGCCTCTGCCCCAGGGCCAGATTCAATATGCCATACTCCGCGGGGCCGATCCGGGCTACTTTGCGGCCATGGGTATCCCCATGCTGCGCGGGCATACTTTCGACGCCAATCGGCGACTCGACCAGGCCAACCAGACGGTCATCAGCGAGTCATTCGCCATGCAGTATTTTCCCGGTGAAGATCCGCTCGGCAAGCACCTGCGTACTCTGGGCGCTCATAGCTATGAGATTGTTGGCGTCGTTGGCGATACGCGCTACTCTGCCGCGGAGGATCCCAAGCCGATGCAATACTATCCGCTGTTCGCGGGTCTTTGGAACAACGGAACTCTAGTCATCCGCTCAAGCCACGATGTGGAACAGTTGGCCATGCCGGTGCAGCGCTTGATCCAGGAACTCGATCGCGACCTGCCCGTCTCCGATGTGCTGACGATGGATCAACTGCTCGGCAAGTCTATGCTCGACGCGAGCTTCGACGCGACCTTGCTTACGGCCTTTGCGGCGCTCTCGATGCTGCTTGCCGGAGTGGGGCTCTTTGGCGTGCTCTCCTATGTCGTGGCCCAGCGAACCAGCGAGATCGGCATTCGCATGGCGCTGGGCGCGCAGCGCGAACAGGTTCTGCGCTCGGTTCTGCTCGACGGCCTGCGTCCCGCGCTTTTCGGGCTTGCATTTGGCCTTGCTGGCAGCGTGGTTGTGGCGCAGCTTATCCGCTCCATGCTCTATGGAACGCAGCCGCTCGATCCGGCCGTCTTTGCATTGGTGGCAGCAACGCTGCTGCTGGTGGCCGCGCTGGCCTGCATCGCTCCGGCCTGGCGCGCTTCGCGGCTCGATCCCATGCGGGCGCTCAGAACGGAATAGGCGCGAGAGGGGAAGCCTCCCGCGCCTTTTCTGTTGTGCTTTAGGTTTGTGGACGCCCCTATTGCGTGACTGGCTGCGCGGGCAGCGCCTTGGGCGCCGTCAGATGAGGCGCTTTGGGTGCTGCTTCAGCGGCTGCCGCGGGAGGCGTGGCCGGGAAGCCAGAGCCTTTCTTGATGCGCAGGTCGCCGTTGTCGGTGCCGAGGATAATTCTCGATCCGCCGGAGCCGATCTTTCCGCTGACTGTTTTGTTCTCATCGCCGGCGATGGGGAGCGCAAACTCCGTGAAGATATCGCCGTTGCGCGTGCGGCCATCCACGGTGGCCGAAGCGCCGGGCGCCAAAGTCACCTCGACGTCACCTTTGCTGTTCTTCGCATCCACGCTGAAGTTTCCCGCCGGCTCGACAGAGACGCGGCCGTCGCGGTCTTCCACGTACGTGTCCCCGGATATCTGGCTCAGGTCCACGTCCTTGGAATGGGTTACCACGCGAACCTGCCCCTTGGCCTCGGTGACGCGCAAGTCGTCGGAGTTGAGGGTCAGATCGCCGGGCAACTCCGCCACTTGCAGGTCGGTCACGGAGGTGTGCAGATGCACCGGCCCCGCGACTTCCTCCAGATGCACATCGCCCAGGATTTCGCCGTTTTGCGTGACCTTGCCCTTGATCTCAGAGAGAGTGAAGTCGTTCACGTCGCCGTCGGTGGTGAGGTCGCCGTCCACCTGGTGAGCTGAAAAGTCGTGCTTGCCGTTGGACAAATGCGCCAGGACCGAGCCGGCGATGGCGCTCAGATGCACGTCTCCGTGCTCCGCGGTCACGGCAACGCCTGCGCCCAGTCCAGCGGCAACCACGTCGCCTCTGCCGGCGTCCACCGTAACCTTGGCGGTCTTGGGAACGGTGACGGTGAGGTTGAGACGGCCGTTTGTGTTGCTTTCCGACTTGATCAGCACGGCGCTGCCGCTGACGGTTACGCGCGCAGCCTCGGCATCGAAGATCTTCTTGGCGTCGGCATCCGAGTTGGCGAAGGCCACTTCGTGGGCTTGCACCTCGACAGTGGATCCATCGCCCGCCGTAATGCTGACGTCGCCGCGGGGATTCTGAATCTCAATGGCGGCGTTGGCCGGGAGCTGCGAGCTCAGGATATGCTGGTCGAAATCGTGCTCGGGCAGGCCGAAGATGTTGAAGAAGTCGTCGCCCTGGTTGCCCCAGTGGTTGTGGAATGGGCCCCAGAAGTTGTTCCATCCGGCGGCGCCAAAGCCGAGGAAGGCGAGCAGGATGAGAATGCCGACAAAGCTGCCGCCGCGGCGCACCGGGGTTTCGCGCCTCAGGTCGATCGCCCACTCGCCCAGCATGGCCAGTCCGGCGCCGATCAGCAACAGAGGCCACCAGTGGCCATACCAGGCCCAGAAGTCCCCGCCGGCGATGCGGCCGGTGAGCACCAGCAGGGCGATGACGCCGATGGCGATGAGCAGGATAGGGCCCACGACCGAGGGAACGCGCGGTCCATAAGTGCCTATGTAGCTGGCCTTCCAGGCGTAATGCTGGGCCTTCCAGGCTTCGCGCTGGGCCTTCCAGGCGGCCCGCTGCTGCGCGCGGTAGACCTTCCACTGGGTCTTTGGATCGTAAGGGGGATACGGGGTCGGCGCGCCGCCGCCCGGAGGCGTTGGGGGTATGCTGCTCATGATTGGCCTCCATTGAGATCGTTGCCGAACTCTTCAGAGTCGGCGGGGATAACGGCCGGGGGCTCCGGCGCCGGGTTCTGCGGAGCGCCCGCAGCCGCGTTGGGGTCGACCGTGGCGGCAAAGGGTGCGCCTGGATAGGGCTGGCTTCCCGGATATGGACCACAGAACGGACCCGGGGGATAGCCGCCTTCGGCTGCCATGGCCGCCCGCTCGGCAAGCATGAAGACGCCCAGCATAATCAGCAGCAGCGGCCAGAACAAATGCCAGAAGTGCTCGATCAGGCCCATTTGGTGCAACAGCGCGAGCACGCCGAGAAGCAGAAGAAATGCCGGGCCGCGCAGGCGGCGAATCATGATGTAATGGCTCATTTGGAACCTCCTTGCGATTCTTCGACACGGCGAACGATCAGCCAGACGCCCAGTGCGATCAGGGCCAGCGGCCACACGAAATCCTTGAGGCGGCCGTTGAAGATGTCCAACTGGTCCAGCAGGAACAGCAAGCCCAACCCAATCAGCAGGATTGCGAAGACCGGTTGTCCGCGCCGCCAGCACAGGGGTTGCCAGTATTGGGGCGGACCAGGCGGCAGCGTTGGATCGTCAATGCCAGCCGCGGGCGGCGGGAACGGAGGCGGGTAACCGGCCGGTTGATACGGCGGCTGATAGCCCCCCGCTGCCGGACCCTGGCCGGCCGAACCAACGCTGGGCTGGCCCGGATACCGCGGCCGTCCCCCCAGATTCAGCCAGTTCCCCACCTCGTTCAACCCCAGGGGATCGGGCAGGGGCTGTCCGTCGCGCAGCGCCTTGGCGGTGTGGAAGGCCTCGAACGACTGGTAGAGGCACCATGCGCCGATGAAGATGCCGAAGATCCCGTGGTACTCGGTGATACTGACGAGCACCGCGAAGACTATCACGTGGATCAGCCCCTTGAAGAACTGTCCGTTGTACATGGCGCCCACGCCGGGAATGAGCCCCAGAACGCTGGCCGTCGAGGGATTGGGCCCGCTCGGCGGCGCTGCAAAAGGCTGCTGGAAACTCTGCCATGCACTGTTGCAGCCATCGCAGAGAATCTGTCCTCCAGCCGCGGTGCGCACGCAACTGGCGCAGAGCGCCTTGCCGCAGCTCTGGCAATAGGCTGTCGCGGTTATGCCGCTATGATTTACGCAATCCATACTGTGCTCCTTTCCCATTTTGTTGTTGCGGAGCCGCCGGAGAGCGCGCGCCGAGCCTGAAACGCCGGGGAAGTCGACGTCAGAGATGTTTCATAAAAGTTGGTGGAATCGTCGAGAGCCGGCCCAGTGGCCGGATTGCCCGACTGCTGCGGAGCCTCCGTCGGGGAGACCGCGTCCTTGCCGCCGGGGGTCTGATTGGATTCGCCTGGCGCGGTATTGTTCGGCTTTTGGCGGTTGTCGTTCTCTGGGCCATCGCCCTCTGTTGCCCTGCGCAGCTCTCGCATGCGCGTCTCGACCTCGTAAACAAAGTGCGAGTTGTCATAATAACGAACGATCGGAGTGGAGGCCATGGTCAGCCGCCGCTCCATGAACGAGCGCACCGCGGCCGGGCGCAGGCTGGCCAGGTGCAGATTGCTCAAACGGACGTTGGTCACCGAAAGCGTGACCGAGACGGAGAAGAAGGCCATCGCCGCCGTCATCAGCAGCCGCGGCTCGGCAAAACGGTGAAGTTTGGCGATCAACCCGGGACGCTGCCAGGCGGGGTAGGAGGCTGGAATGGAAATCGGGATGGAGCGGGAAGGCATCGGCAATACGTTGCCGCCGCTCGCCGCCAGCGTGTAGCCTTCCATTTGCCCTGGACCCGTCCGCGAGAGAATCTTGTCCAACAGGCCAGAGGGCACCTCCGGCTCGGTGGAGAGGAACCCCAGCCACTCGCGCCCTCGCCGGGCATCCTCAAAGAGTGCCGCGCAGGCCGGGCAGACGGCCAGATGCGCAGTAAAGACAGCCTCGTCGGCGGGCTTCAGCAGCCCGTCCAGCGCATCCGCCAACAGTGTCTCCCACTGTCCGCAGGCCGCGGAAATCGGAATGTTCTTACGCTCTGCCATTTACATCACCTCCCGTTTATTACGTTCCAGCAGCCGCGCAAGTTCCGCGCGGCCTCTGCTGATGCGGGACTTGACCGTCCCTTCGGGAATGCCCAATACCTGGGCTATCTCCTTGTAATCCATGTCCTGTAAATCCCTCAGAATGACCGCCTCGCGCAGATCCGCTGAGACCCGCGCCAAGGCATTCTGCACCATCTTTGCCAGCTCTTTTTGAGCCGCCGACTCGTGCGGCGACGGGCCGTGGGCCGTCAGCCGGTCCACGGGCTTCAGCTCTTCGGCGGACTCCCACCCCTCATCCAATGAACCCGTGGAGCGCAGGTTGCGGGTGCGCCGGAAGTTATCCACCAGCAGGTTCCGGGTCATGGTTGCGATCCACACCTGCAGGCTGCCGCGCACCGTATCGAACCGGCTCAGGTTGGAATAAATCTTGAGGAAAACATCCTGGGTCAGATCCTCGGCGTCGGCCGCGTTGCCGGTAAACCGGTAGCAGAGCCCGTAGACACGCCGATGGTGGGTGCGGACCAATTCGGCCCAGGCGCCGGAATCCCCGTCCACGCAGCGGCGGACGACGTGTGACCAGTCGGTCTCCAGCGGAGTCACCTCCACACGCGCCAGAGGGGCGGTTGGCGCGGTAATCCGGGTTCCCGGGGACAGGCCCTCAGCCGCCGGGCAGGCGGCCGTGGCGCCCAGGACGCTGCTCGCAGCGGGCGGCCTGTGACCGCCGTCTCTCCGGGCATCGGGAGCCTCAAGAGTGCGCCGCGCCGGCTCGGGGTGCGACGCCAACCCCATCATGCTCCAGCTTAATGTACCCACGCATTGCATAGTTTGCTAATACGCGGGGCTTGCGCGTTTGGTTCCGTGGGCGGGAAAGGAATTGACGGCGTCCGGTCGGAAATACTGGCGCTTCCAGGCAAAGATGAGCGGCAGGTTCCAAAAGTGAGACCTGCCGCTCATCCCCGCTCGCGCTCTTCTTCCATCCGGGCCTCGATCGGACTCTCACGTCCTCAAGGGAAGGAAGGATAGGTAACCCAAGGAACAAAAGGATAGTTGAGCGGCGCGATGCCCTTAGACACGCCGCAACTACCTGCATACTGCATGGCCCGGGGCGTGAGCGTAAAGCCTGTGGAATTCGTCACGCTGCTGGCGCTGCCGCTGCTCGTCCCAGTCCCAGTAACATTGACGGCAAGGGGTGGGGGCGGAGAGGCACCGGCTCCGTATCCCGCCGCCAAGATCAGCTCTGCGCTCCCGGAAGTGGAAGAGGTAACGTTAACGGCACTGGCCGAAAACGTGGCTGATATTCCTGCCGGCAATCCACCCACAGGCTGGAATGACACCGTCCCGGAGAAGCCGTAGAGCGAAGTCACACCGACGGCGTAGGCGATTGTGTGGCCCATGGACAGGGTGTTCGGCGGAAGGCTGAGCGGACGGTCGATTTGAGCCGCCGTCACGGTAAAGGTCGGGGCGGGTTGAAGCGTGATGACGACGGGCGTAGCGCAGATGCCTGTGTTCGCGGCCATGCAAGCAGTCAGCGTGACCGTCCCCGGCGATGTGATCGTGGCCGGCGCGGTGTAGGTGTTCGGGCCGCTCGTTCCCGACACAGGCGAGCCTTGCACGGTTCTGGTTGTGGTGGCCGAAGTCAGCGTCCCAGTAGACGGCGTCAGCGTCCAGGTCAGCGCATTGGCAGTGGCTGTGCCTTCATTTTGGATGGACGCGGTAAAAAGCTGCGTCTTTCCGCCTGTCAGCGGAGATGCCATCGTGGGAGGATTGAGCATGATGGAGGTCGCCGGAATGGTGAAGTTTGTCGTTGCGCAGGCAGTAAGCCATACCGACGCGCAGCCCTGCACCGTGACATTTTGCGAAGGGGCGGCAATGAGCGCGGTGTCTGTGAGGACTGTTGAGGCCGCATTGGTTGTTGCCGAAAGAGAGCCAAGTCCGGCTCCGTTGATGATCGTAAAGTTGGCCAGCTGCGGATTCTGAACGTTGCTTGCGCAGGCCGCGCCGGTGCTCGCCACCTTGCAGGTAATGACGGGAGTGATCGTCGACGTAGAGCCGTACCACAAGGAGGAAGTGCTCGTTAGAAGGCTCATACTGTAGGAGTAGGCGATGGGCGTAATGCTGATCGGATTGGAAGCGGCCGTACTGGTAAGCCCGCTGGTCGTTGTGGTCACCGTGATCGTAGCGCCTTGCGAGGCAGTCATGTTGGATAGATTGGCGGGTATGGTGACACTGCACGGGATTGAAGTCGGGTTTGAAGTAGGAGTGCAGGAATAGGTCATCAAGGG
>Ga0326728_10008080_pt1 | contig 26468 bp, 25 predicted proteins | sample MB3enrmetagenome_FD_207602 | JGI IMG/M metagenome (GOLD analysis project Ga0326728, IMG submission 207602) | Lab enriched peat soil microbial communities from McLean, Ithaca, NY, United States - MB31MN | ecosystem: Environmental > Terrestrial > Soil > Wetlands > Peat | place: USA: New York... | reverse complement strand
GCCCATCGAACTTCCAACGACGTCTCGCTTTGCCGGAATTGCTCGCTCTATTGCCGCAGGCTTGAGGTTGGCCAATCGGCCTGGTTTTGGGCATCAGCCAAGAATGATGAAAGCTGAACCGGTTGTTGCTCCTGCTGGCGGGAAGGCAAACTGCGGACGTGTGAAATGCACATTGGAGAACCAAACTCTTCCGATAGTCCGCAAGATCGTTCCAATCAGAGCAATTTTGACCAGCCCTCCCGCCGCAGCTAGTTCACAGTTGACTCGTTCGCCAATTTGCCTGGCCACACCGCTCCCAGCTGTCGCGGCCATTCAATGCAAAGGAGAACGTTATGTCACACCTTGCGATTATCCTGTTGGTCGTTGGCGCCTTCGTCCTGGTTCCCGGGATGATCATGGCTGTCAGAACACACCTTGAGAATCGGGCTGAAGAACTGGCGCCTTTCCGCAATTATTTCGGAGCCGAATACGACCGGGACCTCTTGCGGCAAAGCTCCTGGTGCGACGGCGAGTACGCGTCTGACCGTCGAAATCGCTTTGACGCCGTCAACGTGGGCGATTCCGGCGCCACCGCGCGGTTTTCAAAAGGAGGCGGCACAATCCGGTGGAATCGCGGCCGGGATTGACCCAGGAATCATCCGCCCCGCAACGATAGACCGCATTGTCCCTCAAGCCTTCATTTACGGCCGATCCAATCCGCGGTGAGTGCGCACACCGCCAAGCAGAAGTAGCTCACCGGAGGCTCGCCTGCGTATCGATCTACTGTCGAATCAGCAAGATGGATTCGTAGCGCATTGCGCTGGATCACCAGTATCAAGTGAGTTATCCCAACGTGAGCAAAAGTGAACTGCACCGTGGTGCAAGTTCTTGAGATTCTTTGATCAATCTCGTGTGGGACGGTTTTTCGGACTCATGAATTTTAGGCAAGCAGCTCGAGGTTGTTCGCACCGAGGTGAAGCCCATGGGAAGAATCCGAGATACGACCGTTCTTCTGATCGAGAATGACACCGAACAAATCCGTACAATCTGCGCCATGTTCGATGACCAGGGTTCGCACTCCTTCAAGTTGACCCACGTCGAATGTATTAGAGACGCCGAGACCTATCTTGCAGGGCATCCCGTCGACATTGTCGTGCTTGACCTTGGATTGACCCACCCCGAAGGACTGGAGGCAATCAGACTCACGCGCGCAACTGCGCCCCACGCATCCATTGTGTTGTTGTGCAGTTTGGACGACGAGCCAAAAGCAATTCAAGCCATCCATGAAGGCGCGCAGGACTATCTCATCAAGGGCCAGATTGAGCCGCGCAGACTCATGCAAGCTCTCGGCAATGCCGTTGAGCGCAGGGCGAAGGAAGAAGTCCTTTTCAAGGAAAAAGAACGCGCTCAGGCCACGCTCAACTCCATCGCAGACGCGCTCATCTCCACAGACATGGCGGGAAACATCACCTTCTTCAATCCCGTCGCCGGCGACATGATGGGCTGGTCGTTGAAGGAGGCTTCTGGTCGGCACCTGACCGAAGTCTTCCGCATCGTTGACGCCACCACGCGCAAGCCAATCCTGGATCCGATGGCGAAGGCGGTATCGGAAAACCTCGCTGGGAATCTGCCGCTGAATTGTGTACTGGTCAATCGTCACGGTCATGAAGTCTTCATCGAAGACTCCGTTGCCCCCATTCACGACCATGACCAGAAAGTCACTGGAGCAGTGATCGTTTTTCGCGACGTTAGCGCGGCCCGGGCACAGTCGGAGCAGATCACTCACTTGGCCGAACATGACTCTCTCACCGGCCTGCCCAATCGAATGCTTTTTAGCGATCGGGTTGGTCAGGCAATCTCCCTTGCTCGGAGACACGGAGGCCAGGCCGCTGTCCTGTTCCTGGATTTGGACGGTTTCAAACAGGTGAACGACTCCTTCGGTCATACCACCGGCGACGGCCTTCTCAAGTCTGTCGCACAACGCTTGCTGGCTTGTCTGCGTAACCCTGATACGGCCAGCCGGTATGGAGGCGATGAGTTCGCACTGCTTCTGCAAGATCTACACCGGCCTGAAGACGCCGTCGCAACTGCACGAAGGATCCTGAAGACGCTGCACGAGGTTCATTCGGTCGACGGCCGCCAGCTTCACGTCACCGCAAGCATCGGCGTGAGCATCTACCCCGACGATGGTTTCGATGCGGAGACACTCATCAGGAATGCTGACACCGCAATGTACTGGGCCAAGAAAAACGGGACTCAGTGCTTCCAGTTCTACACTCCGGAGTTGAATGTCTGCGCACTTGAGAGCCAGTTCACCAGGGAGGATCTCCGGCTTGCGCTGGAACGGAACGAATTGACATTGCACTACCAGCCCAAAGTGAATCTGAAGACCGGAAACATGATCGGGACTGAAGCGCTGTCGCGCTGGAACCACCCCACGTGTGGAGCGATTTCTCCGTCGCAGTTCATTCCTGTCGCGGAGGAATCCGGCCTGATCTTGCCCATTGGCGCCTGGGTTTTTCAGGAAGCATGCTCGCAAGCCCAAGCTTGGGCGACTTCCGGCGTGCCCGCCAGGAAGATGGCCGTCAACGTCTCGGGAGTGCAGTTTCAGAGCGAAGATTTTCTCGACGGGCTGTTTGCGGCCCTCAGCAAAACCGGCTTGGACCCGAGGCTTCTGGAACTGGACCTGACCGAAGGCGTTCTCATGCGTCATCCCGACCACTCAGCGTCCATCCTCAAGTCTCTCCAGGCTGAGGGCGTGCATGTGTCGGTCGATAATTTCGGCACGGGCAACTCCAGCTTGAGCAGCATGCAGAAACTGCCCCTCAACGCCGTCAAGATCGACCGGTCCTTTGTCCGTCAGATCACTACCCTTCCCGGTGGAACGGCGGCCGTGGAATCATTCATCGACATGGCTCGGAGCCTTCACCTCCGGGTCATTGCTCAGGGAGTTGAAGCGGCTGAAGATCTCGAGTTCCTGTGGGAACACGACTGCGACGAAGCACAGGGAAACTACTTCAGCCCACCCGTTCCGCCGGACCAGTTGACCCGGCTATTCCGGTCGAACTGAGCTTGGGTGAGGAGCCTCGGGCTCTTTCCATAAGCCGCAGCCAACTCGTGGCGCAGGTAGGGCGCCAGTTTGCCGACTCCAAACATGGCCCGCTAATTGCCTAGAGAGCGGCGTGAGGCTTCCATGCCAGTTCGTCTCACGCCAAGTGGGCAGAATTCGCCGAGCGGTCCATGAGCAAGGCAGACCAGGACCTAGGGGAGATGAATCTTGAGCTTGTAGCAGATGAAGAGAACCAGGATCGCACCCAACGTTGAAAAAATGAGGCCAGCGGGATGATATCGTTCGTTTTTCGAGCGAGAAATCATGTGGGTAATGCCGCCGCCGAGGAGCGAACCAACGACGCCGAGCACGAGTGTCCAGAACAAAGTTAAGTGCTCATGCATCACCGATTTCGCGATAAGCCCCGAGAGTAGCCCGATAATGACATACCAGAGTATGTGAAACATACCTTTTCCTCCATGGTTTGCCTTCAGGTGGGATCTCCATTTTGAATCCGATTCCGGAAATCCTACTCCGTTGGCGCAATTGCAGAGATTGGTGATACTGGCGCCTTTCCTATAGGGAATGAGTCACCGGCTATTCGGACATTACCCAGAAAATGAGGTTCTGTCCGGATTGGCAACAAAGCGTTTGCCGACGGCTAGCCAGCGGTGCTCCGGCGCATTGACTCCGAATTACTCACGACTTGACTTGGCCGTCCAATATGCTTCGTGGCCAGCCTCGACAGCTGCGGTTACCCGGTTTGATTGTTCGTCCGCAAGGCTCTTGCCACGCTCCACATACTTACCAACCTGCTCCTTGCCCTTGTCCACCAGCGCGCCTGCCTGCTCGACAGCCTGCTTTGTACGATTGCGCAAGTACTCCGTTCCCTCGCGAGCACTATGAGCAATGTCCTCCCGGGTTTCGCGACCGCTCTTGGGGGCATAAAGAATCCCCACCAGCGCACCGATGCCGAGACCCGCTAGCCACCATACCAGGTTCTGTCCCTTGCTTTCCTCAGCCATGATCAAGCATCTCCTTTCGCTTAGTTCCTAGAAAGTCCAAACGTGTCAGGTTCGATAACACGCCGTGAATTACCAGCCGTTTGTGCGGCCAATTCAGGGTTCCGGCGAAAGCTGTCGCCGGGAAGAACCAGCGCCAAATCCCATCGCATTGGGCGCAGCTTCAGAGGCAGTCGTTACAAAGCCGGTCCTGATTCTGCAGCGCACCTTTCTCACAGCCATACAAAAAATGCCGACGACAGTTACGGCTGACTTCTGACGCCGTTCGATTCAGAGCCTCTCGACGGCGTTGGATGCCGATGGCTCATTCGAAGCCTAAATCACCAAATCCCGAGGTCCCTGCATCGAGGGTCTTCCACCTGAATCCGCACCCTCTGGCACCGCGGGTCCTCCATCTCGATGGAGAGGCCCCTGAGCACGAAGCCCTGAAGCAGGCCCTTGCACCGGGGGTCTTCCATCTCAATTGCCACGCCCCTGAGCATGCCCTTACACCGCGGGTCTTCCATCGCAATGGCCGCGATCCTGCACCGAGGGTCTTCCATCTCAATCGCTACCTCATCAGGCAGGTTCTTGCGCCCGATAGCCTTGCCAGAGGGCTGAAGCCAGTTTGGCGCGGTTTGCGGGGCGGGGACTGTTCAATATTGCACACACTTGACCTTCAATTCGATTCAAATCCGGCAATCCCAGGTCCTCCGAAGGCGATCCGATCGCTGCACGCGCCGCGCAGCCGCATCACAGCCGAAGATGCGTTGTCTGGCACGAGTCGCAAAGGCTCCGGAACCCCTTCTTTTAAACAGATTCTGCGCGGCCCATACTTTCCCTGGAGCGAGGCTGTGAACAAAGCCAAACAGCGACTGCGCTGCGGTCAATATTGGCCAGCATTCGCAGAACACCTGCGTAACACTGGCAATTGAATGACGCGCCACGGATTCCAGGCTGCCGGATTTCCCGGCGTGCGATCTCTAGCGATCCCGACAACATTTAGAGGTTGCATTTTAACCCCCGTGGAAGTGAGTCGGAGAGAAGTGCGGAGACAAATGAAACTGCTCAAAGGATTAGGAACAGCACTAGGCCTTACTGTGCTCTGCGTAATCGTCGCGCCGAAAGCAAAGGCTGACGAATGGAACGAGAAGACCATTGTCACCTTCAGCGGGCCAGTCGAAGTTCCGGGAGTGGGCCAGCATGTTTTGCCGGCGGGCACCTATGTATTCAAGCTCCTGGATTCAAACTCCGACCGGACCATCGTCCAGATCTTCAACGTGCGCGAAGACCATGTGTACACCACCATCCTCGCGATTCCCAACTTTCGGTTGAAGGCTACCGATAAGACGGTTATGACTTTTCATGAGCGGCCCGCCGGAGAGCCTGAGGCCCTGAAAGCATGGTTCTATCCAGGCCGTGAATGGGGCGAGGAATTTGTCTATGAGAAGCCCCGGGCCATCCAACTGGCCAAGGAAACAAACGAAGTCATACTTTCGACACCTATCGCACTCGATACCGCATCCGCCGACGTTCTGAAGACGGCGCCGGTTGAGGCAGTGAATCCGAGCGGCGATACGGTTGATACAGCCACAGTTGTTGATGCGCCTCCAGCTGAAACGGCAGCGGTTGCTCAAGCACCGGCTCCCGCACCCGTTGTTGCAGCAGCACCCGTAGAAGTCGCGCAGACCGCTCTCCCCAAGACGGCCAGTGATCTGCCCCTGGTTGGATTAGCTGGGCTCCTTATGCTGGGTGGCGGCTTCGCCCTGTTTGGCTTGTCGAAGCTGAAGGCATAAATCGATGTGAGGGCCGGATCGAGCGCTCTCTCACATTGGCGGTAACGATCCTTCGAAGGAGGCGCTACGCGAGTATCGCCTCCATTGTCTTGCCGGTTTCATGCGCGGGCTCCAGAGCGAATCGCTCCCAGCTGCATGAAATGGCCGGACTGGTGACTCAGATGACGATATCTGCTGGAGGAATGCAGAAAGAAGGGAACTGGCAAGCCTCTGAGCGCTCCAACTCATGCATGCACGTCCCATGGAACCGCACCATTGCGTGCCGGTGCCTGATTGCTTTCATTGGCCTGATCGTTACGCCATTTGTCTCAGGGGCGCAGGTTTTCCAATCGTCACAGAGTGGACCAGTCGATGCGTACACTCTCGAAGTAAATGTCAACATGGTCATGCTGAGTGCAACCGTGGTGGATCGGCACGGCGCGCTTGTCTCGGGGCTCAGAAAAGGCGATTTTCAGGTCTATGAGGACGGAATACTTCAACAAATCAAGGACTTCAGCCGCGACGATATCCCAGTCACAGCCGGCATTCTTGTCGATAACAGCGGAAGCATGGCGCCGAAACGCGACGATGTAATTACCGCCGCGCTTGCCTTCGCCCGCGCCAGTAATCCGCAGGATCAGATGTTCGTGGTCAATTTCAACGATCGCGTGTCTTTTGGCCTTCCCTCCGATGTTCCATTTACAGATCAGCCAGACCAACTGCAACGCGCCTTGTCTGGAATCCGCGCAATCGGCCAGACCTCGCTCTACGACGGAATTGCGGCCGCCCTCGATCATCTCAAGTTGGGCAACCGCGACAGGAAAGTGCTGATTCTGATCAGCGACGGCGGCGACGACGCCAGTAAGCACACCTTGGCGCAGGTGCTTGGCATGGCCAGGCAGTCAACTGCAATCATCTACGCGATCGGCATCTTCGATGAACAAGACGGCGATCAAAAGCCTTCTGTGCTGAGGCGGCTTGCGAAGGAGACAGGCGGGGAAGCCTTCTTTCCGGAATCATCAAGAGACATCACCCCAATTTGCAAGGAGATTGCTCTCGACATCCGAAATCAGTACACGCTGACCTATGTACCTACGATTGCCTCGCAGGATGGCAGATATCGAGCCGTCGAGGTCAGGGCGAGCGCGCCGGGCCGTGGACGCTTGTCGGTTCGTACCCGGACGGGATACTCCGTGCCCGTAGACGCTCCCGAAAGCGCCAGCCCAAGGGCTCGACCATGATACGCGCAAGAGAGCAGCAGGACTTCGCAGCGCGAGGTCGTTCGTTTCTTCGCTGGATGCAGAGGTTCCTCTTCATCGCGGGGACGTTTGCAGTCTCCTATGTTGCGCTGACTCTGCTCCAGGCAAAGCTCTACCAGAATGCCGCAGGCAATGCTCTGCAGAGGCAGATATCTGTCCAGGAACAACACCGAGTGAGCCTGACACGGACCGTGGCCAAAGAGGGCGATGTTCTGGGGCGAATTGAGATTCCACGGCTGGGGGTGAAAGTGGCAATTCTTGAGGGCACCACAGCGAAGACATTGCAACTCGGTGTGGGACACATCGCGGGTACTGCTTTTCCCGGAGAGCTAGGAAACATCGGAATCGCCGGCCATCGCGATACATCCTTCCGAGTTCTCAAGGATATTCGCACTGATGATGAGATTCGGATTCAAACTGCGACGGGTCTTTCAAGGTACGAGGTCGACTCGGTGCAGATCGTCGCTCCTGGCGACACCGAAGTTCTGGCTCCCTCGACGGGGTCTGCCATTACGCTTGTGACTTGCTATCCGTTCTACTTTATCGGCCCGGCTCCGGCACGATTTATTGTGCATGCGCGAACGGCCGAGCTTAAGTAGCGTGCTGGATGGGGAACATGGCAGGTTTCTTCGCGTTGTGCTCAGGCAATTGGTCAAGCAGGATTACGTTGAGCAGCGATTTGTGCACTTGGATCCTGCCGTTGTAATTGATAAAGCCAAGCCTGCGGAAACGGTTCATAAAAAAGCTAACGCGGGATCGTGTGGTGCCGATCATCTCCGCGAGGGCTTCCTGCGTAATGGGAGGAATGAAGGTTTCCGGTTCGCCGGGCTTGCCAAATTCCGCCATCAACAGGAGAATTCGCGCTAAACGCTTCTCGCTGGAGTTGAAGAGCTGATCGACAAGATCGGCCTGGGTTCTCATGCTCCGGGCCAGGAGGAATTTCAGAAACATGTCTGAGAGGGCATGCTCCTGATGCATCACCTGGATCATCTCCTCCCTTCCAATCCTGAGCACAGTGCACGTGTTTATCGCGGTGGCAGTGGCCAGGCGCAGTCCAGGCACTGAGGCGAGGGACTCCTCTCCCACGAAATCGCCGCTGGAGAGAATCGTGATCGTGGCCTCTTTGCCTTCGTGCGAGACCACAGTGAGTTTTGCCCGGCCGCACTGAAGATAAAAGATGGAGTCTGCCGGATCTCCCTGGGCAAAAAGGTTCTCTTTCGGCTTCAAGTCGCATATGCTTCGGCCTACGCCTGCGCGCGCAAGGTAGGAGATTGGATCGAATGTCAACTTACTTACCGCGGTGTTTGCCATGGGATCTCTTTCTGGGCAGTTCGAGTCCCGATTGCAGTTTGCGAATTGATCGAATGTCATTGGACAAGGGCTTCAGAGAACGGGAGCGGAGCATTCTCCGCGACTCGGCGCCACCAGCGCCCGATGAAGCCACACTTTTCCAGCCTGCTCATAGTGTGCTGCACACGGAATAGTCATGGTATCGGGGATGCCGCTAATAATGAGGGGCTTTGTCCGGGAAACCCTGACATGAAGCGAATGTACATTGAATATCGGGGCAAAAGAACAGCTTGAAACAGAAACTCCTATCGAGTCGAACCGCCGGGCTCGCTCTCCAGCGTCTCCGGGGTCAACAGACCCATCTGCACCGCGAAACGAACCACATCGCTTCGAGTCCGAAGTCCCAGCTTTTCCGCAAGACGTGAACGGTATGTCTCAACGGTTTTCACACTCACAAAAATCTGTTTAGCTATTTGCGCACTTGTGTAACCCCGCGCAACGAGTCCGAGCACTTGCAATTCACGGCCGCTCAGGATGTTTACCGGTCGCGCAGTGCCGCGCTTTGCACCCTTCTTCGCCAAAATATCCTGCACAAGAGTGTTGGCCAAACGCGGATCCACGAAGATCCCTCCGTGATGCACCGCTCGAATCGCCGCAATCAGCTCCGCATCCGCCGCTCTTTTCAACAGGTAGCCAGAGGCCCCGGCAGCCAGTGCCGATCGTAAATACGCAGGGTCATCATGCATGGTAAGGACGAGCACCCGGGTTTCACGGCAGTTTCGCGCCATCTTCTCAAGCGCCTTCATACCCCCAACCCGAGGCATGGTCAGGTCCAGCAACGCCACATCAGGTTTCGTTTCCCGCGCCGTTTGAACTGCCTTCTCTCCGTCGGAAGCTTCCGCGACGACTTCCATATCGGACTGCGCATTGACCAGCATTCGCAGTCCGGCACGAAGAATTGCGTGATCGTCCGCGATCATCACTCTGATCTTGTATTTGAGCGCCGGCATTTTACATATTCCTTGGCTTTTCTAAGGGTCTCAAGTTCTGGTGGGCAAGTGGGATTTGCACCAGAATCTTGGTTCCCTTGCGCAGAGACGTGAAACTGACCGTTCCGCCTAACATCGCCGCTCTCTCGCGCATACTCTGAATCCCCAGGCGGTGCGAGGAGACAGCGACGGCCTCGGCGTCGAAGCCACATCCATCGTCAATGACTGAGACCTCGACAGCCATGGCGAAACGGGCAAATCGAATGCTGACTACCCTGGCGCCCGAATGTCTGGCTACGTTGGTCAGGGCTTCCTGAAGAATTCGATACAAAGTGATCTGGACTGTTGGCGGCAGTTTACTGGGGTCAAAGTCATCGAGCGTGAGATCCACGGCTATATTGTAGGTTTTTGTGTACTCGGTGGCATATCGGCTCAGCGCAACACCCAGGCCGTGGTCGTCCAGCACCGTTGGGTGAAGTCCGCGCGCGAGCCGGCCAACCTCGTCGATGGCCTGGGCAGCGATTTCCCGCAGCCGCTGTCCTTGTACCCTAACTTCTGCCAGTTTTCGAGCGTCCTCCAGTGTTCGCAGGCCGACCAAAAGAGCGGTCAGCAACTGACCTGCTTCGTCATGCAACTCGCGCGCAATCCGGCGCCGTTCCTCCTCTTGTGCCGAAAGTGTGCGTTCCAGCAGGAGCCGTCGCATCGCTTCGGCCTGCTTGATCTCTCCTGCCTGTTTGCGCTTTTGTTCGCTGAGATCGGTGATCACCATGCCCAGGGCCTCGCCTTTGTACCCGCGAAGCCGGTTAAGAGACAGATAAACGGGAATCGGATCTCCATTTGAACGAAGCAGGCTGAATTCGCCTTTCACAACCGCCTTCCGAGCATCGGAAAGCATAGTCTCAAATCTGTCTCGCTCTCCCTTCGCAACCAGCGACTGCAACACAACTCCGATAAGTCTTCCTGGCGGCATATGGATCATTTCTGCAAACCGGCGGTTGCAGTAGAGCACGGCGCCATCCCGTGACAGAGTCGCCGCACCTTCGCTCATGGCCTCCACCAGCATGCGATAGTTGGGTTCGCCACCTTTCAGAGAGACCACTTGCTCTCCCTGACGACCGGAAACCATCAGTGCATCCACTTCGCCGGACTGTATGGCGCGAAGCGTCTCCTCTGCACTTCTTAGCCGGGCGCGAAGCTTGGTTTGCTGATTCGAAGCCCTGGATGACGGAAATCTGGCTGAAGATGGTCCGGTGCTTCTGCGGGATTCTTGCGGCGCGCCGACCTTGCCGTGCGGTCGTCCGGGGAGGACTCGGCCATCGGAATGCGCTCGCTTGTTGGCCATCTGCTATTTGAGCCCTTATTTTCAGCGTGCTGGTTGAAGATCCAACCCCACAATGACACTCTCGGTCTTCGAGAGGTTTCCGATGATTTTCTTGACCGGTGGCGGAAGCCTTCTCACCAGGGTGGGAATGGCGATGATCTGATCGCCTTTGGCCAGCTGCGGCTTCTCAAGCAAGTCGACCACCTCAATTCGGTACTTGCCCTTCAGCTTGTCTTCACAGATCCTTTTGAGGTTGGCGATGGCGGTGACCGAATTCGGAGTTTGGCCCGCTATGTAAAGCCGCAGGATAAAAAAGTCACTACGGCTGGTCCTGGGCTGCCGTTTCTTCGCGGAAATCTTTTTCATGGAGCCCTCGGATTCCGGTCTCAACGGACCATTCTTGCTACCTTGCAGTGGCGGCTGTCCCTGGAACTTCGACAGTCGAGGCCAGCGTATGATCCTTCAGCACGATGCCTAATTCCAAGCCGCTCTTGCTCACGATCAGCTCGCGAGCTTCGCGCGAATGCGCCATGCCGCGAGATTTCAAAACGTAAAGCTCGCGTCTCGGCCGTCCATTGGGTTTGCTATCGCGCAGCACAATCCAGGTATCCATCAGAGAGGAGACGGCCGCTGCAGTTCGCTCCTGGGGGTCTCCTGCGAATGTCAGATTCGTGAACATCGATGTGATCTGTTGCACCTTTAGAAAATCGACCAGGCGCACAAGCATCGATTTAACGTCATAATTGCCGGAGGCCGAAACCAGGTTCGTGATCGGGTCGATGACTACGATGCTTGGTCGCAGCGTTCCGATCAATTTATGAATGGTGGCCAAGTGCCCTTCAAGTCCGGTGCTGGTTGGCCGCATCGCGTTGAAGTGCAATAGTCGCTTTTTTACCCACCGCTCCAGGTTAAGGCCGACGGAGCGCATGTTGCGGAGGATCTGGCTGGGCGACTCCTCAAAAGTGAAATACAGGCAAAGTTCGCCGCGGGCACATGCTGCGCTGGTGAAGTTAGCCGCCAGGCTGGACTTCCCGGTTCCCGCCGTACCGGTCACCAGCACGCTGCTTCCACGGAAGAATCCCTTGCCTTCCATCATCTCGTCTAAAGCCGGGATCCCGCTTGAAACCCGGTCCCTAAGGGCTTTGTGAGTCAGTACGAGGGAGGTGATGGGAACCACTGATATGCCATCGTCGTCGATCAGGAACGGATACTCATCGGTGCCGTGGAAGGTGCCCCTGTACTTGACGATTCGCAACCGCCGCGTCGAAATCTGTTCCGTCACCCGATGGTCCAGGGCAATCACGCAATCAGCGATGTACTCTTCGAGTCCGTGGCGGGTCAGCGTGTGGACTCCAGCTTCGCCGGTAACAATGGCGGTAAGCTTGTGGTCCTCCAGCCAACGGAACAGGCGCTGCAGCTCCGACCGCAGAATCGCTGAATCGCCTATTCCGGCAAAGAGCGCCTGGACGCTGTCCAGGACAACGCGCTTTGCTTTGATCGTTTTTACCGCGTGGGCCAATCGGATGAACAGGCCTTCGAGGTTGTACTCTCCTGCCTCTGCAATCTGATTTCTCTCAATGGCAACGGAATCGATCAGCAGCATCTTGCGCTTGGAAAGTTCACGCAAATCGAAACCGAGCGACGCAACGTTGGCCGTCAACTTCTGCTCGGTTTCTTCGAAATTCATGCATACGCCAGGCTCACCATATCGAAGTGCGCCGTGCACCAGAAATTCCATCGCGAGCAAGGTCTTGCCACAACCCGCGTTGCCGCACACCAACGAGACGCGCCCTTTCGGCAAGCCTCCGCCAGTGACTTCGTCCAGTCCCTGGATTCCTGTCGGGGTCTTGGCGATCGAGGTGCGAACGACTTTCGGCCTGTCGCGCGGCATGGCAAAACTCCCGGAAATCAAGTCTTTCTGGGTCGAGTTTCGAACTTCCTTCGTATCCTAGCACTAGCGGTTCCTCTGAGCCAATGCGATGCCACGCCGCCTCGCCTCTTGCCAGCATTGGATGAAACAGACTTGCGAAGAGCAGGTTCGCCGACTGCGCTTCCCAAGTGTTGCCGGCCGTGAATTTAATTCTCAGTATCCGGCGCTTTACACCTTTGCCTCAGGTGAGTCGGCATCGGTCCCGAGCGGCAGGTGATCGGGCAGGTCCAGGCGTGCCGCACCAATCCGGTTGTCGGCCATTCCGTAGTACACGTCGAAACGATCCGGCGTGCCAAGGTTGTCGCGCCGGTCAATGCCTGTGGGGAACACGACATTGGCGACGATCCCATCGCGTTCCTGCGGAAGCGTCGGCGTCAACACCGGATTCGTCGAGCGATAACGGATTACACGCGGATGCTCCTTTGAGAGCACCATGACGCCGGCCGAGTAGCACAGATGATGTCCATCGCCGCTCGCAGCCGACGCTTCGCTCACACCGTGGTAGATGATCAACCATCCGTGCCTGGTAAGAATGGGCGGAGTTCCGGCACCGATCTTCAACCGCTCCCATGGCGATACTGGAGTTGCGAGCCGGTGATGAGACGTGAACCGTCCCAGGCGATCCGGCTCTTGACTCTTCAAGGCCGGCGGGCAATAGGAAATCCAGATGCTCTCGTGATCGAGATCCACCTTGCGGGCTTCACCGTGACAAGAAGTTTCCTCCGGGCGGGTACCGGGGAAGAGCGGACGGTGCAACATGCCCAGTTCCCGATGCCCGGACGAATTAGGGATCGCGACAGGGAAAAGGCTCGCGTCCTTGTCGTCAATCTTGCTCAAATCGATGCCGTGCCAGTGAGCGTAGGTTGCAAGCCCGAGACGCGTCCAATGGAACAGGTCCGCCGACAAGGCAAGGGCGATCCTTGGCCCTTCCGGCGAAAATGCGGTGTAGGACATCACATAGCGGTGGAGCGGCTCAACATACGTCACGCGAGGATCCTCACAGCCACCGCTTCCGTCAGGCCTGCGCTCATAATCGGCTTCCGGCTCCAGCGCGATGCCAAGCCTCTCTACGCCGGCGGGATCGCCGGCTTCATTGAATTTCACTCGTGCGATGCCGATGCGCGAGTAATTCCCCTTCGCGACAAGCCTCGGAAACAGGTACAGTGCACCGTCAGGGCCGCGAGCGGCCGCCGGATTCAGGACGCCTTCGACCTCCTGGGGATTGCCCGGCTCCGGCTCCATCAGCATTCCCAAACGGTGCAAACGGAATTCGCTCATTGAATCTCCTCGCGAACTCTCGCTCACTTATCGCCTAAGCAAGCGATGATTGTCTCAATGACCAGATTGGTATCGTCTGGTCCTTTAACAGGAATCGACACGACACCCGCCTGCTCCGCCGGATAATCGTTCCCGCCTGGGAACAAGGCATCCCCGATGAAGACCATCTCTTTCAGAGACAAGTGGAGAGTGTCCTTCAGCTTTCCTATCCCGTAGGCTTTGTCGATGCCAGGCTGGGTCACGTCGATCGACGTTGCGCCGCCCATGCGGACCGAGAACTCCGGAATAAGGGTTTTCAGGATTGCTGTGATTTTCTTTCGTTTGGCGAAATCGGGATCCCATTTTTCCTTTTCCGCCAAGGGAGCTTGCTGACCCAATGCGGAAAAGGTGACCTGGCTTCCCCGGTCCTCAATGACCTCTCCCCAAACCTTCTCAGCGTGAAAGCCAGATTCATCTGCAGCTTTGTTCAGCGAGTCGATAATCTTCCTTCTTTGGTCCGCTGTCAGGTCCTCTGAATAAAGTTCCGTCCACTTCTCCTTGAATTGAAAGAATTTTGTCCCACACGTTGGAAGCAGGGACAGATTCGCGAGGAGACTGCCTTTGGGAAGATCGGTGAGAAGCTGCTTTTCAAACTGGGTCCACGCGCCTCCAGAGATTACCGCTACTTTGACGACGCATAAGAGGTCATGCAGTAACACCGCCGTCCGAGGAGCCAGAGACGACTTACTCGGCGCCAGGGTTCCGTCCAGATCGAACACAAAGAGCTTTTTCATTCAATCCCGCCTCCGGGCTTCACAAAAACCAACTCAGGCTTTCGCGCTTGCACAATCGCGCTGTCTTCAATTCCGCGCTATCCCCAGTTCCTGCGATCCATGGATTGCAATCTCCAGCAAAGTTATTTCCTGACTGGGTTGAAATGCACACACTCCGGCCTCAGCAGGCAAGAGCCAAACATCTCCCTTGCCTACCGCGTAAGGAGTTCCTTTGTGCTCAACCTGCCCTGAACCCCCGATGCAGACCAGCACGCGTGGCTCCGCCGCGGCGCCAACCGGGAACGGCGCTTGACCGAGGAATCGCCACACACGGAATGGTTCGCAATCAAAGAGTTGCTCGCGCTCAACAGGCAGGCTTGTCTCTATGCGGGGCGCGACCAGGCCGCCGGCGTTCCCTTCAAAATCTATGCAGGCAAACGCCTGATCGACCTGAAGCGGCCGTGGCTTTCCGGTCTTTGCGTCTACATGACCCCAGTCGTAAAGGCGGAATGTTACGTCGCTATTTTGCTGAACCTCGAAGACAACAACATCATCGCCCAAAGTGTGAACCGTTCCCGCAGGGATGAATACAGCATCTCCTGGTTTGGAGACAATGCCCACTAGGCGATCCGCGATGGTTCCGTTGGCGAGGGAACGTCGAAGGCCGTCGGCAGTCGTGCCAGGTTTCAAGCCCGCGTAGATGTGGCTTTCCTTCTCTGCCTCGATCACGACCCAAGCTTCGGTCTTACTGGTCTCACCGGCAGGGATCAGATCTGGGTGCGCGTCACTGGGATGAACCTGCACGGAAAGCATTTCGCGTGCGTCAAGAAACTTGAGGAGCAGCGGGAAGCGGCGGAAGCTGGGAGCAAACTTCCCCATCAGTTGTTCTCCAAATTGTTCCATTAATCGACCGATAGTCTGGCCCTTCAGCGGCCCGTTGGCAACCAGGCTCTGATGATCGTCGCGGTCGCTGAGTATCCACGCTTCGCCAATTGGACCGTCACCGGGCAGCGGCGCGGAGAGCAACTCGGCCAAACGCCTTCCGCCCCAAAGCCGATACTGATAGATCGGTTCGAAGCGCAGGGGATACAAAGAAGCATTGCTCATTTGGTTCCACTCGATTCATAGGATCGGTAGCTGGCGCTTGATCGGAGACGGCAGCGGCCCTGCGATGGCTTGTGCCAGCAGGCCGCTGACTCGCGGGTTGTTTGGGCGCCACGATCAAGGACCGGTGGCGGGCATCGCCTGTTGTGGGTGTCCGTGTGGAACCCATGCCAGATCGCCACTGAGAACGTAGACGGACAAGGCCGCTGCCATGAGAACCGCTCCTATCCAGAAGCGCCAGTCACGATGCATACGCTTCCAATAAGGGCCGGGTTCGGGTTCACCGCTGTCGCCACTATTTCCTTCATGGTTGTGTCTGTTTCCCGTCATCTCTTCTCCATTGCTGTGTTGTATTCGCCGCGGCGCGCCGCCTGATTGCAGCGAGCCCGGTGATACAACGCTTGCTGCGCTGCCGGTACGTTGGCCTCCTGGCCCTTCCAAATTTCCATTGCCGGCTGCTGGATGGCGCGGGCAAACGAGAATGCCAATGCCCATGGAAGCCGCGACTTGAATCTCAGGTTCATCGCATTCAAGCGAGCCGATGCCAGTTCTGCGGATTGGCCGCCCGACAAGAACGCGATCGCAGGAACAGCAGCGGGGACGGCGCGCAGGAGGCAGCTCACCGTAGAATCGGCTACTTCATCTGCAGTCTTTTGCGTAGTGCAGGCCAGTCCGGGGAGCACCATGTTCGGTTTCAGAATCATTCCTTCCAGCATGACTCTTTGCGCAAACAATTGACTGAACACCGTTCGCAGCACTTCGTCCGTAACCTCGACGCACCGCTCCAACGTGTGATCGCCGTCCATCAGAACTTCTGGCTCAACAATTGGAACCAATCCAGTTTCCTGGCACAGCGCCGCATAGCGAGCCAGTGCATGTGCGTTGGCTTCGATCGAGCCCCAGCTTGGAATTCCATCGCCGATCGCAATCACCGCTCGCCACTTGGCAAAGCGAGCGCCCATTTTTGAGTACTCGGCAAGACGGCCGCGCAATCCGTCTAGACCTTCAGTTACTTTTTCACCAGGATGTCCGGCCAGATCCTTCGCGCCTTGGTCAACCTTGATCCCAGGAATGATTCCCGCGTCAATGAAGACTTTGATGAAGGGGGTGCCATCGCTCTTTTGTTGACGGATCGTCTCGTCGTAGAGAATCGCGCCGCCGATGCAGTCCCCGAGCCGGGGTGTGGTCACGATCAGCTCGCGATAAGCCCGTCGAGCCTCTACGGTCTGCGGAATCCCCAGCTGGGCGAAACGCTTGTTACACGTCGGGTTGCTTTCATCCATCGCTAGCAGGCCCTTATCGTTTGCGACAAGGGCCTGCACTGTCTCTTCAAGTTGCTGCACATTCATTTGAGCGTGCTCTCCGTTTCGATTTCACCCGGGTGTCGGTTAACTGTCGGTGAACATTGCTTTGCTCGGATGTCCCTTGGCCAGAGGAGCCGGCGCAGATGAATCGCTAAAGTCGTTCGTCCACTGCCAGTTCCTTATCTCCGGCATATCTTCAAGATTCTCGCGAATATAGTCGTGATGTTCCCTCAGCTTTTTTCCGAAGAGAGCGACTGCACCCGCGGCCTGCGAACGAAGACGGGGACTGTGTTTCAATGCATCAAGCGCGAGGTGAAAACGGCTCATCTCGTTCAGCACGACCATGTCGAACGGAGTTGTGGTCGTGCCGTGATCCATGTAGCCATGCACATGAAAACGGCCTTCATTGGAGCGCCCATGAACTAGGGTGTGAATCAGCCAGCGATTGTTATGGAAGGCGAAAATCACCGGCGCACTTTCGGTGAAGAGCGCATTGAACGACATCTCATCCATCCCGTGCGGATGTTTGTCTGGAAACATCAGAGTCATCAAGTCAACTACGTTGACAACGCGCACCTTGATGCCGGGCACATGCTTCTGCAGGAGCCATGACGTGGCGCAGGTCTCAATGGTCGGGACATCGCCGGCGCAGGCCAGTACAACATCCGGCTCTTCGCCTTCGTCGTTGGTAGCGAACTTCCATGTTGAAGCACCTCGGGAGCAATGCTCCAGAGCCTCATCCATGTTCAGCCATTGGAGCTGCGGCTGCTTTCCGCAGGTGACGATGTTGACGTAATCGCGGCTGCGCAGGCAATGGTCGAAGACACTCAGCAGGCAGTTGCCGTCCGGTGGATAGTACACGCGGATAGTCTCACTCCTGCGCGCCAATGCATTGTCTACATAACCGGTCGCCTGGTGGCTGAATCCATTGTGATCGTTGCGCCAGGCATGGCTTGTGAGCAGCACATTCAGGGACGCGAGCGATTTGCGCCAGGGAAACGCCTCGCATTGCTCAAGCCATTTGGCATGTTGGGTGGTCATCGAATCAACGACCTGTGCGAACGCCTCATAGGAGGACCACATGCCGTGCCGGCCCGTAAGCAGGTAGCCCTCGAGCCATCCCTGGCAGAGGTGCTCGCTCAGCACTTCCATGACACGGCCGTCCGGACCCAGTTCATCGTCGATCGAGACGATCTCCGCCATAGAGCACCGCTTTGTTGCCTCGAAGATGGAATTCAGGCGATTGGAATTCGATTCATCGGGGCAGAACATGCGAAAGTTTGTCGGATTCATTTTGAAGATGTCGCGGAAGAAATCTCCAAGCTTGCGCGGAGCCTCGGCGAGAACTTGACCGGGTCCCGGAATCTCGAGTGCATAGTCCGTGAAATCCGGCAGAGCGAGACTGATGAGCGTTCGTCCGCCATTCACATGGGGATTGCCGCCCATGCGTCGATTGCCAACAGGCGCAAGAGCAGCCAATTCATCGATGAACTTGCCTTTCTCGTCGAAGAGTTCGTGCGCCTTGTAACTCTTCATCCAGGCTTCAAGGATCTTGAGATGTTCGGGATTTTCGCGGACAGATGCTAGCGGGACCTGGTGCGCCCGGAATGTGCCTTCAATCGGGATTCCATCCACTTCTTTGGGGCAAGTCCACCCTTTAGGTGTGCGCAGGATGATCATGGGCCAGATGGGTTGCTTCTTGAACCCGCCTTTGCGCGCCTCATTTTGAATTGAGCGAATCTCGGCGTAGCATTCATCCAGTGTGCCAGCCAGAAGTTGGTGCACGGCATCAGGATCGTCGCCTTCGACGAAATAGGGCTTGTAACCGCGCCCTACATACAGGGCCTTCAGGTCTTCGTCGCTGGTGCGTCCCTGGGCGGTTGGCCCGGAGATCTTGTAGCCGTTGAGGTGCAAAATCGGAAGAACCGCACCGTCTCGCACGGGGTTGAGAAAATTGACTGACTTCCAGCTTCCTTCGAGCGGACAAGTCTCGGACTCTCCGTCGCCGATGACGCAGGCAACAATCAGGTCCGAATTGTCGAACGCCGCTCCGAATGCGTGCACCAACGAGTACCCAAGTTCGCCACCCTCATGCATGGAATTTGGCACGTGCGGCCCGCAATGGCTGGGCACACCGCCGGGCGTAGAGAACTTGCGGAACATGAGCCGCAAACCGTCTTCATCGTGCGTGATCTCCGGGTGAACCTCGGTGTATGTGCCTTCCAGATAAGAACAGGCATTCAGTGACGGACCTCCGTGCCCAGGGCCGGAGATGTAAATGATGTCCGCGTCGTGCTCTTTGATGAGCCGGTTCAGATGAATATAGATGAGGTTCTGTCCCGGCGAAGTTCCCCAATGGCCAAGTAGCCTCGGTTTGATCTGCTCCGCTTTGAGCGGCTCCCGCAGCAAGGGATTCTCAAACAGGTAAATCTGGCCGATGCATAGGTAATTCGCGGCGCGCCAATAGCGATTCATCTTGTCAAGCAACTCAGGCGAAAGCGGCCCCTTGGGCGCTGGAGCTTGTGCTTCAGTTTTTCCATTTGCGGCGATCGCGGTCGAGAGGTTGACATCGAAGATAAAACCGGATGAGTTGCCGGTCTGATCAAAGTTCTTGCTGAAGGATTGCGGAATTCCATCCTGCTCGGCGCTGATGAGAAGTTCCTTGGTCGCCATTCTGAAATTTCCTCTCTATTTCTCCGCAGCTGACAACGGTGCGGCGCGGGCCTTGAGACATTGCTTCGTTCGAATCCGCCAGCAATTGATCTCTGGACTCATTTCGTCAGGACCTTTTTGATCGCTTGCAGCTCGAGATGCCGCTTTGCGGTTGCTTTGGGATACGCCATCTTGAGTCCCCCCAGTGCATCCAGGACGATTTGAGAGACGATGAGCCGCGCGTTCTCCTTATCGTCGGCGGGGACGACATACCACGGCGCATGATGAGTGCTTGTTGCGCCAAGGCAATCCTCGTAGGCCTTCATGTAGTGTTTCCAGTATTTCCGCTCGTGAATGTCGGAGGTGCTGAACTTCCAGTTCTTGTCGGATTCGTCGATCCTTGCAAGGAATCGCTTCCGCTGCTCCTCGTGAGACAGGTGGAGAAAGATCTTGACGATTTTGGTGCCGTTGCGATGGAGATGCTTCTCAAGGTTGACGATGGAGCCGTACCTCTGTTTCCAGATAGCTTTTTCGTCGCGTAATTCCTCTGGCAGTCCCTGTCCGCGAAGAATCTCCGGGTGCACTCGAACCACCAGCACTTCTTCGTAGTAAGACCGGTTGAAAATGCCGATCCGGCCGCGTTCGGGAAGCCGGCACGTGGTGCGCCAGAGAAAATCGTGATCGAGTTCTTCTGCACTGGGCTGCTTGAAGCTGAAGACCTCGCAGCCCTCCGGATTGACCCCGGACATTACGTGCCGGATCGCGCCATCCTTGCCCGCGCCGTCCATGCCCTGGAAAATCAGCAGCAGCGCATAGCGATGAGATGCGTAGTGGAGCTGCTGCAAGGAACTCAGCTTCTCCATGTGCTGGTGCAGAAGCTGCTTATATTCCTTCGTCGACTTCGAATAAGGATCGACAACCGTAGGCCATTTGCTGAGGTTGACTTTCTTGGCTGGCGGCACACGAAAAGCCTTTGAATTAATTTCTATGTTCGGTTTTTCGGCCATGCCAACCTCATTACTTGTGCCTGTTTATTTGTGGGCTTCATGTTTCTCAAGTTCCAACTCCGAATTTTCCATTTCCTGAACGGCCTGAACGTCCTCGCGTCCTAGCTGCTCGTAGAATTCATGGACGCGCTTTACGAGTTGTGGCGACACATCAGGCGAAGTCTTGTCTTTGGCCTCAGGCTTCGGCTGGTCAGCTTCGGCGTCGGCCTTGGGTGCGTCAACCTTGGTCACGGGCATCGGCGCAGCTTTTTCTTCAGGCTTAGGCTGTTCAGCTTGGGCCTTTGGCATAGGCTCCTTTTCGTCTTCCATTTTCCGAATCTCTTGTTCCGCTTTCTTCCAGTCCTGAACCGCTGTACCGTCGCTGCGGTCTCTCTGCCTGTAAAGTTCGTAGGCTCGCTTGGCGATCTGCTGCGTCAGGTCGGGCGGTGTCTTGTTCTCAGGCTTGCGCGGGCCAGCTTTGGCCGCAGGCTTGGGCCCAGCTTTGACTTCAGGTTTGGGTTCTTCTGTTTTGGTCCTGGGCTTCAACTCATCAACTTTGGCTTCAGACTTTGGCTCAGGCTTCGGTTCAGGTTTGTCATTGGCTTGGGGCTTCGCCTCTGCTTTTACGGGATCAAAAATCTTGTAGGCAAGCAGCTTGATACGGTCGTTGATCAGTGCCCAGACCAGAGCGTAGGCCCACACAAAACCGGCCAACTTCCAACCCAGAGGCGCCATGAAGAGCCCGTAAACTGCAATCAGCGTTGCGACCACCTGCGTACTGAGCACTGCTATCCAAAGAGTCTTCGCAGGGCGTATCGACCAGAATGGACCGCGTGTACGCGTGAGGAAGATGGTCAGATGCCCGGCCACGGAGAGCTTGAGGTACATAAGCGTCTGGACGGTCAGGCGATCCATATGGAAGACGCGCTCGGCAAGATAGAACAGGCCGAATGCAGCAACAACGCCGATCACTCCCAGCACGGTGGAGACGCTCAGCACCAGGCGCATGTTCCATGCTTCGGGCTTGTCTCTGTAGTGGACGTTGTCATACGCGATCGAAAGAATGGCTCCGTCGTTGAGCAACGCGATCATGACGATCATCACTGCGGTTACCGGATAGAAGTTGAAGACCAGGATCGCCATCGTCATGAAGAACAGCACCCGCAGCGTCTCCGCGATGCGGTAAATGGCGTAGCTGTTCATCCGCTGGAAGATGCGCCGGCTCTCCTTGATCGCGTCGATGATCACCGACAAGCCGGATGCAAGAAGCACGATGGACGCTGCGGCTCGAGCTGCATCTGTCGCGCCGGATACAGCGATGCCGCAGTCGGCCTTCTTCAGTGCCGGCGCATCATTGACCCCGTCCCCGGTCATGCCGACGATATGGCCATGTTTCTGCAGCACATCAATGATGTAAAACTTGTGTTCGGGGAAGACCTGCGCAAAGCCATCCGCGTCCTCAATGGCCTTGGCCTGCTCCGGCGACGCATCCTTCTTGAGGTCGCCGAGTGAGCTTGCATCCAGGATGTTCGAACCTAATCCGAGTTGTTTCGAGGTTTCCCGCGCAATGGCAATTTGATCGCCAGTTACCATCTTGATCTTCACGCCCATCTGGACGGCGCTTGCGATGGTTGTTTTGGCCTGCTCGCGCGGCGGATCAAACAGCGGCAACATGCCAACAAACTTCCACTTGCCTTCCTCATCGGCCCTGGCAACTCCCAGCGATCGGAAGCCGCGTCCGGCAAAGTCAAGAATGGTTTTCTCCACGGCCTCCTTGACGTCGCCTGCATTGGTCGCCATTTGAAGAATTACCTGAGGGGCGCCCTTGGCCACAAAGAATTGCTTCCCATCCGCCCCTTTGACGGTGGCTTCCGTGCGTTTGTGGACAGGATCGAACGGCGAAAAGTGCAGCACCTGGCAGCTCTTCAGTTCCTTGACATCCTTCACACCTCCGATGACGGCAAGGTCGATGGTGTCCTTATCCTCGGCGCGCGAAGCAAGCGCCGCCCAGAGAATTACCTTGTCGGGAGTAATGCCGTCGACCGTGAACGGTTCGCCAAGAGTCAGTTTGTTCTGCGTGAGAGTGCCAGTCTTGTCCGAGCAAAGGACATCCACCCCAGCCAGTTCCTCGATGGCCGACAGGCGCGTCACGATCGCTTCCTTCTTTGCCAGTAGCCGCGCGCCAACGGCCATGGTCACCGACAGCACTGTCGGCATGGCGACGGGGATTGCAGCGACCAGAAGCACGAGGCAGAATTCCAGCGTGGTAAGGACCTTGTCGCCGCGGAAGAGGGCGAAGACAAGAATCAGCGCGACCAGCGCCACTGCCAGGATGATCAGGTAGTCGCCGATCTTCATCACAGCTTTTTGGAAGTGGCTGACGGTGTGAGCCTGTTCCACCATTTGCGCGGTCTTGCCGAAGTAGGTGTTCGTCCCGGTGGCATAGACAATAGCGTCTATTTCGCCTTGGCGGATGATCGACCCGGAATAGACTGCGCCGCCTGGTTTGGCGATAACGGGCAACGACTCTCCGGTCAATGCCGACTGATCCACCTCGATCGAATCGCCATCCAGCAGGCGCGCGTCTGCCGGAACGATGTCGCCGAGCCGCAGACGAACGACGTCGCCGGGCACCAGCTCACTCGCTTTGGGATTCTCCCACTTGCCATCACGCTTGACCTTTGCCTTGATTGCCAACCGGGCCTTCAGAGCGGCAATCGCGTCTCCCGCCTGATGCTCTTCCCAAAATCCAACCAGGGCGTTGGACAAGAGCAGCACAAGGATGACGAAAAAATCAAGCCAATGCCGAACGACTCCCGACAAAATAACCGCGGCTTCGATCATCCATGGAATAGGACCCCAGAAATAAGAGAGGAACTTAAGATATTGGTTGGTTTTCTTCTCTGTGATCGCATTCGGCCCATATTGCGCCAACCGCTTCGTCGCCTCGGCTTGAGTGAGTCCGTCTGCGGAGGCGCCGAGCTTTTTCATCAGATCGGGCATCGAAAGCGACTTCAGATCATTCTTGTCATCCTCGGGCGATGGCTTGGACTGCGGCTTCAATCCTGTCTTATCTGAAATGGGCGTGGGCTTCGATTCAGGTTTCGACTCGGGCTTATCGGGATTCGATGTCACGATGGTTCATCTCCTGTTTTTTGCTCCCAGCAACGCGCACCGGTCCCTAAGAAGCTTGGAAGCTCGCTGGGCAAGCAATGGGGAAGTTCATTGGAGGCGCTTGAAGATCGTCAGCGACGCGTCTCGGAGAACCAACTGATTCCGGACTTACCGCACTTTGCTACCGGGTTGAAATGCATTCAACTCAAGGGATCAAACGCCGCGATCGCGTGCAAGGTACACAGCAGACGCATAGCAACCTACGACGCCGTTACCGAGGAACGCCGAGCGGCATTCGTCGTCGATTTGAAGTGAATGGCCAGGTCTGGCGGCTATTTTGAAAAGATCGGATGCTTCTCGTCATAGTGCTGGACAGTTTTAGTGGATTTCTCCGCTTCTTTTTCAGCGACGTGTTCAATCCGCTTGTCTGCCGCGACTTCCGAGGATGTCTCTTCCACGAGTTTTGTCGATTCTTGATTCTTAACAGGTTCCGGCATGGATGATCTCTCCTGTCATCACGATCACGCTTCTTTCCAGGAAATTCTGGTCAATTTTGCTCTCCCACCCGAGTCGGCGAGGAAACTCTCTCGAAAACACTGGATAAGTCTGGATTGGCGAGAGTCGTTCCGATATTCAGATGCGGCTGCTGGTATCGTCCCCTCGAAACCAGCCACGGCCCATAATCTGATCGGATGAGTGAAGGTAAAAACTACCCGTCCGCTTGATTCCATGCAGTGAGCAATTTTGCCCAGTATTCATACGCGTGGTCACCCATGATCGACTGGTGTGGGGTCCCTCCCGCTTGGTAGCCTCCTCCACGCACTCTTTGCCGTCGCGGAAATCCCGCACAGGAGAACACAATGTTCAGTCAATTCACGAGCACCCAGATCATCTTTGCCGCGGCTGCTCTCGTCGCCGTTGTTGTCATCGCTGTTGCCACGTATCTTCAAAGTCACAAAACCAAGACCGCGGCCCTTCGCAATCGCTTCGGATCGGAGTACGGCCGCGCTGTCCTCCAGCACGGCTCCTCGCAGAAGGCCGAGGCCAAACTCGCCGCCCGTGAGACACGCGTCGAAGCCCTGAAAATCCGAGAACTTGGCGCCAACGAGCGGGAGCGGTTCGCCGTTGAGTGGCAAACCGTGCAATCCCGTTTCGTCGATCATCCCAAGGACGCGGTCACTGAAGCCGACAACCTCATCGCATCGATCCTCCAGGCCCGCGGCTATCCCAGGGAAAGCTTTGAACAAAGCGCCGCGGATCTCTCCGTCACCTATCCTCGCGTCATGGAAGGCTTCCGCGGGGCCCACGCCATCGCGGTGCGCCCCCTCGGGTCTGAAGCAAGCACCGAAGAGCTCCGTACCGCAATGATCCAATTCCGCGCTCTCTTCGATGAGCTCATTCAGGGCGCGAGCCTTCAGCAGAAGAAACCGGCTGCATAGTTCGAAGTCTCCGCCGCCAGGATGCCCGATCGGGGACTGAACAATGCGAAAGGGCCCCGGCGCGGATTCCCTTGAGGATCGCAGAATGAAACGACTGGCCAGCGGTTTTCGATTTGGCGGCAGGTTACGATCCTCCTGCTTGTTTCTTGTGGGCACATTGACACTGGCAGCCGCCCCAGTTTTCGCCGTCAGCCCGAGCTTTGAGATTATTCGCGCAACTTACACTCAAGGCGCCAACACCGTCAGCGTAACGCTCACCGTTTACAACTACACGACTCCCGCGGATCTGCAGGTTCTTTCATTGGCATTCCAGCAGGGCCAGGATCTGGGTTTGGCCACCGCCATCTCCAAAACCAAAGCGGTCGGTCGTTGCTCAATGAACGGAGACCTCAGCATCGACGTTGCCTTTATCCAGATGGTCGTTACTCCAACTGGCCGGCGGATCGTCTTCATCGCCAGCCGCCCGCTTCAATCCGATGAAGCCAACTCAAGCTCCGATTCCCAGTCTTTCGACCTTATGGTTGGTGAGTTCGATATGGATGACATCGACAATTCCAGGAGCACAGGATTCCTATATCCGGCAAGCAAGCTCGTGGTCGACGAGCAGGGAGAGTCTCACTATGACCTGGCCGGCAGCCCCTGGTCGCTGGACAACATTTTCGATTCGAGTTGGGCTCCGGCGGTGGTTGCACGCGAGGCTCCCGACGCAGCCAGCCCGCCTGCTCGGCCAACGCTTCCACAATCTGCGGTGACCACGCAAACCACTGGGATGAAGTAGCTCACGGCGTGCTCGCCAATGTCTCTAGTTGGGGTATGGGAGGTGTCTGAGCAATAAGAAACACGCTTTGGACTCGATGTCCTCCACCATGATCCGTGCGGCTTCCGCCTGCGTGCGAGCAGCACCAGGAGGATACGGTACAGGCGGTTGGGTGCAGAATCGATCAGCCGTACAACCTCCTCCTGGCTGAGAACGGTCGGCATCTTATATGGCACCTCGGGGAAGGTGAGATCGTCGAAAGCGAGGTCCTTGGACCGTGAGCAGTTGCGCCGCTGAAGCTCATGCGGCATGCGCTGGCGAAGTGGGGCCATAGGAACCTCCTCCCCATGGCCACTCACCCGAAACGGCGGGTCTCGCTGTGCTAACCACAACTCTCAGTCCGTCGCGTTAGCGACTTCGTTCAAACCGGCTTCTCGGACAGATAACTCACAAATCCATCGTGGGCTTGTCGAGGCCAAGTAGTGCACG
>Ga0326728_10008079_pt1 | contig 26468 bp, 26 predicted proteins | sample MB3enrmetagenome_FD_207602 | JGI IMG/M metagenome (GOLD analysis project Ga0326728, IMG submission 207602) | Lab enriched peat soil microbial communities from McLean, Ithaca, NY, United States - MB31MN | ecosystem: Environmental > Terrestrial > Soil > Wetlands > Peat | place: USA: New York... | reverse complement strand
GTAATGCTTTCTAAAGTGGTTCGCTCTTCGACAGTTAGCTCAATCTGGGGTGCTCGACGTGACATAATCGAGCACTATAAGTCACTGGCTCTTATAAGTCAACTTATTTGTGTTACGCAACACTAGCCACTAACCACTGCTTTTCACGCCGGCTGCGGCCGCTCGCGGGAGGGCAAGCCCGGTGTGGGGCGAGGCTTCAAGACCTGCGTAGTCTCCGGTTGGGCGGGTTTTGGAGGCGCCTGCCTGACCACTTCCGGCAAAGGCTTGCCGTCAATAAGCAGATTGACCTCGCTGGCATCGAGAACTTCACGGACCAGCAGAGCTTCCGCAATGCGCACCAGGGCCTCACGGTGAGTGGTAAGGATGTCCTTAGCCTTCTCGTAGGCGGTGTTCACAAACTTCTTCACTTCCTGGTCGATCTTGATGGCGGTGTGTTCGCTGAAATCACGCGAGGTCGAGAGGTCACGCCCCAGGAAGATTTCCTGCTGATGCTTCCCGTAAGCCAGGGGACCCAGCTCTGACATGCCCCATTCGCACACCATGCGTCGCGCGACTTCGGTGGCCTGCTCGATGTCGTTTCCGGCGCCGGTGGTGAAATGGCTCAGGAAGATTTCCTCCGCCGCGCGCCCCCCCATCATAACGGCCAGTTGCGATTCGAGGTAATCGCGGGTGTAGGTGTGTTTGTCATCCAGAGGGAGTTGCATGGTGACCCCCAGCGCCATGCCGCGCGGGATGATGGTGACTTTGTGCAGCGGGTCGGCGTAAGGAACCATGGAAGCCACCAAGGCATGCCCGCCTTCGTGAAAAGCGGTGTTTTTCTTCTCCTCCTCGGAAAGGATCATGGACTTTCGCTCGGCCCCCATCAGCACCTTGTCTTTGGAGGTCTCGAAATCGCTCATCACCACCATCTTGCGGTTCTGGCGGGCGGCGAACAGGGCCGCTTCGTTCACCAGGTTGGCCAAGTCTGCGCCCGAGAAGCCGGGCGAGCCGCGCGCCAGCACGGGGAGATCTACGTCCTCAGCCAGAGGGATTTTCTTCGTGTGCACTTTCAAAATGGCTTCGCGTCCTCCCACGTCAGGGCGTGGAACGACCACGCGCCGGTCAAATCGGCCGGGACGCAAAAGGGCCGGATCCAGAACATCCGGACGGTTCGTCGCGGCAATGAGGATGACGCCTTCATTCGACTCAAAGCCATCCATCTCCACCAGCAATTGGTTCAGCGTCTGTTCGCGCTCGTCATGACCACCGCCCAGGCCCGCGCCCCGGTGGCGGCCCACCGCATCAATTTCGTCGATGAAAATGATGCAGGGCGCGTTTTTCTTTCCTTGCTCGAAGAGGTCGCGAACCCGCGAAGCGCCCACCCCCACGAACATCTCAACGAAATCGGAGCCGGAGATAGAAAAGAAAGGCACGTTCGCTTCACCGGCAATCGCTCGCGCCAACAGGGTCTTCCCGGTGCCGGGCGCCCCCACCAGCAAAACACCCTTGGGGATGCGCCCGCCAAGCTTCTGAAACTTTTGCGGCTCCCTGAGGAACTCAATGATCTCCTGCAATTCTTCTTTGGCTTCTTCAACCCCCGCCACGTCCTTGAAAGTCACCTTCTTCTGCTGGCTGGAGAGAAGCCGGGCGCGGCTCTTCCCGAATGAAAGCGCTTTGTTGCCGCCACTCTGCATCTGGCGCATAAAGAAGATCCAGAGGCCCAACAACAGGATCATGGGCAGGCCGTTAATGAGCCACGTCACCCAGGAACTCCCCGAGCTGTCTTTGATGACCACGCTGACGTTCTTTTCGGTCAGAGTTTTGTAAAGGTCGGGATAATTTGCAGGAATGGTGGTCTTGAACTTGGCGTTTTCCTTTCTCAGCGTGCCGGTGACGTCGGTCCCCGAGATTTCCACATCATGCACGTTGTCCCGGTTAATCTCGTTGACGAAGGAGGTAAAACTGAGCTCCTGCACCCCTCCCCTAGCGCTCGACTTGACCACTTCATAGATAAGCAGGGCGGTGACCGCCATCACCACCCAAAATACGATGTTTTTAACCGCCGAGTTCACCGGGCTTCCTCCTCCTGCCTCCTTTAGCCTTCGGGGGCGCCCTTACGCCCACCCTATCTTAGATGCTTGACCCTGCTCTCGCGAATCGCGCCACGAAGGGCAAATTCCTGTACTTTTCCTCGTAGCCGAGGCCATAGCCTACCAGGAATTTCTCTTGGCTCTTGAAGCCCACGTAATCGGTGGAAACATCCACCCTGCGCTCGCCGCTCTTCTCAATGAGCGAGGCAGTGCGGACGGAGCTGGGGTTCTGGGCCAGAACATAGCCGTAGAGGTGGTCCAGGGTCAACCCGGATTGCAGAATACCATCAACGAGAAGAACGTCCCGCCCGGCCGCCTCAACCTTCGAAGTGTACAGGATTTCCCGCAGCGCGGTCGCGCCCGCGGAAGTGTCATGGATCTCGACCTTCATGAAATGGCAAACCACGGGAATCGTGAGGCGGCGCACCAGATCGGCCATAAAAATAAAGCAGTCTTCCAGAATCCCCACCACGTGCAGCGTCTTGCCTTTGTAGTCGCGGTCGATCTGCTTGGCCAATTCGCGCACCCGTTTTTGAATCTGCTGCTCCGAGTATACGCAACGCAGATCGCCGTCCGGGAGAGCCCGCGCGCGCGGCCGAGCGCTGCGCTTCCTTGCAGAAGATTTGGAGGTCTTGTGTTTCATCCTATTCGCTCCGAGTCCCCGCTAACCCTGAGGGCTGCGCGCCTCCTCGATAAGCAGGACCGCCCGGCACTCCGTAGAAGCTGCCACGGGCGCTGCGGGGGCGAATCCCCTGACCCACACAATCTGTTCCCCACATTCCAGGACCGGCCAGAGCTTGCGCTGGCTCCGAGGAATCTTCCGCTGGCGAAACAACTCCTTCAACTTCCGCAGCCTTCGGCTTCCCAGAGGCCAAAACTGGTCGCCGGCCCGCCAATTCCGCAGAAACAACCCCTGGGGGAGTTTCTGAGGGTCCATCGCGCCACACTCTATTTGATTATACTCCTTAGGAACCCCTTGGGGTTCAACTATCTTAAACCGAAAGGTTACCCCCAAAGCGGGCACGGTAATCTCCCCGGGGACCTCGACAGGGTAAGCGTACGCTCCGTCGGAAATGGACTGCGAACCAAGAATGAGCCAGTCGAATTCCTTTCTCGCTACGGCTCCGCCAGGCAAAGCCAGGCTCCGGCCACTTTGGGCGCTGCCGGCGAAGCGAAGCAGTCCTTCAATGAGAGCGTAAGCCACGCCTCGCAAATCCTGGCGCAGGGACTCGAGCATTTGCCGCAAAACCCGCCGCTGAATTGCCGGGGCAAGCCCTCCCAGGGCGCGCACCGAAATCTTCTCTTCTGCACCTTCGTGCAGGCGCCAGGGGCGGCTGCGCTCACGCGCCTGTTGCTCCAGGAACGCTTCTTCATCCCGTGCCCGGTCAGCATGGTTCTTGAGAAGCGGGATGATGGCGGGGTTGAATTCCTTTTCCAGCAGGGGAAGCAGTTCCCGGCGTATCTTGTTGCGCCGGAGGCGGGAATCGAGGTTGGTGGAATCAATCCGGTAGTCGAGCTTGCGCGCTTCGATCTCGCGCATGATTTCGGCGCGCGTGAGATCGAGGAAGGGGCGGGCGACCTTGCCCTCCAGCGCCGGGTAAATCCCACTCAAGCCGCGCGTTCCGGCGCCGCGCAATAAACGCAGCAGCACGGTCTCTGCCTGGTCGTTGGCGGTGTGGGCCGTCACCACCTTATCCAGCCGGCCCTGATCCACCAGGGAGAAAAAGAATCGGTAGCGCAGCGCGCGCCCGGTGGCCTCCAGGTTTCGCTTTTTCTCGCGCGCCACCCGTGCTACGTCTGCTTCGCCGCAGATGTAAGCGATTCCGATGGAATCAGCCAGGTCCCGAACGAACCCCTCATCCGCATCCGACTCGGCTCCACGCAAATGATGATTGAAGTGGACCACGGCCAGCGTGATCCCCCACTCCAAAGCCAAATCTCTCATGAAGTGAAGAAGTAATACTGAATCCGGCCCGCCCGAAACCGCCACGCCAACGCGCTGCCCAGGATGGAAAAGTCCCTGCCTCTTTACTTCCTTCACCCAGCCGGAATAAACATTTGACTTCCCGAGCATGTGTCAAACCCACCGCGGGAAATCGCAGGCCCCAAAGAACAGGGGTCTGCGCCAGCCCGCCCGCCCCGGTGCGGCCAGGGGAGAGATCCGGGAGCGCGGCCATCCTGGCCGCTGGACCTCGGCTCACCCCTGCGGCCAGAGGAGAGGCAGCTCACCGGCAGAAGAGGGCCAAGCGGAGCCTTTTCACGCTCATTGTAGCACTCTGAGACGGATTCGGCGGAGGTATACGTTCCTCGCATGCACAACTTGCTAGCGAGGATTCCCCAGCCCCGAAGGGGCGGAGGAATTTAGCCCAGTAAGCCCTGGGAACGGGGACCAACGCGTATTCCTGATGAAGCCCCGGAGGGGCGAAAGAAGATGGCGCAGACCCTCGCAAGCTTGATGACTCACACTCCTTTCAACGCCAAAGACCGCGTTGTGGCGTTCTTCAAGAAGAACCTCATTGCTTACGATGAGCGCTATACCTGGCAATGACTCTGTCTCCCCTACGGGGCTTTTGGCGCGGGCGTGTTTGGGTCCCCCATTACGCCCTGGGCTAAATTCTTCCGCCCCGTGCGGGGCTTCTCGCCGGTGTGTTTTGTTTCCCGAGGCCTTGGAAGGTGTGAAAAAATCGCCATGTAGGGGCGGCCCTTGTGGCCGCCCTCGCGCCTGCAGGACAGCTACGACACGCTGACACAATGCGATTCTTTCACACCTTCGGGTGGCGCCGACATCGTTGTGTGATGTCAGGGGACGCGCGCGCTCCCATGACTGGCATGACACGTGCGCCCAACACCGACTCAGTTGATGGCCGGGGTGCGGGGGCCCGCCACTGCTTGGGCCCCCGAGGAATGTTTGTAAGTGGGAGTCGAGCTAGCGTGGTGTTTGGGCCGGCAGGTCCGGCTTCACGTGCAGGGTCTTGCCGGGCACGACGTAAACCGTCTCGGCGTAATGCATGGAGCCCGGCGCGCGCAGCTCGATGTTGTAACGGCCCGGCCGAAGATGCAGCGTCTTCAGTTTGCCGACCGTACCGGCATAAGCGCCGTTGATAAGCACCTCCGCGTTTTTGACGCTGGTGTCGAACTTAACAGCGCCCGTGGCTGGAGCGTAGTTGTAGCCGCCGTAGAATCCGTACGGATACGGACCCCAGTAGGAACCGTACCATCCCCACCCGAAGCCCGGGCCGACGAAGACGCCGAAGCGGGCGGCCTGAGCTGCCGCCGGCACCAACAGGACCGCGAACGTCATGCAAGTCAGTAAGAGCTTCTTCATAGCACACCTCCACTCCAGGTAAGGCAATCCGTTTACCAATCGAAAGTCTTTGGATTAAAAGGGTTTAGCTCACGACGAAGGTGGCCAAAAAGCACCGCCGGTGGCCGAAAACCACCGCGCCCGTGCACGGCTGGAGGAACGTCTTACCTCAGATAGAGGAGTTTCCCCACCGACCGGCCAATCGCCTTATTGATGATTCGCTTGCCGATGCGCTTCGGGTTGCCGCTCGCCAGCACACTTACGTCATTGGCGATCCGCGCGATTTTATACAGGCTACTCACGATGCCCATGATGTTGCTCCCGAAACTTCTTGTCGGCTTCCTTCAGGCATTCCAGGAATGATGCGAATTCGTCTTTGTAGAAACTCAAATGCACAAACTCATGTTGGACAACGAAGTTTTCCTCTTCGCTGTCGAACCATACCGCCGTCACGGTTCCGTGGGCGGTCTCTTTTCGAGCCAAGTCATGAATGGCCATAGTCAATCTCCGGTAAGCGCATACTCCAGGGAACGAAGATTTTCCGTCCAAGATAGTTACCACAAGGAAGGGGCAGGGGCAATACATATCCCGCGCTTTTTCTCTTGACACCAGGCTCGGGGTGTGATAGCCTATCTTAGTTGACCTATGGAGAGCGCCGGCACAGAGCGCAGAAAGGGGGTTCGAAAGCGGGCCGCAGGGGGCGGGAAATGGCAAAAGAATGCAAAAAGATACTAAATAGAGGGAACGAACCTAAGGAGTTGTTGAAAACACAGGACTTAGCTCTTTTTAAGCGAAAAACGAACCTAAAACGAACCCAATTTTGAGTGCAAAAAGGTGCGCATCAAAGCGAAAAAACAGGTCTCAGGTGTCAGGCTTCAGGTTATAGTTGAACTTTGCGATTGACTCCGAACACAAGGCAGATGGCTCACGTATCTCCACGCATAGGTTCGAGAGGCAGGCGGCTGGTTCCGGCTGCCCTGCTGGTGTTGACTCTCGCGGCGGGCTTGGCGGCGCTGGAATACCTGAGCGGCGAGCCGGCCACGACCCCTCCGATTTCCGTGCCGGTCCGCTTTACGGATGTCCGCCAGGCTGCGGGCATCACCTTCCAGCATGACAATACTTTCACGGCCGAGAAAAACTATCTCGAGACCATGGGCAACGGCCTGGGTTGGATTGATTACGACCAGGACGGGTTGATGGACCTATACCTGGTGCAGACGGCGGCGACCGAGTGGTACAAGCCGCCGCACCCGCTGCGCTCCGCCCTTTATCGCAACAATGGCGACGGCACCTTCACCGACGTGACGGAAAAAGCCGGGGTGGGCGGCGAGGGCCACTACGGGCAGGGTGTGGCCGTGGGCGATTACGACAACGACGGCTATCCCGACATGTACGTCACCGGCTACGGCCGCGCCATCCTTTACCACAACAACGGGGACGGCACTTTCACCGACGTGACCGCCAAGGCCGGGGTCGCTGACGAGGGCCAGTGGTCCACCAGCGCGGGCTGGTTCGATTACGACAAGGACGGGTATCTCGACCTGCTGGTGTGCAACTACATCGACTGGTCGCCCAAAAACAACCTCTACTGCGGCGAGCACCGGCCCGGCTACCGCGCCTACTGCCATCCGGACAACTATCGAGGGCTGCGCCTGAAGCTCTACCACAACAACCACGACGGCACGTTCACCGACGTGGGCGGGAAATCGGGGCTCGGCATCCCCGAGGTAAAGGGCATGGGCGTAGTGCTGGCTGACTTCAACAACGACGGCTGGACGGACGTGTTTGTGGCCAACGACACCTGGCCGAATTCCCTTTTCATCAACAAGAAGGACGGCACCTTTGAGGATGTTTCCTTCATGTCGGGCGTGGCGGCCAGCGAAGACGGGAAATACGAGGCCGGCATGGGCACCGACGCCGCCGACGTGGATGGCGACGGCTGGTTCGACATCTACGTGACCCACCTGGATTTCGAGTTGAATCGCCTCTACCACAACAATCACGATCAGACGTTCGACGACGCCACTTTCAGCTCCGGGCTGGGCAACAAGGCGATCTTTCTGAGCGGGGTGAGCGCCAAGCTCTTCGACTACGATAACGACGGATGGGTTGATATATTTCAAACTAATGGTTCTATGATAGATAATATCAGGCTATACCATAGCGAAGAGACCTTCATGGAACCCAAACTGATGTTCCGCAACCTCGGCCAGGGGAAATTTGAGAAGGTTTCCGACCTCCTGGGGCCGGATTTCATGAAGCCCGTGGTGGGACGCGGCTCGGCGGTGGCCGACTTCGATAACGACGGCGACCTGGACATCGCGATTTCCGTGAGCGGGAGCTATCCCCAGCTTCTGCGCAACGACGGCGGCAACGCCAACAACTGGCTGGAAGTGATGCTGGTAGGAACCAAGTCGAATCGCGACGGCGTGGGCGCGGCGCTGAAGCTGGTTTCCGAAGGATTCACTCAATACCAGCAGAGGAAAGGCGGCATGAGTTACATGTCCGCCCACGATCCGCGCGTCCACTTCGGCCTGGGACAGCGCAAGAGCATCGACCTGTTGGAAATCACCTGGCCGAGCGGAACCGTGGACAAGCTCACCAACGTCCCCATCAACCAGATCATTACCGTGAAGGAAGGAACAGGGCTCATCTCGCGCTCCTTCCCCCGCGTCCCCAGCAAGTAAGATTGGATTGCCGATCGCTGTTCGCCGATTGCCGATTGTCGATTGCCGATTCCACGGGTGGCGCATATCCGCCGCGGCGGATTCTTCATGTATGCGCCCCTCACCCCGAGCCGAGTGGGGCGCATACATAAAACGCAATGTATGCGCCACCCGCGGCTCCGATCTACTAACAAAAAACTGGATGTTCATCAACTAACAACCCGCAGAGTTGGAGCTACACCAACTCTGCGCTGGTCGCTGACGCGCTGATTGGGACTACTTTCGGCGGCGCGTGCGCTTGGAGTGGCACTGCTTCACAATCTCAATCGGTCCTATTCTGATACGTTCCACGTCTTCGCAATTAAACTGCTCCAGAATTCGGCGTAGGGGGCGGCAGTAGACCACAAGGAAGGCCAGGGTTGCCGCAACCCCGATGAAAGCCCATAATACCGTTGCGATCTTCACCCACCTCATTATTTCTCCCAGCACAATTCCTCCTGGCCCCGTGCCCGGTCAGCGCAACCGGCCTTGAGAAACCCACAAGCGCACATGCTTGCGCTGACTCCGCAGAATTCCCTTGTTTCTCTTACCGAAAGGAATCGCTCTGCCATCGAGACGGAGCACCTCCGAGCAAACGATACGATTCCTCGCCAATCGCTCGCCACTCAAAAGGGTGGGTGGTTCTCGCTGTTAATGACGGCAGAGCCTTGGTATGTCGGGTGTGGAGCGATTCACCACGAAATCAGCCTGAGGTAGGAATAGAAGGGGGGCGGCTCGATTCGCCGTCATTCCGAACCAGAGCGATTGATGGTCCCGAGTTCCACTCTTTCTCGCAGTCAGCCATGCATTGCCTTGCCGACTGGACTTTATCCCAAAACTCACCGTCCAGGTGTCGCACGGCTTCCACATGTCGTTGCCGTTCCGCACAATAGCGGTTACAAGCGGCGAGATGAGCTTCCATAGCTGAAGAATAATCTTCAGTGGCGCTTCGAATCTCATCGGAGCTCACTCCAGGCACCAGCCGGCGGCTTAGGGCGGCCTTCAAAGCTGCTTGCGTCTTCTCCGTCCATGCGGCATACGCATCCATGTGCCGACTAAACTCGTCCAGGAGCGAAAGCTGGACCTCCCAACGCTTGTTGAACTCCACGGCACCAAGGGCTCGAAGCTCAGAATTGCGCGCATGGCGAAGGTCGCCAAATTCCAGGTCATCGTCCAATTCACCGTCTAGAGCTTTTCTGATCTTGGAATTCTTTATCTTAGCAACTTGTGCCCGGACAGCCGGGCAACCGAATTTCGCATCGGAGTCCACGTTCGCCCCAAAAAACTCGCTTTCAATCTGAGCAATCCGGCATTCAATATCCTTGACCTTCAGCCGGTTTGTCGAGCGTTCGCGGAAGAGCCTTTCGAGAACGTATGCGGCAACTTCTGAGGATTCAGATTCGGGTCGGGGCCGAATTGCCTTCCTGTACTTGCTCCGTAGGTCCGTAGGGGTCGGGAATTCCCGCATCCACGCCAGCGCTCGCTCTAACTCGTTAGCTGCATCCGTGATAAGGAAGCAGGGCATTAGCTTCAATCGAGTTCCCCGCAAACCGTTTTCGAGCCGATCAACATCGCAGATTATTTTGTCGATGTCCTTGAGAATCCGTTCCAGCTTCCGCACTGGTCGTTTCCATCTAGGGGCGTACCCCGTGCGAACGCTCAGGGGGAAGGGGTAATGGGGGCCCACGGCGTCCAACACCCAGTATTTGCCGGCCTGTTTGACTCTGTGCGCCATGTGCGTTCGGAAGACGTAAAGGCACGCCACATACTTCGCTGCATCATCGAGGGGCGAGAGGTGGGGATTGCCCGGGAGACTCCGCAACGTCGCCTTAGCGTGCTCCGGCAAATCGTCTTCGAAGTCCTCCACTGCCAGACTGTGCAAGAATAGACGCTCAAAAAGCCTCTGACCACGCCTCGACAGTTTTGGAGGCGCTCCCCCCGTCGTGGCATCGCTTTCCGCGGCCTTGGCGCGGCCCTCAAGCCATACTTTGAGCCGCGCCACTCTATCGATTTCCGCTAGGCTCCACTTTTTCGATGCCGGGCGATTATGCGGAGAAGTCTTAGGCCCCCGCTCCGATTCTGATCGTCTGTCAGGACGTTCTTCAGGAATGGAGTGGCTGGACACGTTCCCCCGCTTCGCATTCCCGCTTGGAAAGGTTGGACTGGCCGCCCGGCGGAAGCGGGAACGGACGCCCTTCGCCCGGTTCATGAGGCCGGGCTAGGCGGCCAGACTCTCATTCAATCGCCCTCATTTTAACAGTTTATGGCAGAATTTCCAGGGGTCCAGCTTTGTCCGAAAGCGAGAATTCGCGGAAGTGGCGAGAGCACCCGGATGGCAGCAAGGCGGGTCAGCGCGCACTATATCAGCGACGATGGCCAGGTTTCATTTGGTGGCGGGCGTTGAAACCGCAGCCATGAATCTCGAGTTGATTCTCGAAGCCTGCTTCGATCTGCTCCCGCTCATCGAAATCGAGCGGGGATGCAGCAAGGTGGGCCTTGAACGTTTCGCTGGCGTCCTCGATGACCGAGATGGCGGCTTCATCGGGATGCGGGCCACATATGGCAAGGATCGAGTCGCGCTCGATCCTGAGTCGCTCGCGAGAGGCGCTACGGTCGGTAGCCGCGCGGATGGCGGAAGCAATCCACCAAAGCGCGCATATGGCGATGATCGAGATGATAACGATGAGAGGGGCGCGGCTGGGTGCCAGGCGCCGGCCACAGTGGCGGCAGTGCGTAGCCCCGTCGGGAAGATCGTTAGACAGGCAAGAACGACAGGTCTGCATGACATTTCTCCAGGGAGTTTACTCAGCCGTGCTCGGTACCGTTCCCCGCCTGCAATTCCTTCTCGGTTTTTCGGGGGTATCGGTCAATGGCGCTTGCGGCCATACGTCAGGAGTGGAAGAGGGTGCTCAACCCGATAAGGGCCCAGACCCCGAGGCTCAAGTAACCCAGGGCGAGGCCGAAGGCCGCCATCCCTTCACCGAGCAGCCGCCCTCCACTTCGGCGGATTGAGGCCCTTGCCAGATGGCCGAAAATCACGGCCAGCAAACCCACAACGGGGACGAAAGAGAACAGGCCGAGGATGAGGCTGGCTGTGGCCTCGCCGCTTCTCCGCACCAGTTCTCCGGGTGGTCCTGCCGGAACGCTGCCAGTCGGCGTCTGTACAGGACCCGGTGAGAGCGAGCGCCCGCACCAACGGCAAAACGGGTCCGCTTCGGCCACCTCTTTGCCACAATTAGGACAAAACATATAGGCTCTCTCGTGAAGGCGCACCCGCGTGCCCCCCTTCGTTACCTCACATCGGTTACCTTGCCATCGTGGAATTCAACGGTCATGTTCTTGTACTTGTAAAGCATCTTCTCGCCAAGGTCCACCTTCGCCTCGGGTAGCCCCATTGCCGCCTCGACTTCTGCCGGGGTCATCCCGAGCTTGACCTCCTTGACGAATGCGCCGCTGGCTGTGTTCCCGAACTTGGCGGCCGCTTCTTGCGTGTCGAAAGTTTTGAGCCATTGGTCTATAAGCGCCTTGGCTTGCTCATAGCCGGCGTCCATGGGAAACATCAGCGTCGCCTTCGGGAGCTCGTGCGACTCGTGCTCGAAGGCCCCAACGCCGCGCGTGATCGCGTGGGGCGACAGGCTTTCTACCCAAATGAGCAACCATTCACCCTGAACAGCGGCCTTGATTGATCTCAGGACCTCACCCCTGTGGAGAGCCTCAGGAGTAGGTGCGTACTGTGAAGAGGAGATGTTGTGTTCAACGAATCCGTGTGGGGAGGTGTCAACGCTGGACTCACTAACTCTGACATGAAGATAGAATCTGTGGGGCGGCTCTTCAGCGTAGATCGCCAGAGCCAGACCATCCCGCATAACGACGAAGTACTTGTCCTTGTATCTCTCGGCGAAGTCCTTCCTATCGGAAGCCATAGCTGTACCCACCGCTGCGGCTGCTAGCAGCGATGTCATAAAGACTTTCCGCAATTTGGTCATCGTTTCGTTCCTCCGGGCCTTCTCGATGGCGGCTGCTTCTACAAGCATATCACCATGACCCAGCATTTCAACTCACCCCTCTGTAGCCACCGCGGGGTATAACTGCCACTGCGAGTTCTTTTTCTGTCGCGCCATCCCCCGCACCCCCAGCAACTAGGCACGTGGCGCAACCGTAGCGGAGGGCTTGTCGTCCCCTCGTATGCGCATCGCGCAGCGAAGGGGGTGCGGCGAGCCATACCCCTGCGCAGCGTCCGTGTGGAACGAGGGAATTCTCGATCAGTTGTTGCCCGCTGCCTGGTCCGTTGGTGTAATATGGTGCCGAACCTCAACTGCTGGAGGATACGATGCCTGATAAGCCGGAGACTTCCATTAACCGCAGGTCGTTTCTGAATCGCACCGCTTCGATCCTGGCCGGGACCGCCCTAGGCGCCACGGCGGCTTCCTATGGGCGCATCGTGGGGGCCAACGATCGCATCTCCCTCGGGCACATAGGAATCGGAAGCCGCGGGGGCGAACTCGATTGGATTGTCTCGCGCCTGAAAGAGAAGCACAACGTGGAGATGACCGCCGTCTGCGACCTGTGGAAGGCGAATCGGGAAAAGGCGGTCTTGAACAATAGGACTTATTACGGCAGGGCGCCGCGAGCCTTCCAGTATCTCGAGGAGCTTCTGCTTCTGAAGGACGTTGACGCCGTCCTGATCTCCACACCCGAACATTCGCACTCGCCCATCCTGAAGCTCGTTGCCGAGGCGGGGAAAGATGCCTACGTGGAGAAGCCCATGGGGAACGTCCTGGAGGAGGTCAAGGCGGCGCGCGATGCGGTGCTCCAGAAGGGACGGGTTGTTCAGGTGGGCACGCAGCATCGCAGCGAACCGTACCCGCAGGCGGCGTGCGAACTCATCCGCACGGGGGCCCTGGGCGAGGCAAGCAAGGTGGAAATCGTGTGGAACTATCACGGGCACCGCTGGCGGGGGCGGCCCGAAGTGAAACAACTCCGCGCCGAAGATACCGACTGGAGCAAGTGGCTGATGACCAAGCCGCCTCGGCCCTTCGACCCGCAACTCTATTTCGAATTCCGGCTCTACAAGGAGTTCTCGAGTGGCATCGCCGACCAGTGGATGAGCCACGCCATAGACCTTGTCCACTGGTTTATGGGTGAGACGTATCCGCGCTCCGTAGTAGCGCACGGGGGAATCTTCGCTTGGCCCGACGGCCGTCAGAATCCGGACACCTTCCAGGCGCTGCTCGAGTATCCCAAGGGGTTCATGGTCAGTTATTCGACCAGTTTTGGCAACGACGCGCCCAGCTTTACACGTTATATGGGAAAGACGGCGACCCTGATTAACGTGGGCGGCGAAGGTAGTCCCCGATATAAACTGGTGGAAGAGAAGGGTAACCACGAAGAGAATCCCGATGTTGACCGCCTGCGAGCCGAGAAAGACGTCTTGCTTCCCGGGGACAAGGCGCTGCCCCCAGCGGGGATGGGAGACCTTGACCTCCACCACATGGAGAACTGGCTCGAATGCCTGCGCAGCCGCCAGCAGCCGCACGCGACCGTTAACCATGGCTTCGCGCACTCGGTCGCGTGCATCATGGCAGCACAGTCCTTCTGGGAGGGCAAGAAGCTCTACTACGATCCGGCGAGTGAGACAGTGGTTAGTGGTTAGTGGCTAGTGGCTAGTGGTTGGTGGCTAGAGGCCAGTGGTCAATGGCTAATCGCCAGTGGTTAGTGGCTAGGCGTTTGTGGCCGCCCCGATCTGCCGTCCACTTACGGGCACTAGCCGCGAGCTACTAGCCACTAACCACTAGCCACTAGCCACTGCAAGACAGGGCCATATGGCCGAGCTTCAGAATTTGCGCGACGAAATCGATCTCTTCATCAAGTCGCTCCCTCATCCCGTGGTGGTGGAAGATGAGGTCGAGCTCTTTGACCTTTCCGCGAGCCAATGGCGCCTGTCGGTGGAATTTGGCAAGGTGATTTTCGCGGCCTGGAACGCCGCGCGCTCGGTGAGCCGCCGGGTGGAGGAGATTGCCTACCGCGACGCAGCGCGGCTGGGTGTGTTTGCGCGCAAACCCGGTGGGCGCGAAGTCACCACGGTGGAATTCCGCGAGCTGGAGCGCGCCGTCTGCCCGTTGACCGATAAGGCGCCGGCGCGCGCCAGCTTCCAGAAACAACTGCTCGCCATGCTGTCGCGGCAATACCCGGGCTGGAGCTTCGAGCGTGTCAGTCACCGCTCAGACCGGGAGCACTCGTTCTCTGCCTGGTACACCAGGGGTGTGGCCCGGCTGGGCCGGACGGCCTGGGCTTTTCTCGGTCTGGGGGAAAATGAATCCCCCGCCGCTGCCGACGCGGCACTGGCCTTCGGACTGATCTGGCTGGATTGGCTGCGTAGCCACTCGGACCGCATCACTTACCCCGGATTGAGATTGGTCTTTCCGCCCCAGACGGCGGAAACGAGCGCGCACCGCGCCGCTTACCTCAACCATCGCGCCGTGCAGGTGGAAATCCTCGAGTGGTCGGTGCGGGAGGAACGGCCAAGCGTCATCGATTGGAGAGATTACGGCAACGTCGAAACGCGGCTCGCGCCGCGCCGCCAGGGTCAGGACTTCCTGGAGCACCATCGCGGACTGCTTTCGCGGCTGCTGGGTGAACTCCTTGCCAGGGTTGACGTGGTAGCCGACCCTCGAGCCGCGGCGCTTTCGATTCGGGTCCTGGGCCTGGAGGTGGCGCGCGTCGAGGGTTTGCTGGCGCCGCGCATTACTTTTGGCCTGCCGGGTAATGCCCGCCGGCTCGAGGAAGGCAATCACGCGGAGCTTTGTAAGTTCCTGGAGTCAGTCCTGAGTGAGCGCTGCGCGGCAAGCCGGAATTCCTCCAGCGACCTCTACCGGCTTCAGTCCGAGCGCTGGCTCGAAAGCATGGTGGTGCGGGATGTCACGAAGCTCGACCCGGCTCTCTTGCCCACTTGCGTCTACCCTCAGGTCCCGGCGTTTTCGGGAACGGACAGGGGGGTGATCGATATCCTACTGGCCACGCGAAGCGGTCGCTTGGCCGCGCTGGAGTTGAAAGTGCAGGAAGATATCAACCTTCCTCTCCAGGGTCTGGACTACTGGCTGCGCGTCAGGTGGCTGCAAGAGCGTGGCCAGTTTCAGGAATTCGGCTATTTCCCGGGAATCCAACTCGCCGATTCTTCGCCCTTGGTTTACCTGGTTTCCCCCGCCTTCCGCTTCCACTCCACCACGGGGCGAATGCTCCGATATCTGGACCCGGCCATCCGCATCATTCAGGTGGGGATCAACGATGGCTGGAGAGAGGACATCAAGATCCTCTTTCGGCGGGAATGCGAGCCGGGAGCCTGAATAGCGCATGGAGGGACCGACTCTTCCGCCCTGCTCTCATCTAACAGTCCATTGTTGGCAGTTTTTCCACTTCACTGGGTGTAGGACCGGGGGCTTGCCCCAGCCCATCCGATCGCGCACACATAGGCACACGAAAGCGGGGACGGGCGCCGTCCTTGCAAAAGCGGCCCGGGCGATTATCAACGGTTAAGTGTGGCAGGAAACCGACGGCGGTTGGCCTGCCCCGACTTGCCATGGGTGAGCGACTTTTCCGAAATCTCAAAGCCTTCGCCGCTCATCCACCGCAAGCCGGGGGCAGGTGCTCGAAAAGGTCAAGCTGCGCTCCAAATCTGGGCCGGCCTGTTCTCGCACAAGCTCTTCCAGCCGTCCCTAAGCAGTTGACTGTCGTGGCGAGTGCACAGCCTAGCCAGCCAGAGGCGAGTCGGCTGAGCCGGCCGGCGCCGTGCTGTTTTGGCGGATCACGCCAGACTGATCAGTGTAGTAGAAGTTGGTGCCAGTCGTACCCACGCTAACGGGACTTGCAGTGAAGGCGTAGCTATTGATCTTCCCACTCGTATCCGTAGCGGAGGGTGTGTAGACAAACTGATAACCACTCTTGGCGCTCGTGGTAGCAGTGGCTCCGTACTGCGCCATTCCTGACAGAACTTCGTCAACCAGTCCCGCGGCAGTAGAGTTGGGGACGTTGGAGCCAGGCGAGCCCGGGCCCAAATCGCCCAAGGTCGAAGAGTAGCCGCTGTTGTAGGTAGTGGAATAGGTGACCTCGGCGGTGTTGAGTGTGCGGAGTGACCCCACGGCCGAAGCTTGGTTGGCTGCGATCCGCGATCGGAGCAGATTCGGGATAGCAATTGCAGCAATAATGAGAATAATCGCGACGACGATCAGCAACTCAATCAGTGAAAAACCTCGTGAACCTTTCTTCATTTCTCCTCCTTCATTACATTGCGCTGATGCGGTAATACCATTGGCTTTGGAGCACTTTCCCTGCCATCTTAGAATTCGGGAGGTTTCTCCCTTACAAATAACCAGTGGCTTATCAGATTGTTGCGAGCTTTCTCTTGCGGCGTTCCTGTCTCCCGCGAGAAAAGGTACCCTCGTTGCCCTATTTTGTCGAAACGGCGTGACACAATATGTCATCGAAGGTTTCCTTGCTTGCTCACCACCAACTCGCCCTCAACCGCCTGAGGCTAACTCCAAAAAGCCACGCGCGACATCCGATATTTCCGCGGCCGCTGAATCTGATGGGCCCTCGAACGCTCCGCAGCGTCAACTCGAGTCATTCGAAGTCCGCGAGTTGGTGGGGGCTTTTCAAGCGTCCGGCGGATGGTAAAAATGTCTCTTCCTGATTGATAAGAAATAGCTTGACACGAAAACGATAGCGGCCTACCATATATATACGACTAGATAGGTCGTATATCAGATGCTGAGACTTGGCAAAAAAGCGGACTACGGGTTGATAGCTCTGAGGCACTTGGCCTCACAGAGGGTGCGGACCGCATGTAGCGCCAACGAGATCGCGCGAACCTACGGGATGCCGACGGAGTTGGTGGCCAAAATCCTCCAAAGGCTGGCCAAGAACGGCCTGCTGGTCTCTCAGCACGGCACCAACGGCGGCTACGCCTTGGCCAAGGACCCTTCGCAGATTACGGCGTTTGAGGTCATCCGCGCTATTGAAGGTCCGCTGTTCATCATGTCCTGCGTAACCGATCGAAGGGAATGCGGCCAGATCTCGCGCTGCACGGTGCGCGAGCCTTTGCGCAAAGTCAATGACGCCATCGTCAAGGCACTCAATGAAGTTACGGTTTCGAGCCTGCGAGGAGAGGTGCCAAGCTTGGTGCAGATCCGGATGGAGGGAGACCCGGAATGAAGGTAAGGATGGTGCCAAGTGCCACGCCGGCGTCTCGGAGATGGCAACCTTAAAAAAGCGGGGGGAATCTTGACTGAGTCGTATAGATTAGCTAGAATGAATTCGTCGACGCAAGCAGACTCAAGAAACGCTGTCCCGGCCCCAGGGATCGAGTGCTATCGCCCGTGAGTAATCTCAAGGAGGAGTTGTAATGCCTACGCCGCAATCCGAAGTCGAAATCCTGGCCACCCAAGAATACAAGTACGGGTTTGTAACCGACATCGAACAGGAAACCGTCCCGCCTGGATTGAACGAAGACGTCATCCGTCTTATTTCGGCCAAGAAGCATGAGCCCGAGTGGCTAACGGAGTGGCGACTGAAGGCCTTCCGGTACTGGCTCACCATGAAGGAGCCAACCTGGGCAAACGTCAAGTACGGTCCGATTGATTATCAGAGCATCCGTTACTTTTCCGCGCCCAAGGGGAGGGGAACAAAGAAGCCCGGGGAAATCGACCCGGAGCTCTTGAAAACTTACGATAAGCTCGGAATCCCGCTGAGAGAACGCGAACTGCTTGCCGGGGTGGCGGTGGATGCGGTGTTCGACAGCGTTTCGGTGGCGACCACGTTCAAGGAGAAGCTGGGCGAGTTGGGCATCATTTTCTGTTCCTTCTCGGAAGCGGTGCACGAGCACCCGGCGCTGGTCCGCAAATACCTCGGGTCGGTGGTGCCTTATACGGACAACTTCTTTGCCACGCTCAACTCCGCCGTCTTCAGCGACGGTTCCTTCGCTTACGTGCCCAAGGGCGTGCGCTGCCCGATGGAGCTTTCCACCTACTTCCGCATCAACGCGCGGGAGACCGGCCAGTTCGAGCGCACCCTGATCGTTGCCGATGAAGGCGCCTATGTCAGTTACCTGGAAGGCTGCACCGCGCCCATGCGAGACGAGAACCAGCTTCACGCCGCCGTGGTCGAGCTTATAGCTTTGGATAATGCGCAGATAAAGTATTCCACAGTTCAAAACTGGTATCCCGGCGACAAGGAAGGCAAGGGCGGCATCTATAATTTTGTGACCAAGCGCGGCAAGTGCCAGGGAGTGAACTCGAAGATTTCCTGGACGCAGGTCGAGACCGGCTCGGCCATCACTTGGAAGTACCCTGGATGCATCCTCCAGGGGAACAACTCGATCGGCGAGTTCTATTCCGTGGCGGTCACGAACAACTACCAGCAAGCGGACACGGGCACGAAGATGATCCACATCGGCAAGAATACCAAGAGCACGATCGTCTCGAAGGGCATCTCCGCCGGCCACGGGCAGAACAGCTACCGAGGCTTGGTGAAGATTCTGGGCGGGGCCACGGGAGCACGCAATTACTCGCAGTGCGACTCGCTGCTGATTGGCGACAAGTGCGGCGCCCACACCTTCCCCTACTTGGAGGTCAAGAACTCCACCGCCCAGGTGGAGCACGAGGCCTCCACTTCGAAGATCGGGGAGGACCAGATTTTCTATTGCCGCCAGCGCGGCATGTCCACGGAAGACGCGGTTTCCATGATCGTGAACGGCTTCTGCAAACAAGTTTTCAAAGAACTTCCCATGGAATTCGCCGTCGAGGCGCAGAAGTTGCTGGGCGTGAGCCTTGAGGGAAGCGTTGGGTAATTCTGAATGGTGAATAGTAAATGGTGAAGGGTAAAGGGTAAAGGATGAAGGGTAAAAGGTTGCTTCGAAGCTTGAGGCAGGGTCCACCAAAACCGCAGCCCCGAAAGAGACCTTGACACGCTGCATTTTCGAGTTTCCGTTTTCGAGTTTCCATTTTCGAATTTCGATTTTCGAATTTCGATTTTCCATTTTCGAGGAGAGCTGATGCTTCAAATCAAGAACCTACAAGCAAGAGCCGAGGGGAAAGAGATTCTTCGCGGCATTGATCTGGAAGTGGGCACCGGCGAGCTTCACGCCATCATGGGCCCCAACGGCGGCGGCAAGAGCACGCTGGCGCAGGTGCTGGCGGGGCGTGATGTTTATGAAATCACGGGCGGCGAGGTCACCTACGAAGGCAAGGACCTGCTGGCGATGTCGCCGGAAGAACGCGCCCGCGAAGGCGTTTTCCTCGCCTTCCAGTATCCGGTGGAGATCCCCGGCGTCAGTAACACTTATTTCCTGCGCTCGGCGCTCAACGCCATCCGCAAGCATCGGGGGCTGCCCGAATACGACGCGATGGACTTTCTCGCGCTCCTCCGCGAGAAGATGAAGTTGCTGGAGATGGACGAGGCGCTGATGACGCGCTCGGTCAACGAGGGTTTTTCGGGGGGTGAGAAAAAGCGCAACGAGATTTTCCAGATGGCGATGCTCGAACCCAGACTGGGCATTCTCGACGAAACCGACTCCGGCCTCGACATTGATGCCCTCAAGATCGTGGCCAATGGGGTCAACGCCCTACGCAGCAAGGACCGGAGCATTATCGTGGTCACGCACTACCAGCGGCTGCTCAATTACATCGTTCCCGATTTCGTACACGTTCTGTACGACGGCCGCATCGTGAAATCGGGGAGCAAGGAACTGGCCCTGGAACTCGAGGAAAAGGGCTACGGATGGCTGGAGGAATCTCCCGCATTGGTGGGCCGGTAGGCAGGTGTCCAGTTGTCCGTGGTCCGTTGTCAGTTGTCCGTTGCAGTTGAACTACGGCTGACGGCGGCTGAAAACGGACTACGGACAACGGACCACTGACAGCCGACAGCAGGCCAAAGGACAAGGGGAAAACGATTTGATGATTGCCACAAAAGAAAAAGAAGGTGTTTACCTTTCAAGCTTCATGGAACTCGAGGCGCGCCTTGCGGCGAGTGCGCCTTCCTGGCTCCGTGAAATCCGCAGGGCGGCGATGGAAAGTTTTGCGGAGAAGGGGTTCCCGACCACGCGCCAGGAAGAGTGGCGAAACACCAACGTAGCACCAATAGCCGCCGTGCCATTTCAACCTGCTGCCACCACCTCGGAGCGCGGGCATCCTGCCCGCGCCACAGCGGGCAGGATGCCCGCGCTCCGAGGTGTCGCGTCATTGGCCGAACGAATCGGCCAGCTTCCCCTCGCCGACCTCGGATGCCCCAGGCTCGTCTTCATCAATGGGCATTTCTCGAAACAGCTTTCGACGCTGGAGGCTCTACCCAAGGGCGTGAAGGCCGACAGCCTGGCGGAGGCGCTGGCCAGCGACGGGAAAACGTTGGAACGGCACCTGACCCGTTACGCTGCGGATTACAGGGAGCACGCATTTGTAACTCTGAATACAGCCTTTCTCGAGGATGGTGCATTCCTCGAAATCCCCAGGGGTATGGTCCTCGAGAAGCCCGTTTACCTGCTTTACGTTTCCGTCCCGAGCGGGCTTCCCACAGTTTCCTATCCGCGCAACCTGATTATTGCCGGGCGAGAAAGCCAAGCCACCGTCGTTGAAGGGTACATTTGGGGTGGCACAGGCACTCTTGCCCGTGCAGGCGCCTCTCCCGAGAAAGAGACAGGCAAGAGTGCCTCTGCCACCGTTGACACGGCAGGCGCCAGCAATTTCGGGCCCGCAGAGGTTTACTTCACCAATGCCGTGAGCGAAATCGCGCTGGGTGAAGGCGCGGTCCTCCGGTATCATCGCATCCAGCAAGAAAGCGAAAGCGCCTTCCACTTTGGGCGGCTCCAGTTCCACCAGGAGCGCTCGAGCAACCTCGCCACGCATTCCGTTGCGACCGGCGGGGCTTTGGTGCGTGAAGAAGTGAACGCGGTTCTGGACGGGGAAGGCGCGGAGGCAACACTCGCGGGCCTGTACGTGGTCAACGGCCGCCAACACATCGACAACCAGACCACCCTGGACCACGCTCAGCCGCACTGTAGCAGCCGGGAAGTCTATAAGGGCGTTCTGGATGGCGAGTCCTCCGCTGTCTTCAACGGCAAGATTATTGTGCGCAAGGATGCGCAAAAAACCGATTCCAAACAAAGCAATAAGAACCTCCTGCTTTCCGAAAAGGCAATCATCGATACCAAACCAGCGCTGGAGATTTACGCTGACGACGTCAAGTGCACGCACGGCGCCACCATCGGGCAGATCGATCCGGAAGCGATCTTCTATCTGCGTTCCCGCGGGATCGGCCGGCAGGAAGCGCGCGAGATGCTGACTTTCGCCTTTGCCAACGACATCCTGGAGCGGATCAAGTACGAACCACTGCGCGCGCGGCTCAGGGAGGGTTTATACGCTCGTCTGGCAGGGGGCCAGCGAGCCGAGGAGGTATGATGGCCACCACCCGCGAAGCGATCCAAATACCCACCCGCGAATCACCCAGTCCCGCCTTCGATGTGAAGCGGATCCGGGAGGATTTCCCGATCCTGAAGCAGAAAGTACACGGGAAGCCGCTGGTCTATCTCGACAACGCGGCCACCACCCAGAAGCCGGCCAAAGTCATCGACGCCATACTTCGCTTTTACACTCACGACTGCTCCAACGTGCATCGCGGCGTTCACCTCTTGAGCGAGCGCGCCACGGAGGCTTACGAAGGCGCGCGGATTAAGGTCCAGCGATTCCTGAACGCTTCCGATTGGCGGGAGATCGTCTTTGTGCGCGGAGCCACGGAGGGCATCAACCTGGTGGCTCAGAGCTACGGCCGGCAAAACGTTAAGCTTGGCGACGAAATTTTGATCACCGGCCTCGAGCATCACTCGAACATCGTCCCCTGGCAGATGCTGTGCGAGGAAAAAGGCGCTTTCCTGCACGTGGCGCCAATCAACGACCGGGGAGAGCTGATCCTGGAAGAATTCGAGAAGCTCCTGAACGTTCGCACGCGCCTGGTCGCCGTCGCCCACGTCTCCAACGCCCTCGGCACCGTCAATCCGGTGCGCCAGATCGTCCAAATGGCGCATGCCTTGGATGTTCCGGTGCTCGTGGACGGCGCGCAAGCCGCGCCTCACCTCCAGGTTGACGTTCAGGAACTTGGCTGCGATTTCTATGCCTTCTCAGGCCACAAGGTTTTCGGGCCAACGGGCATTGGGGCGCTCTACGCCAAGGCCGAACTCCTCGAGGCGATGCCGCCTTTTCAGGGCGGCGGTGATATGATTAGCTCCGTGACCTTTGAGAAGACCATCTACAATGAGATTCCCTATAAGTTTGAAGCGGGGACGCCGAATATCGCGGACGCTATCGGCTTTGGCGCCGCGCTTGATTATATGAACCAGATAGGCCTCGCCAACATCACCTCCTACGAGCACGCCTTGCTCTCTTATGCCACAGAAGCCATCAATCAGATCCCCGGCGTCAGGATCATCGGCACGGCGCGCGAGAAGGCCAGCGTCATTTCATTCGTTCTGGACGGCGTGCACGCCCACGACGCGGGGACTGTTCTGGACCGCGAAGGCATCGCGGTTCGCACCGGCCACCATTGCGCTCAGCCGGTCATGGACCGCTTCGGAGTGCCCGCCACCGTGCGCGCTTCGCTGGCGTTTTACAACACCAAGCAGGAAATCAACGCGCTGGCCGCAGGCATCCAAAGAGTGAAGGCTCTTTTCGGGTGAGCTGTTAGTTGTGGTCGCCCCCGCGCAAGCGGGGGTCCACGTCACCAACAAGGCGGTGGATTCCCGCTTTCGCGGGAATGACGAGCGTGGGGCGATTTTTCAGGAAGGCGGTGGCGTAAAGCCGCCTTTACATCAAGTCGACTTGGCTGCTCTCGACTCTTAACTCTCGACTCTGGACTTATCTATGTCAGAACTTGAAGGACTCTATCAGGAAGTCATTCTCGACCACAGCAAGAGACCGCGGAACTTTCATCCCATGAAGGATGCCGACCGGCACGCGGACGGTTACAATCCCCTTTGCGGCGACAAGTTCACGGTTTATTTGAAACTCCAGGACGACCGGATCGTCGACATCAGCTTCCAGGGGACCGGCTGCGCCATTTCTACGGCCTCCGCTTCCATCTTGACGGAGATTTTGAAGGGAAAGACGCGCGCTCAGGCGGAGGCCCTCTTCGAAACCTTTCACGACTTGGTTACCGGAAAAAACCGCGCTGAGGGTGAGACTCCGGCCCTGGGGAAGCTGGCCGCGTTCTCCGGCGTTTGTGAGTTTCCCGTCCGGGTCAAGTGCGCCACCCTGGTTTGGCACACGCTTCGCAGCGCGCTGGATGGCGACCGGAACGCGACGACGACGGAGTGAAACAGGCCATGGATGAGGCGACACCCTTGACGGTTTCTGAGGCCATCGCGCTTCAGGACAAGATGATTGCGGCTTTGCGCACCTGTTACGACCCGGAGATTCCGGTGAACATTTACGACCTCGGGCTGATTTACGAGGCCAAGGTGGACACCTCCGGCCATGCCTTGGTGAAGATGACGCTGACCGCGCCGGGCTGCCCTGCGGCGGGCTCGCTTCCGGGAGAAGTCGAAGACAAAATCACCGTCCTTCCCGGCATCCAGAGTGTCAAAGTCGACGTAGTGTGGGATCCGCCGTGGAGCAAAGAGATGATGTCGGAAGCCGCCAGGCTCCAACTCGGCTTTTTCTAAAGTGTAAAGGCTAAAGGGTAAAGGCTGAGGGGCGAGAGTGAAAGCCCAAAGGGTAAAGGGTGAAGGTTTAGCCTTATCCTTCACCCTTTAACCTTCAGACTTTATGAAACTCTCCTTTCAGGAAGAATACGGATTGCGCTGCCTGCTTCGCGTGGCCACGTTGAGCGATCCCGGCTATCTGACCATCAACGAAATCAGTGAAGATGAGGGGCTCTCGGCCTCTTACGTTGCCAAGCTGATGCGGATTCTTCGCCAGAGGGGCTTTGTGAGAAGCGTCCGGGGACAGGTGGGCGGCTACGCTCTGGCCCGCCCCGCCGAGAAGATCATCGTGGGCGAAGTCCTCGCCGCGCTTGGGGGAAGATTGTTCGACCCGCGCTTCTGCTTCGAACACTCGGGCTTAGAGGTAGAGTGCAAGAAATCATTGGAGTGCTCGATCCGCACGCTTTGGGGCACGGTCCAGATCCTCATCGATCAAGTCCTGAACAAGGTGACTCTGGCCGACCTCGCCGATAACAGCGAACTGGAGATGAGTTCCCACGTCAGCAACCTCGTGCAGCTTGGCGCGAATTCGAAAATCGAAATTCGAAACTGGAAAATGGAAAATGGAAAATAGAAACTGGAAAATGGAAAACAGAAACTGGAAAACCGAAAATGGAAATAAGAAATCGAAACTAGTGTGGTGTCCCACTTAGCAGTTTACGGGCACGTGCCCTCACCCCCCCTGCCCCCTCCTCAGAGAGGAGGGGGCAGGGGGGGTGGTTGCCATAAACAATTAGGCGGGACACCACGCCAGAAAGTTGGGGCTGCTCAGGTCGTGATTCTCCAGCTTCCATTTTCGCTCTTCCAATTTCGAGTTTCGAATTTCCAGTTTCCAGTTTCGATTTTCCAGTTTCTATTTTCCATTTTCCATTTTCCAGTTTCGATTTTCGAATTTCCAGTTTCCAAAACCAATGGACTCATCTCAATTCACGTCTCCGTTAGCCGGCTATCACCTCTCTCAAGGCGCCACGCTGGGCGAGTATCATGGCGCGCTTGTTCCCTCGCGTTTCACCGACCCTGGGGCGGAGCACAGGGCGGCGCGCGAGGCCTCCGGGCTCTTTGATTTCTCCTTTCGCGGTAAGTTTGCCATGAAGGGCCGCGACCATGCCAAGTTCCTTCACCGCATGGTCTCGAACGACATCAAGCGGCTTAGTCCGGGGCAGGGTACATACGCCACGCTGTTGAACGCCCAGGGACATATTCTGGTGGATATGCGCCTTTACTGCGCCGAGGACCGTTTTTTCGTCGATACCGAAGCCGACCTGCGCGACAAGGCGCTGCTGGGCCTCAAGCGTTACGTTATCAGTGATCAGGTGGAATTCGAACCTCTGGAGCTTTACTCGCTCGCCTTTCAGGGGCCGCGCGCGCGCCCCTTGCTTGAAAAAACCCTGCACATCGAACTTCCCGCGATGCAGGAGTTCGATCATTTTGCCACTAACTACGCCGGCTTCCCTGTGCGCGTAGTGTGCGCGAGCAGCACTGGGGAGGAAGGCTATGAAGTCTGGACGGGAGCCAAGGGACTGCTGGCGGTTTGGGGCGCCGCCTGCGGCCAGGCGCCCACCTACGGCATGCTCCCCTGCGGAACCCAGGCGCTCGAGACTCTGCGGATTGAGGCTGGAATCCCCCGCTACGGCCAGGAACTGGGTGAGGATACCATCCCCAACGAAGCGGGATTGTGGAATGCTCTGAGTTTCAACAAAGGCTGCTACGTCGGCCAGGAAATCGTGGAGCGGGCACGAAGCCGCGGGCACGTGAACTGGAAATTGATGGGACTCGTCGTCGAATCAGAAGTTCCACCGCCCCCAGGCGAGAAGCTGGTTCAAGAGGGTAAGGAGATTGGCGAAGTCACCAGCTCCTGCGTTTCTCCAACGCTCGGCAAGACCATTGCCATGGCTTACCTCCGCCGCGAAGTCTCGGAGCCCGGGACGAGATTGGTGCTCCCCTCCGGCACAGTCGCCGAAGTCGTGGACCTGCCCTTTTATCGGCGCACTCCGATCGCGCCTAGCTTTTGAAAATGGGGTAGCGCAGACCTGCTTTCCAAGGTCTGCGGCTTTTCGCAGGTAGCGCAGGCCCGCCATTTCCGTCTCTTGTGCGTGCCACAGGCGCGCCTGCTGGCCGAAATGGAGTTCCTCCTGTCAGGTGCGGGCCTTCCAAAACATACGCTTCCTCAATATCCGCGGCGGCTGCAGGGCGGACGAGCAATTGCCTCGCTGGGCGCGACCCCGAATCCGACTGAGCACCTCGTCCCAGGGGATGCCAACCGGTCCCTCGCGTTCGAGCCCATCCAACCGCCGGTCCAGCTCCTCGCGCTGGGCCTCAGTCAGCGGGATCGCCTTCGGCGTTCCAGAGAGACTCTCCCAAAGCTCATCCAGGAGCACTTCCATTCGGCATTTTCCTCTTTTCGCATCGCCTCAAACCCGCGTCCGAGGATCGGCGGGCAGGGTGATGCGGTCGACCGATAGAGCGCTGCGCTCCCGTGCCCACGCACCAACGTTGACATCGTGCTAGAATACGTGAGGAGGGACCAAAGTCCATGCCGCGAATCCACGCCAAGCCTCGCAAGCAAGTCGTTTCTGCCCAGCACGGGTACACGGTCATCTACGAAGGGCTCTTGGAGGGCGGGTACCAGGTTATTGTTCCGGCGCTGCCCGGAA
>Ga0326728_10008078_pt1 | contig 26469 bp, 22 predicted proteins | sample MB3enrmetagenome_FD_207602 | JGI IMG/M metagenome (GOLD analysis project Ga0326728, IMG submission 207602) | Lab enriched peat soil microbial communities from McLean, Ithaca, NY, United States - MB31MN | ecosystem: Environmental > Terrestrial > Soil > Wetlands > Peat | place: USA: New York... | reverse complement strand
CACGCTCTATGTGCTCGACGAGCCCTCCATCGGCCTGCATAGCCGCGATACGCACCGCCTCATCAAAATCTTGCACGACCTGCGCGATCTGGGAAACACGATTCTCGTCGTCGAGCACGATCCCGACATCATGCGCGCCGCCGACCGCATTCTCGACCTCGGCCCCGGCGCGGGAGAAAACGGTGGCGCGGTCGTTGGCGCCGGCACTTACGACGAGATCGTGAAAATGCCGCACTCGCTTACCGGCCGTTATCTGGCCGGCGAACTTCGCATCCAGATTCCTGCGCGGCGGCAGCCGGGAGCGCACAAACTCCGCATCACTGGCGCCCGCGCCCACAACTTGAAGCGCATCGATCTGGAAATTCCGCTCGGCATGTTGGTGGCGATCACGGGCGTTTCGGGCTCGGGAAAATCTTCGCTGCTGCACGACGTTCTCTATCGCGCGCTGGCCATCGCCAAACGACAGACGAATGATGGCGCTTCGGCCAAGTTGTGGGACGGCATCGCAGGCGACGAGTATCTCGACGAAGTCGTGCTCGTCGATCAATCGCCTATCGGCCGCACTCCGCGCTCGAATCCGGTCACTTACATCAAGGCATTCGACATCATCCGCGAAGTGTTTGCCTCGCTGCCAGAAGCGCAGAAGCGCGGCTTCCCCGCTGGGTATTTTTCTTTTAATGTGCCCGGCGGCCGTTGCGAAAACTGCCAGGGCGACGGCACCGTCACGGTGGAAATGCAATTTCTGGCCGATGTCGAACTGGTCTGCGACGAATGCAAGGGCTCGCGCTACAAGCCGCAAGTGCTCGAAGTGCGCTGCAAGGGCAAGAACATTCACGAGGTCTTGAACCTCACCATTCGCGAGGCGCTGAAGTTCTTCGCCGACTTTCCCCGGCTCACGGAAAAATTGCGCGTGCTCGATGAAGTTGGACTCGGCTACCTGCGCCTGGGCCAGTCGGCGACCACGCTCTCGGGCGGCGAAGCGCAGCGCATGAAGCTGGCCGCGCATCTTCAGCCCGGCGCGCGTCCGGTCAACCGTTCCGGCGAGGATGGCAGCGCGCCCCGCCGCAAGCCCCACCTGCTTTACATTTTCGATGAGCCCACGACCGGCCTGCACTTCGACGATGTTAGTAAGTTGCTTTCTGCGTTTCGCCGCCTCATCGATGCGGGAGGTTCGATTGTCGTCATCGAACACAATCTCGAAGTTATCAAGACCGCGGACTGGGTCATCGACCTCGGCCCGGAAGGTGGTGACCGCGGCGGAAACGTCGTTGGCTTCGGCCCGCCCGAAGCCATCGCGGAGTTGAAAAACTCATACACTGGACAGTATCTAAAGCGAATATTGAACGGAAGCGGCGCACGGAATGGCGAGGTAAACTGAACCTATGTTTCCTGGATTGGGGTGAACTTGGATTGGGGGAAATAATGAAAAGCAGCTTGAGAAAGCGGGAAGAACTGGTTCTTGAAGACAATCGCCAATTGAAAGATCTCGCGGGTGTGGGGCCGGCAACGCTCAACGATCTTGCTCAATTAGGAATCCATTCGGTGCCGGAATTGGCGGAAAGCGATGGCCGTGAATTGTACGAGAGGCTATGCGATCTGACAGGTGTCCGTCACGATCCCTGTTGCCTCGACGTATTGCGTTGCGCGGTCGCACAGGCACGCGACCCGAGCTTGCCGAAGGAGCAGCGGAATTGGTGGTATTGGAGCCGAGTGCGAAAAAAATCAATCCCTGAGAAGAACCTGTGGCAGCCATCGCAAATATCGAAGTGAGCACCGGGTACCGCCGTGAAGATGGCCCACGCATGAAGCACAATTTCACCAACGCGATCCTGCTCATCGCCGCATGGCTAGCGGTCTGTGGAGTTGTCGTCGCCCAAACCCAAACCACCGTCCGTCACTATAAAGAGCGCATCGACGACACGCCGCCGGAAATCGCGCAGGCGGAAGATGCCATCCAGAAAAACGATTTCGCGGCGGCGGAAACGCTGCTGAAAAAGGCACTCGATAAAGGTCCCAACAACGATCAGACCTGGTCCTATCAGGCATGGTTCGATCTCGGATTCGTCCTCAACCGGCTGGGCCGCGCCGACGAATCCATCGCCGCCTACCGCAAATCGGTCGCCGCCAAGCCCGATGTTTTTGAATCGAACCTCAACCTGGGCTTGATGCTCGTCCGCGCCAACCATCCCGACGCCGAGCAATTCCTGCGCGCTGCCACAACGCTTAAACCCACAGCTCACATAGAAGAAGGCCAGGCTCGCGCCTGGCTCGCGCTGGCGCATCTGCTCGAAACGAAGAAGCCGGAAGACGCACTCGCAGCTTACCGCAAAGCCGCCGAACTCACGCCGAAAGATCCCGAGCCGCATCTTTTCGCCGGTCTGTTGCACGAGCGGCAAAAGGAATTTTCCGACGCCGAAGCGGAGTACAAGCAAGCGCTCGCACTCGATCCACATAGCAACGATCCGCATAGTAAAGATCCGCACGGCACGGATGCGAAATCAACCGATCCGCAAATCATGGAAGCCGCCATCGGCCTCACCAACATTTATATGAAGTCAGGCCGCATCGCCGACGCCGAGCCGCTGCTGCGCCGTCTGGCCGCCGAGCGTCCCGATGACGCCAACGTTCATCTTCAACTGGGGCGCGTGCTCGCCGCGCAGGGCAAGAACGACGACGCCATCGCGGAACTCCAGACTGCGCTGAAACTCGCGCCGGCCGACGCCGGCGCGCAGCGCGAAATTGCCGCCCTCTATGCCAGCGCCGGGAAAAACGATCTCGCGGAAAGCACTTATCGCGCACTGGCCGCTGCCCAGCCGAAAGATCCGGAATTGCACCGCGGGCTGGGGAAGGCCCTGCTGCTGCAGAAAAAATTCCCGGAAGCCGAACGGGAGTTTCTGACCGCGGTCCGCCTGAAGCGCGATTGGCCCGATGTCTACGTCGATCTGGCCTTCGCGTCCAGCGAGAACAAAAACTACGATCTCACCATCCGGGCCCTCAATGGGCGCGAACTGTTAAATGCGGAGATGCCGCCAATCTGTTTTTTCCTTCGCGCCTCCGCCTACGATCACTTGCGCGACTACAAACAGGCCGCTGTCGATTATCATCGTTTTCTGGATGTTGCCAACGGAAAGTTCCCCGATCAGGAGTGGCAAGCTACCCACCGCCTGATCGCCATCGAACCGAAGAAGCGTTGACTGCCATGCGCCGCCTTGCCTTATACGTGCTTCTCCTCGCGCTCGCCTCCGCCTACGCCGCGGCCAAGGACGAAACCGTGGAACAACTCAAGTCGCGCTTCGATGATGCGCATCTCCGTCTCGAAGACCGCCCCGTCCTCGCCATGCGGATCGCGCAGCGCCAGCTTCTCGCCGCCGATACGCTCTACCGGGAAGGCAACTCCACCCAGGCCAGGGCCGCCGTCGAAGACATTGCGACCTACTCCGAAAAAGCTCGCGACGCGTCCACGCAAACTGGAAAGCACCTCAAGAATGTCGAGATCGACGTCCGAAAAATAGCGGAGAAGCTGCGTGACATCAAGCGCACTCTCGTCTTCGACGATCAGGCCCCGGTCGATCAAGCCATCCGGCGGCTGGAAGACGTGCGCACGACTCTGCTCCAAGCGATGTTCGCCAAGGGAAAAAAGAAGGAGAAGAAATGAAGCGGCGCGTCTGCTTGCACTGGCGCTGGCACCTGCGCGCCGGACTCGGCCTTGCATTGCTGCTGTTGCTGACGCTCGCGCTCCCGCTCCTTCGTCCGCTCGCGGCCCAGCGCCGCCGCGACCCACTCAATCCGCTGGAAATCGACCAGCTCCGCGATGCCATGCTCGACCCCGATGTTCGCTTAAAACTCTACGTGCAATTCGCCCGGGACCGCATGACAAAGCTTGAACAGATGCGCAGCAATCCCAAAACGACCGAGCGCGGCCGCCAGACCCACGACATGCTCGACGACTTCCTCGCTGTCTACGAGGAACTCAACGACAACATCGAAATGTACGTCGGCCGTAAAAACGATATTCGCAAGCCGCTCAAAATCATCATCGAGGCCGACACCGAATTTCAGTCCAAGCTGCGCGCCCTCAAGAACTCCGCCAACACCAACGCCGCCGAGGCGGGCCAGTACGAATTTCTCCTGACCGACGCCCTCGACACCGTCGACTCCAGCGCCGACGACCACCGCAAAACCGTCGCCGAAGTCGAGGCGTACATGAAGAAGAAAAAGAAACAGAAATAGATCTCTGCGTCCGGCTTTTACCGGCCTATCCTTTTCTGAGGAGAATGAAAATGCGACTGTCGACAGCAAGAGCACTGATCCCACTAGCGGTCTTGACTGTTTGGTTAAGCACGGAATTCGCCGATGCTGCCCCCGTTTCTTCTACTAGGGCACCAACAGTGGTCGTAGATCTCGCGAAAGTTGGTTGGACACCGCCAAAATATGAATCGAATCGAGCATTCTTCAAGGACTACAGTGTCGCGAAACTGGAATCAGTCGACATCAATACCAGGATTTTTTTCCTGAGTGAGGACGTTGTAGTTGTCTACCACACTAAACAGGAAGGAAAGGACTGGAGTACATCCCCACGATCATTGGAAGCGTTCTTCATTCAAACGAAAGATGGGAGCTTGATCTCCGCGAAAACATGGCCAGTCAGCCTACGAAGGTCGGGAAACGACCTGCGGGATTCAGAGGCCCGTATACTCCCACTTTTCGATAGCCACTTCTTGGTGTTCGCGAATGGAGCGATGAGTCTATACGCGGGCAACCTGGAGATGCAAAAGCAGAAGAAGCTGGAGCCCGCATCCCCAGCCGACTTTTGGTCAGCCCAGAGCGTGGGTAATGGCAGGGAGATCTTCCTGCGACACGAATCAATATCCAAGCGACTCGTGACTTACTCATGGTTAGCTCCAGATACTCTGGAAGCTGACTATCAATTGCCGCCATACCCGTGGCAATACGAGTACCGCGGGTTCCCGATACAGGGGACGGTACTCGCTAGCGAAAGCGGGGTGTTCGCAGGCATTAGGATGATCGACCGGGACCAACGGGTCAAAACCATATGCGATGAGTCACTCTGTCGTGAAAGCGAATCCTTCCGAGTACTCTCTTCACGTTATCTGGGATGCGCGGGCAAGAGTGGAATTGGTGTTATCGACATTGACCGAGACAGGTTAATATGGTCGAGACCCGTTCAGGCACCATCTGATCACGGAGTGTTTGATTTTGGCGAGATGCGATCTGACTCGTCTGGGACTAAGCTCGCGCTCTGGGTCATCGCAACCAAGAAGCGATTTTTTGACGGAATTGAGATCAAGAATTCGCCAATCCTGCTGGTCTATGATCGCTCTGGTCCGAAGGGTCATCCCTTGGCGATTCCGATAAAGCCGGTTGAGGGCCAGTGGGACTATGCGATATCTCCCAGCGGGAAACAATTGGCCCTCTTTAATGGAGCCAAGGTCCAGATTTACTCGCTTGATTGAACGCCGGATGCTTTTTGGGAGGAGCATTCCCTATCATTCACTGCAAGGTTGCCTATCGCAGATATGGGGGACAAACCGTCGGCACGATGAGACTCTGCCAGTAGCTGACTACCGACGGCTGCCACATGCTACCCTTCTTTCATCGTGTCTCCCAAGCTCAGCGAAATTTTTCACCAAGCTTACTGCGAACTCCGGCCTCGCGCACCCGCGCCGCCTCTGCACGTTCGTTTCTATCCCTTCGTCTCCATCAGCAACACCATCCGCCTGCGCCAGGGAGAGATCTACGCTCGCCTCTCCGACCTGCTCGAAGGCGCGCCCGACACCGTGCTCCACGCCATCGCCCACATCCTGCTCGCCAAGCTCTATCGCAAGCCGGTCGATCGCGCCGAAAGCACCCGCTATCGCCGCTATGTCGCTAGCCACGACGTTGCCGCCAAAGCCCGCCTCGTCCGCCAGATGCGCGGACGCAAGCACATCCACTCCCCCCGCGGCCACCACTACCATCTGGAAGAAATCTTCGACGATCTCAACCGCCGCTTCTTCAACGGACTCATGGGACGCCCGCAACTGACCTGGAGCCAGAACCACTCCCGCCGCAGCCTCGGCCACTACGATCCCGCGCATAACGCCATCGTCGTCAGCCGCGTCTTCGACCACCCCAGCGTGCCGCGCTACGCCGTCGAATACATCCTCTTCCACGAGATGCTGCACCTCAAGCATCCAGTCAAACTGCGCGGCAGCCGGAGATGCGTGCATTCGCACGAGTTCCACGCCGAAGAGAAATTGTTTCCGGAACTGGAGCAGGCGCGCAAATTCCTGCGCCGGGTGTAGTTCACCTAGCAGTAGAGCGATGGGTGTCTCGCGAGCCTGCTCTGAGCAAAGTCGAAGGATCCCTTTGCCATAGTTCACGCTGGGCCGCGAACGGCACGGCCACGGCTTACAGACGGAGCATCGCGCGCACATCGGCAAGCGCGCCATCCATTTGTTTGCATATTTGCTCAGCCTCTTGCTGGGAACCGAAAAAGTTTCCCATACGATATGCCTTCGTGGTGTCCAGTTTCTCGATTGCGTCATGCAGCGGCTGCGAATCTATCGCTGGTGGGCATTGGCTATAAAGGATCACCACTGCCGCACGGAATTCATCAACTTGCTTGCATATCATCTGAGGAGTAACCATCGTTCCTTGGCCATCAAGAGCCTCCCATTCCACCTCAGCATTCCTCAGCACGTGTCGTAGTCGTTCTTTGAACTCAGCGTTTGTGTCCGGGAAACTACGAGCTAAGTCTCGGTATGCGAGGTACTGCGCCACAGCTAAACCAGCAACCGCTGTTGTTACCTTTTTCCAAAGCGGGGGCTGATACCAAGTGCCAAATATCCGCTCAACTCCATCCAATATCGTCAACGCCAGCCCGGTGATAATTGCCCACCAATAATTCGCAACGGCATAGATATATGCGCGCAGCGTCTTGAGTTCGTCTGCCATGATGGAAGTAGTCTAAACGAAGGGAGCACCCTAAACGCCGCCCAATCCCCATTTCCCCATGTGATGCAAATCACAGCAATGGGTGACGCACTCCGTTGACCGCGCCCCGCTCGAAACCGTATTCTATAGATAATGAAATTGAAATTCATTTTCACTTAGGAAACAGGGCCCCTTTTTCATGCTCCAGGCATTGACATTGACCATGACGCTCCGCGAAAGCCTTGCCATCCCGCTCACCGAGCTTGAAGTGGGCGAGGCTGGCACCATTGACCATATCTCCTTGCCTCCAGCCGGCCAGCAATTTCTGATGCGCGTCGGTTTTGTTCCGGGAGTGCAGGTCCGATTCTCCCGCCGCGCGCCCTTGGGCGACCCCAGCGTTTATTCGGTGGACGGAACCGAGATTGCGTTGCGCGCGGAAACCGCGAGCCGCATCATGGTCCGGCGCGGATGGCTTTCGCCATTGGGGGACTTGGCGTGAACTGTCATTCGACCGAGTCCGCGGTTACCACCCTAGGGGAATCCTCCGAAAACCCGAGCCGTGAAATCCGTACGGTGGCCCTGATCGGCCCACCCAATTCAGGGAAGTCCACACTCTTCAATCGTCTGACCCGCCTTCGTCAAAAGGTCGGCAATTACCCGGGCGTGACGGTTGAGCAACGCCTAGGTCTGCTGGCTGGCCGGGGACACGAAATCAGGATCATCGATCTGCCCGGCGTCTACAGCCTGACCCCTTATTCCGACGATGAACGCGTCGCCGTCGATGTGCTCACCGGCAAAATGGACGGCCTGCCTCGCCCCGATGCGGTCCTGCTGGTGCTTGACGTGACCCATCTCTCGCGTCAACTGGTATTGGCAAAGCCTGTGATTGCTTTAGGTCTGCCTACATTCGTGCTCCTGAATATGGCGGATATTTTTGCCAAGGGAGGTGGGTCGCTCGACGTTCTCAAACTCGCCGAGGAACTGGGAGCGCCGGTTGCCATGGTGAGTGCAACACTGGGGACGGGTTTGGACTCTGTGGAACGATTCCTGCGGCAGGACCATGATCGGCGTCCAGACGCATTGCTCCCCGTTCTCCCAGTTCTCCATGATCTTCCGCAGTGCCGGAAGTGGGCAAGCCAGGTTGGACGCCGAATCGATTACCAGCAGCATCTTCCCAGCGTTTGGAGCCGCCGCCTCGACGACATCTTTCTGCACAAGCTGTGGGGCCCGCTCATTTTTGTGATCGTTGTCGGCGCCGTGTTCCAAACCGTGTTCGGACTCGGCCAGCCCATGAGCACAGCTTTTCAGGACCTGCTCAGCAAGCTTGGGCAGCAAGCGGCGCCCTTGATTCCCGACGGTATCCTCCGATCGCTTCTTCTGGATGGCCTGTGGAAGGGCGTAAGTTCCGTGCTCGTGTTCCTACCCCAAATCCTTCTGCTGTTCTTTTTTATCGGACTGCTGGAAGATTCCGGCTACCTGGCGCGCGCCGCGCTGATTGCCGATCGCACCATGCGCAGCGTGGGTTTGAATGGGAAGGCCTTCATTCCTCTTTTGTCCGCATACGCCTGCGCGGTGCCGGCCATTATGGCCACGCGCACCATCGAGAACAAGCGCGACCGCATCGCCACCATTCTCGTCGCCCCTTTCATGACCTGTTCGGCCCGGCTGCCCATCTACACCTTGCTGATCGCGGCATTTATTCCCAATCGCCCGGTCGTCGGCGTGCTGCTCGGCGCTCGTGCGTGCGCCATGCTCTCGCTGTACGTGCTGGGATTTCTTGCAGCCATCGTTACCGCAAAGCTCCTCAAGTCGTCGGTGCTCAAGTCGGCGGCCGCTCCCTTCGTGCTCGAGCTTCCCGAGTATCGCTGGCCGACCTGGCAGTCGATTGGCCTTCGCCTGCTCGACCGCGCAAAAGTTTTCCTGCGCCAGGCAGGCACCTACATTTTGGCAGTCTCTCTGCTGGTTTGGGTCCTGACTCACCTTCCCTTGCACAATGGCCACGCTCCGCAATTGGAGCAGAGCGCGATCGCTTATCTCGGGCATGGCATTGCACCGCTCATCCGGCCTCTCGGCTTCAATTGGAAAATTGGCGTCGGCCTGCTGACCTCCGTGATCGCGCGCGAAGTGATCGTCGGCACCCTGGGCACGATTTATGGCACCGCCCCGGCAACGCACTCCATGACGCTGCAAAACGCATTGAGTCAAGACCTCACTTTCGCCGGGGCAATAGCCTTGCTCGTCTTCTTTGCCTTTGCCATGCAGTGCACCTCAACCCTGGCCATGGTGCGCCGCGAAACCAATAGCTGGAAGTGGCCCGCCCTCCAGTTCGCCTACATGACCGTAGTCGCCTACGCCGCCGCCTTCGCCGTCAACCAGATCCTTTCGGCGCTGCTTAAATGACGAATAGTTCCGGATGGTTATCAGTTTTGAATTGTCGTCCTGAGCGAAGCGAAAAACCTGCTTTTTCGTAGAGCCGCATTGCGCAAGCCCGAGCTCAACTCTATTCGCTACTTCTTCCCAAAGAACTTCCCCAACCCCAGCCGCACTTGCACCGTATTCACCCCCGGATTCGGCACAACCAGCGAGCCGTTCGAGATGTGCATGTAGCGGGCCTCCAGCGACCATCTGCGCTTGCCAAAAAAGTAGCACCCGAACGCCCCACCCGAGGCGAAATTGAACACCGAAGTTCCCGTCGGCACTTCATGCGTCGTCAACAACGCCCCCGAATTCATCTCGATGTACGGAGCGACTTTTCCGCGCGTGGCGAAAATCCATTTCACCACCACCGGATTCACTCCCGCTCCGTATGCCGTGTTTGCCGTCTGGAATACAACAAACGCCGGCACCGCATCCACTGCCAGTTCGAATCGTCCCTTAAGAAAACTCGGCCCGTGCGGATCGGTCAGGATCCATCCATAACGGACGCCAGCGTTCCACACGCTCGTATTCCCGGCCCCGCCAGTTACCGAGCGCCCGCCGCCCGTCCACTCCTCGATCTCGTGACCGCCGTACTCGGGGCGGTCCTGGGCAACGGCAGGAGTTGTCGCTAGAAATATTGTAAGAAACAGTGTCAGGGCAAAAGACCCAACACTCCCAATCGATCGCGTCATAAGCATGGTCGAGGCCGAATAGAAACGATACGTGAAAACGAACCATACGTGAACCCCGGCAGGAAACAAATCGGTTCCTACAATCCCAGCCCGCCATCGACCGCCAGCACTTGCCCGGTAATGAACCGGGGAGCCGCGGCGAAGAACATCACTGCCGCGGCGATGTCCGCTGCCGTCCCATTGCGCCGCATCGGGGTCTGCTTGGCCATTTTTTTCATGAAGGCCGCCGCCGATTTTTCGCCCAAGTCGATCATTCCGGGAGCGACTGCATTCACCGCAATCTCCGGCCCCAGCGCCTTCGCCATCGCCTTGGTCAGCATGTGGATCGCCGCCTTCGACGAGCAATAGTGCGCATGCGCCGCCCACGGCCGCAGCCCGCCCAGCGAACCCATATTGACGATGCGTCCTTTTCTTTTTCTCAAGTAGGGCAGCGCCGCGCGCGACACCAGAAACGGGCCGCGCGCATTCGACGCAAACATCGCGTCCCACTGCGCTACCGTGATTTCCTCAAACTCGACGGTCTCGTAGTTCGCGGCGTTATTCACCAGCACGTCGATCCCGCCCAGTTCGTTCGCCACTTCCTTTACCATTTCGCGGACGCTTATCTCGTCGGCGACATCGCAGCACACGGCGAGCGCCTCGACTCCATGCCGCGCCAGCTCTCCCACTACCGCGCGCGCCTCGCCCGCCGACTCGCGATACGTAATCGCCACGTCCGCGCCATTCTCGGCCGCAGCCAGGGCAATGGCGCGGCCCAGGCGTTTCGCCGCTCCCGTCACCAGCATGGTCTTTCCAGAAAGTGGCCGTGCGTTGGCCGTCGTTCTGAGCGTCGTCATTTCGAAATTCTACGCCCGTCTTTGTTCTGACACTCATGTTCTGGCACTCGTGTTCTGGCACTCGTGTCTTGGGAACCCTGCGCCGAAACTGCTACACTCCCTCGCATGACGCAGCTCCGTGAAGTCGTCGTTTATTCCCGCAAGAGATGTCATCTCTGCGAAATCGTCAAAGCGACCCTCGTCAAGCTCCACCAGCGCGGCGGCTTCACCTGGCGCGAAATCGATGTAGACAGCGACGCCGAACTCCAGCGCCTCTACAACCACGAAGTCCCCGTGGTCTTCATCGACGGCCGCAAGGCTTTTAAGTACCGCATGGACGAGCGCGAATTCCTCCGTAAATTGCGCGCTTGAGCTTGGCCCCGAACAACACAAGCCACGGCGCGCTCCCACTACCAGCCACTGCCCACTATCCACTGCAAGTGCTAAACTCGCTTCGCATGCGGACGGACCTCCTGCCACTTTGCGATCAGCACCTCCGCACCATGGAGCCGGCTCTCGCTCCCTATAACGCCGACTATTCCATCGAGTACTTCCGCTGCACCGACAAATTCTGTCACCGCTGCTTTGGCGAGCGCGTCGGTTACATCACGCCCCAGCGCGAAGAGTCGCCCGTCCTCACTCCCGACCAGCCCATCTGCGAGCGCCACGGACGCCCCATGTTCATCATCAGCTACGATCGCAGACGCAGCACCGTGACCTACGCCTGTCCCGAACCCTATTGTAGCGAGCGGATGGTGCGGCCGTAGGAAGCTCTGACGTTCGCTTCCCCTTCTTGCAAACTATGCGAAGACGTGTATATTGCTCGGGACGGGTTCTCGCCGCGACCCTCAACAAACTATTGAAGAAAGGATTCCATGTCGATTACGCCCGCACCCAACATGCTGCCGGAAACAGAGGGTATTCACCTTTCCGCGCTCGATTCCTACGCTGGACAACCCGGAAGCTTGCCCGGCGTGAGCTTCTGGCCCCGTGTCGGAGCACGCGTCATCGATTTAGTTGTACACTACGGCATTTCGCTCTGCGCTGGGTTCACGGTTGGGATCATGTTGGCGATCATCGCGGGCTTACAACATACTTCCGTCCGGGTTCTGCTTGCGCATCGGACGCGGGGCGGGATCGCACCGTTTGTTTTCTCCTTGCTTGGTTCGGTTGTACTTGAAGCAATCTGCGAAGGGTTTCACGGAAGCACACCTGGCAAACTCCTGCTTTCCATGGTTGTTGTTCAGGAAGACGGTTCGCCTTGTCGGTCGGGCGCGGCGTGGATCCGGTCCTTCGGGTATCTTATCGATTCACTTTTCTTCGGGCTGATCGGTTATTTCAACATGCAAAAGAATCCTCAGCAGCAGCGCCATGGAGACGAATGGGCGCACACTATCGTGTGCCGTCGTGCGAACATAGGGCAGCAGAACCTGAGAGGCATTGGCCAGTTCGCGCTAGCATTGTTTTTTGCGGTCTTGGCCGATACTGCGCTCATCATTGTTGGGTTGACCATCAATCTGACTACATAACCGACTTCTTTTCGCGCAAATCAATAGCGCGTCAGCGCTCACGAAATCGGATTTACTCCGACATCGGATTGTTCTATGGATTCGGTGGCGTTCTAAAACTTGCAATCTCAAGCCATTCTGTTGCCGCAGCCACTTCCCTTCCGCTCCAATTTCGCCAAGAATAGAAGTTGGTCGTGGCTGAAACCTCTATCAACGCGGGCGGGACCACCGTGGCCCAAGCCATCGAGCGCTATTTCAATGTGGCGCTCTATCTCCTCGTACTCACCGGTTTCGGCGCTCTGGCCTCGACCGGAGGGCTGGATCTTCCGGCCGTATTTCTGGTTTCGCTGGCGCTGGCGCTGCGCGGATTCCAGCTTCTAACCCGGCGCGAGTTCGTCATCCCCAACCGCTGGACCACTTTGCTCACGCTGATTTACGTCTTCGTCTATCTCGCGGATTACTTTCTTCTTTCGCGCAGTTTTCTCACCGCGACCGTGCACCTTGTTCTTTTCACCATGGTTGTCCGGCTATTTTCGTTGCAGCGGACGCGCGACCACTATCTGCTCGCGGTGCTCTCCTTTCTCATGGTGCTGGCCGCCGCCGTGCTTACCGTCGGCAGTGTGTTTCTGCTCTCCTTTGCGGGCTTCCTGCTGGTTGCCGTCGTCACTTTCGTTCTGATGGAAATGCGGCACTCCGTCGCCAGCGAGCGGACCCACGCCCAGGATCCACGCCTTGCCGCGCCCAGCGTTATCTCTCCCAGCGTTCCTTCTTCGGCCCAGCGCATGGTCCATGCACTGCTGGCCATCGCTCCCGCGCTCATGCTGATGATTCTGGCCGGAAGTTTCCTGATTTTTTTCTTTCTTCCCCGCGTTTCATCGCGCTTCCTGAGCGCCTACACTTCGGCGAGCGATGTCTCCACCGGCTTCACCGATCGCGTGCAACTGGGCCGCATCGGGCAGATTCAGCAGTCCAGCGCTGTCGTGATGCATATTGAGATCGAGAACGATCCGCAAGGGCTCTACGGCTTGAAGTGGCGTGGGGTTGCGTTGAGCGCCTTTGACGGCAGAGTTTGGACGAATTCGTTTGCGCAAATTGCGCTGCAGCCCGCGGGAGATGGAAGCTATCGGCTGCCATCTGTGCTGGACGCCCGCGGCGCAGCGGCGACGGCCGCCGGCCGATCCATTCGTTATCGCGTACTGATGGAGCCCATTGGAACCAACGTCTTTTTTCTCGCCGAGTGGCCGCGCAGTCTCACGGGAAATTTCCGGCAAGTGAGTACCGACGCTGGGGGAGCTGTCTACAATCTCGATGCCAACCATCCCGTCAATCGCTACGAAGCCGAGTCGCAATTGCCCGAGATCGTTCCCATGAACGGCGGCGACGAGCTTCGTCTCGCGCCCGGTGCCGCGCCGGGAAACATGACCCAGTACCTGAAACTCCCGCCGCTCGATGCCCGTATTGCAAAGTTGGCCGATGAAATCACTGCGGCAGCGCCCACCAACTATGACAAAGCTGCCGCAATCGAGCGGTATCTGGCAACCCACTTCGGATACACGCTGCAATTGCCGCTCCTTCCGACACGCGATCCACTGGCCAATTTTCTGTTCGAGAGGAAGCGCGGTCATTGCGAGTATTTCGCCAGTTCGATGGCGGTCATGCTGCGCGCTTTGGGCATCCCGTCGCGCATCGTGACCGGCTTCCGCGGCGGTGAATTCAACGACCTCACCGGCCAGTATGTGGTGCGGGCCAGCGATGCCCATGCCTGGGTCGAGGCCTATTTCCCTGGATATGGTTGGATCGGTTTTGATCCGACTCCGGCGGGAGCCTTGGCGCCGCGCACCCGCTGGTCGCGTATGCAACTCTACCTGGATGCCGCCGCATCTTTTTGGCGCGAATGGATCGTCAACTACGATGCCAGCCACCAGCGCGCTTTAGGGAAGGACGCCGCTACCAGCAGCCGCCAATTCTTCGACGATGCTCGACGCTGGATGGAGCGGCAGCATCAAGCCATGCTGCGCTCTGCGCGGCGCGCGCACCAGCGCTTCGCCAAGTTTCCCGCGCGCTGGTTGGGAAGTTTTTTCGCCTTCGCGGCACTCGCCATCGCGCTCTTGAATCTCCGGCGCATGGCCGGCGGGCTGCGCGACCACCGTCTGCGAACGCACCCGGAGCGCGCCCCGCGCCAGTCGGCGGCGCTTTGGTATGGCCGGATGGTGCGCCGGATGGCGCGGCTGGGCTGGCGCAAATCGCCGTCCGAAACACCCTTGGATTTTGTCGCGGCCATCCAGGAAGAGGCACTGCGAGAGAAGGTTGCCAGGTTTACGCGCGCCTACGAATCGGCGCGTTTCGGCCACTCCGTGGACGACGCCCAGAGCCTGCCGGAGCTTTTCCGGGACATCATCGCTGCGGAAGCGGGCAATCCCAGAAAGACGGCGCAGCGCGCGGCGGCTGGCTAGAACGATCTTACCGTTGATATACCCAGACATCTCGGACTGCCGAGCTTAGAAGCGGTGGACGACGCCGATGCCGACGTAATAGTTGTGCTGACGGCTTCTCCCGGTATCGACGTTCAGATCGGGAACTCCGGAGTAGAAGTCGCGCACTTCAAGCCGCGCCCCCCATCGATGCCAGAACCACACATCCAATCCACCTCCAAACTGAACTACGCCGGTAGTGGTGCCGGTTGGCCCAGTGTTCTTTCCGCCCCAAACAAGATTCGATGACTGCCAGAAGTGGCCATAGCCGCCGCCCGCGCTCACCCACGGCGTGACCGAGTCGTTGGGAAAAAGATTCACATGCAAGGCTGGAGTGATGAACAGCGTTCCTATGTCCTTGGGAATCACGTCGTCGTAATAGTTCAGTTTCATCCGCGGATCGATGGCAATGGGCAACTCCGCGCGCAGTCCAATAATCCTGCGGCTCTTGAGCAGGCGGCTGTAATTAAACGCGAAGCTTGCCGGACTTCCGAAATGAAGCGGCAAATGCGTGGTCTGCACCGTTTGGGTGCTGACAAAAGCCCTCCCCGCCGTGACGGAAAGCTCATTGACTTCCCCAAAATACTTGAAGTCTTGCGCCCCAGCGATGGAAACAAGTACCAGAATGGGCACAACCAGCACTGCGAGGCGTTTCGCCGCCATCTCTCCTCCGGAGTATTGAGGGATGTAGTTGATTTCCATAAGATTAGCACGGGCCGCCGGGAGCGCAGGTACCCTCTTTGGTGCTCGGGTTCCGGCGTCCGGTGGGCAAAACATGGCAATCCAAATTATGAGAATCCAGGATGCTAGAATTGCTTAGGTCCGCTTCCTGCCGATCGTTTCCCATTGCCCGTAACGAAAAACATGTCCGCGAATTCGGCACCAACTGCCCTGCTCAAGGTGGGATTTGTCAGCCTCGGCTGCCCCAAGAACCTCGTCGATAGCGAGGTGATGATGGGCATGTTGGCCCAGGCTGGCGCCGAGCTTACTCCCAATGCGGAAGACGCCGACGTCATCGTAGTGAATACCTGCTCGTTTATCGGCAGCGCGCAACAGGAATCCATCGACACGATTCTCGAGATGGCCCGCCACAAAATGAATACGGGCGGCAAGGCGAAGCGGCTGGTGGTTGCCGGTTGCCTGGTCGAGCGTTTTCGCGACGAGATCCGAAAGAACATTCCGGAAGTGGATGCCGTGGTCGGCACCGGCGAATTGGAGAAAATTCTCTCCGCTGCCGGCTTGGTTAATCCCGATTGTAGCGCCGGCGTCTCGCCGGCTGTCGCGGGAGCGTCTCGCTCCCGCCTCGGCGGACCCGCGCCGGATCCCAGCCCATTCAATATTCTGGCCTCGCGGCCCGAGGGCGATCGTCGCCGCAGACAGGGCCGCTTCGCGCGCGATTCCTGGGACGGCGCCGTCGCCAGCCTGCCCAACTATCTCTACGACGACCACACGCCCCGCGTCCTGACTACGCCTCGTTATTCGGCCTATATCAAAATTGCCGAAGGCTGCGATCATCCCTGCAGCTTCTGCATCATTCCCCAGCTTCGCGGACAATTCCGCTCGCGCCGTTTCGAATCCGTCATCGCCGAAGCCGAGCGCATGGCGCAATCCGGCGTCCGAGAAATCACGCTCATCGGTCAGGACACTACTTGCTACGGCGAAGACCTGGGGCTGAAAGACGGCCTGGCCGCGCTCCTCGCAAAACTCGCGGGCGTCGCGGGCCTGCGCTGGATCCGCTTCCTCTACGCCTATCCCAACAAAATCACGGGGCGCTTGCTCGATACCATCGCCGCCCACGACAATATCTGTTCTTACATCGACGTCCCCCTGCAACACGCTTCGGCGGCTGTTTTGAAGCGCATGAAACGTGGCGGCGGCGCCGATGTGTTCCTACGCTCGCTGGAAAAAATGCGCCGCGTAATTCCCGGCGTTACTTTGCGGACCTCGTTCATTGTCGGCTTCCCCGGCGAAACCGAAAAAGAATTCGACGAGCTTTGCGATTTCGTGAAAGACGCAGCCTTCGGCTGGATGGGCGCTTTCGGCTATTCCGACCAGGAAGGCGCGGGCGCTTTCGATCATCCGAAGAAACTTTCCCCGCGCGAGATCGAGGCCCGCCGCAAAACGCTGATGTCGATCCAGAAAAAAATCAGCCGGATTAAGAAAAAATCGCTGGTTGGACGCGAATTCGATCTCCTGCTGGAAGGCGCTTCGACCGAATCCGACCTCCTGCTCGAAGGCCGCACCGCCATGCACGCGCCCGAGATTGACGGCAAAGTTTTCGTCAACGATTATCCCGAGGCCAGCGACCCGAAAGAGGGCGAATTTTATCGCTGTCGCATCACCGCCACGCACGATTATGATCTAGTGGCGGAAATAATTTGAAGTCAGAAGTAAGAAGTCAAATTGCAGAAGTGAACACCGTGAGGCTCTCCAAGGGTTAACTTCTGCAATTTGATTTTGACTTCTGCAATTGTTCTATGCCGCGTAAACGCCCCATCAAGCTTCGCTGCCCGATCTGCAAGAAGCCGGCGCAGGCCGCCGATGCCGACTTCCCTTTTTGCAGCGAGCGCTGCCGCCTGATCGATCTCGGCAAGTGGGCCAGCGGCGCGTACGTGGTCTCGTCGCCTGTTACGGACGCCGAAGAAGCGCTGCGGCAAGACAGCCCCGAAGTCCAGAACGAAGTCCAGAACAACGACGAGGATGGTAACCGATGAATCCTCCGCGCGAAGTCGCCAACGAATCCGGCGCTGCGTCACAGGTGGATAAGTCTCAGGCAGCCCCGTTGCGAGCGGCTCCTTTGTGGGCCACGCTGATCGCAACCTTCTTCGGCGCGGGACGCCTCAAGCCCGGCCCCGGCACCTGGGGATCGCTCGCCACAGTCATCGTATGGGCTCTGGCAAGTTCGCGCATCCCGGCCGCGAACCGTATGTGGGCAACCATCGCCGCCGCCGCGCTTGTGACCCTCATCGGAATTCCCGCCGCCACGCGGGTCGCGCGCGCTTCCGGCCTCAAAGACCCGCAATTCGTCGTCATCGATGAAGTCGCCGGACAACTGGTGGCGTTGATCGCCGTTCCGCTCGCTTGGAAAACCTTTCTCGCGGGCCTTATACTTTTCCGTGTCTTCGATATTTGGAAGCCGTTTCCGATTCGGCGTCTGGAGCGGCTGCCCGAAGGCACCGGCATTGTGGTCGACGACCTGGGAGCTGGGCTTTATGCGCTCGCCGTCATGCATCTTCTGTTGCACTTTGGACTTCTAATGTAGCAGCCGTCAATCGAGTAACCGGGCACCTGACGGCACAAAATCATGAGCATCTCCGAGCATCTGCTGGGAAAGAAAAACGTCAATGGCCAGCCGCACATCGATGCGGTCGCGCCCAGTTTTGCCTTGCCCGGCGGCGAGGTCCGCATCATGGGGAAGGGCCTGCGTCCGCATGAATTGCGCCGCCCCAGCGTGCGCTTCGGCGAGATCGAAGGCTCCGTGGTCGTCAGTTCCGACGACTTTCTCGTGGCCCGCGTGCCCGAGGGAGCGTCCTCAGGCCCGGTTATTGTGCGTACAAACGTCAATACGAACGTGAGCGCCAATGACGAGGGAGCCCGTGGACACGTCAGTAACCCCCATTCCATTGAGGTTGCGGCCCTCATCGCCGCAAACCTGCATCCCGTCGCCAATCCCGCGCTCGACCACAAAGGCAATCTCTTCGTGACTTTCTCCGGACCGCGCGGTGAAAAAGTTCCGGTGTCGATCTTCAAAATCGATGCGAACTATGTCATGGAGCCGTTTCTCAGCGACATGATGAACGCCACCGCGATTGCCTTCGACCGCGCCGGCCATATGTACGTTTCTTCGCGCCACGACGAGGCCGTGTACAAAGTGGCGCCCGACGGCGCCATGTCAACCTACGCCGAGGGCATGGGAGTGGCCACCGGCATCGCCTTCGACGCCGAGGAGAACCTCTACGTCGGAGACCGCAACGGCACTATTTTCAAGATCTCCCGCGACCGCCAGATTTTTGTCTTCGCCACGCTGGAGCCCAGCGTTTCCGCCTATCATCTCGCCTTCGGCCCCGGCGGCGATATGTTTGTCACCGGCCCCAGCACTTCCAGCTTCGACTGCGTTTACAAGGTCGATCCCCACGGCACCGTGTCCGTCTTCTACCGCGGCCTGGGACGTCCGCAGGGCTTGGCTCTCGATATCGACGGCAATATCTATGTCGCCGCTTCTCTCGCCGGAAAACGCGGCATCGTCAAGATCACTCCCCAAGGCAAGGCCAATCTCGAAGTCTCCGGCCAGGGCTTGGTCGGACTCGCCTTCGCTCCCGGCAAGTCCGCCATCCTCGCCACCAACAGCGCCGTCCACCACCTTGCCTGGAACATTCAGGGCCGTCCGCTGCTCCCGGAATAGTTGTTGGGCAAGTCCACCAGAACAACAGCCCCAGAGGGGCGACTCAACATAACCCAGCGCTTCAGTGCGTGCGTGAGAAGTCGTTTTTCGGTCAACCTGGTGGAACGAAATGCACGAGAATCCAGCTCCGGAGGGGCGCCCGAGCTTAGAGCATTTCTCGCTTTGCTGTAGAGGGAAGGCTCGAACGGGAAGGGCACGAGTTTACTCGTGCCGCTTAGTGCTATAACGGATAGCGGCTTTAGCCGCTGGGGGGCGCGCACTCTACACCATCACGCGAATCGCTCTAGCCCAGCGCTTCAGCGCTGGGAAAAACGGGTACAACGATCAAGTCCCGGAGGGACGGCCGAATCCTCCCCAAACCATTCAGCGCTGCGATGTGAAGCAGGGATTTCACGAAGTGAAGTCTCTGAGGAGTCGAAGAGCCTGCCCTGAGCGAAGCCGAAGGCCCCCGCATCCTTAATGCTCGGCAAGGACGCGTCAGAGAATTCTCCCTGTCAATCGGCTTTTGGGTGGCGCAGCGCTTCAGCGCTGCGAAAGACCTCACCATCTCCAGGGACGGGCACGGCTTCACAGACTGCGGAAAAACTCTGATTCACGCCGGTTTTCGGGAAGGGCACGAGTTTACTCGTGCCGTAAGTCGTTGAAAATATGTTCGCGCTTTAGCGCCTGAGGTGAGTTTTTTGCACTGCTCGCGACTTTTTCCGCAGCCTGTTTAGCCGCTGCGGGCCGCGCTCTCAAATCATCGCGCATATATTGGAGACTTATTCAGACTTTCCCTAAAGTATTTTCAGTGTTTCTGTAGTGCGCTCGCGTAGGGGCTGACGCACTCGTCCGCCCAGCGGAGCGAAGCTCCGCGTTTGTGGCCCACTACCCATAACGCGCCGTCGGGATGCAAACACTTTGATCGCGCTCTCGGCTATGTTGTTGTTCCACGACACTCCGTCGTGCGACAAAAACGTAAACAGCTTGGTCCCCGATTTTGCCAAGCGCCGTTGATAGCTGGCGGCGACCTTCGAGTGAAATGTTGCGCCAGCAATTTCTTTGAGAAACTTGGCCGTCAATGGCCTGTGTTTGGCGAGGTATCTCCGTTTCAAGCCAAACCTGTCGATGGTCTCAATGATCGGAGTGAATAGGGCGGTGAACCCCTTAGCTAAACCGGCGAGTTTCGTCGCCTTCTTTCAGCCTGCAGTCACCACTCTTAGGCCGCTTCGCGGCTATTTGTTGCGGGCTTGGCCAGTTTTTGGGGGAACTTTTCCAGGCCGATGTGTACTACGGACGATGGGAAGAAATCTTACGCAGGAGGGCCGAACAGAATCAACGCACGATCAAGCAGCAGGAATCCGCATCTGCGCAATCTACTGGCTCGCCTAAGTCGAGTCGATGTGTTGGTCGTCGATGGCTGGGCAATAGCTCCCTTACAAGAAACCGAACGGCGTGACTTCTGGGAAATCTGCGAGGAACGCTATCAAACACGTTCGATCATCCTCACCTCCCAAGTCCCCGTGACGCAGTGGCACGAGCAGATCGGCGACGCTACCATCGCCGACGGCATCCTCGACCGTTTGGTGCACAATGCGCGCATCGCATCGAACTCCACGGCGAATCTATGCGCAAATCCCGCACCTAGAAACCAGATGTCAAGTCAGAACCCTGAAGCTGCAAGCGGCGTGGCTTCTACATCGCTGATGCAAAGGCAGGGGCTCAAATGCCGCCCCTGCCTCTGCACTCCATCCCCGCTTCAAACCCGATCAACGTGGCTGACTGCTCACGCTGTACCCTCGCACCCGGCGCATGTTCAACCCGCCCAGCCTCCGCAGCGAACGCGAAATGAAACGCGTGGTGCTAAACCGCAAGAACTCGTTGTTAGGGGGCAACCCGCGCGGCGGGCGGACGGCGGCGATTCTGGTGATTCTGACCAGCCTGACCAACACTTGCCACCGGCATAGCATCGACCCGCAACACTACCTCACCCAGTTATTGCTGAACCTGCCGCAGTCCCGCCCAGCGACCTGCCAATCTGGCTGCCCGACCAGTGAAAACTCCGTCAAGCCACCCGCCAGTCCAGCCTGCAAAACACGGCCTCTCTCACTTAGTAGAACCTGTGCTTCACGTAGCGCTCACCGTAAGTACTTCAAAGGTACTGGAAACACGTTTATCTTGGGCCGGAAACTTGGGTCGGCTGGACAGCTTTCCAAAGTGCTCCGGTCGAGCCGATTGATCCATCTGTATGAAGTCGATCGTCACGATTTGCGCTGGTTTGTACCTCTGAATGGGCCTCTCATTCCACCTGGTACATAAATACCCGGTCACGTCAACACCACCCGACTAACTTATCCCTCGGAACTGGCGTCGAACTTGTTATGCTGTTCCGCTCTGCACTCAAATAGTATTTTGGCGACGCCAAGGTCCGTTTCGACGGTGTCTATCTTCTCGGGCGGTAACTTCAGAAGCCCGTGCCTGCCACCACAAAGTTGGTGATCTCCCGCACTTCCTGTCGCAACAAACATTTCAGCCCATGGCTGAGCGTTCGTTAAAAGTAAAGCTTCAGAGCCAATTGTAATTGGCGTGGATTGTTGATTTGGCTATAAATCTTGCCGAAGTTTGGGTCGCCAAACGTTGTGTCCGGATTCCCGAACTGCGGATGATTAAACGCGTTGAATGCCTCAAGTCGAAACTCGAGCCGCATGCCATCGCGAATCTTGCCCATGCCGAACTCCTTGAACATAGACAGGTCGGCATTATTCGCGCCCGGTTGCCGAACTGCACCTAGATCGCGAGGCGCCGTTCCCAACGCGTACTGCGCCGGTTGAGCGAAGAAATCGCTTCCGTCGACGCTGGTGAAGTATTGATTGACCCAGCTCGAGTCGTTCCCGCGGTTTCGGTGTGGCGTGCCAATGAGATTGGGGCGTTGCGGCCCGTAGGTCGGCAGACTGTCGGACACGTAGAGCCCAGGGTTGATGGGCCTGCCGCTGTTGAAGCGCCAGATGCCATTGGTGCGCCAGCCACCCACGATCCCGTTGAGTATCGGATTCAGATTGCCGCCGATGGACTTTCCCCGTCCGATGGGAAGCTCGTAGGTGTAACTGAACTGTAAGACTTGGGGAATGTCGAAGGTGGAAAGACTCCGTTCTCCACCCGGATTGTTGGGGTCCTGCAAGCTGGCAAAACTCCCCAGATACTCGCTGTTCATGCTGGTCAAGGAAGCGTCGTCGATGGATTTGGAAAAGGTGTAAGTGGCGAGGAACTCCAAGCCGTTGGCGAAGCGCTTCTCCACCCGAACCTGCAAAGCGTGATAGATCGAGTTGGCGATGGGAGGCTCGTCGCCCGCGAAACCAGCGAACTGCGGGTGGGCCATGAGCAGTTGCAGTTCCTGAATCTGTGGATAGAGCAGCGGGTTGTCGGCACTGAGGAGTTAGGATGCGTTCGACTGCGTGGGATCGGCGAACGGGTTATTCACGTAGGCAGAGAGAGCTGCGATTTGGGCATTGGTATAGTGCTCGATCTGCGGTCCCAAGTGACTTAGATTGCCGGCGTTGGCGAAGTAGAGGTGCGTTCCTTTCTTGCCAATGTACGAGGCCTCAAGCAGGACATTCCACTTAGTTTCGTGCTGGACGCCAAAACTCCAGCTCTGTTCGTAGGGCACTTTGTTGCTGACGTCTTTGATCGGCCCAAAGCCACCATAACCTACATCGTTCAATAGACCCAAGCTGCTGCCTGGGGGCTTGATCGGCCCGTTGGGGTAGGGATTGCTCATCCTGGCCGCAGGGGTGGCTCCATCCCCCTGATAGGACGCAACCAGGTAGGTCAACTGATCGAATCCTTGCTGTCCAACTCCTGAGGTTCCAGCAACCGCTCCTCGCCAGGATGAAAAATAAATGCCATAGCCGCCGCGGACTACATTGTTGTGGGGTAGCCGGTAAGCGAAGCCAAAGCGTGGCTGAAAACCGTGATAGTCGGGCGCATAGGAATACCGGTCGTTGGAAGTGGCGAATATCTCGCCGCCCGTAAGGTGTTGGCCATCCAACGTAATTGGAGATTCCACATTGGGATCGAGCGAGTTCAACTCATTGCGCCGGTCGGTGCGAGGCAAGGCCACTTCATAGCGCAGGCCGACGTTGAGAGTCAGCTTGTCGCTTTTTTTCCAGTTGTCCTGCACGAATCCGCCGGCTTCAAAATTCTGAGTGGCCACGGAATTCGGAATTTCGTACATGCCACAGCAGTCGTTGGGTTGAGCGCCGATCAGGAAACTTGCCATGCCGTCGCCACCAAGAGGCAGACAGGTCGTATTGGGGCCCGGCACGCAGGTGGAATCGTAGTTCGCGGTTCCGGTCTGATCGAAGTTGTAGGCTCCGGCAGGCGCGTAGTTGGGCTGGGTATAGTTGAGGCGGTGCATACGGCTTTCGGCACCAATCTTGATTTCATGCGTGCCCCGGACCAGGCTCAAAGTACCGATAAGGTGGTGGGTTTCCTGACCTAGCTTGGCGTAGCTCCAGGGGTTGCCGCCTATGTTGTAATAGCTGGCAGCGGCATAGCCTCCGCCGATGCCCACGGCAGGAAACCAGTTATAACCCGAGTCCTTCATGTACTGGGGTTCGCCCAGAGCATCCACCGGCGATAGGTTCGGATAGGAAGTGACAACGCCACCGTAGTAATTCGTGCCTCGCGTCAGGCCATAGGAAACCGTCAGCAAAGTGGTGGGATTAAAGGTGTGCGCATCATTGATGACGAACACGTGCGCACTGCCCGTCGTGGGACCGACGCTACAAGGATCGGCGGCGTTGCCAAAGCAGTTGAAAGAACCGGAAAGACTGGATTCGTGCGAATACTTGGCGCTCAGCAGATTTTTCTGGTTGAAGCGTTGGTCGATCTTCAGGTCCCACTGATTGCTACTGCTCTTTACCGATCCCGACTCCATGCGGTTGACATACGGGTTGTAGTTGGCGCTGCCTACGTTGTAGTTGGGCTCCGGAAAGTACGCCATCAGTTTTTTCGCCACGGGATCGATCAGGTTTCCCGGCCCCGTCGGCAGGGCATAAGGAGTTCCGACCAGATTCATATTGCCGGGATGGTTCGCATCGACCGTGCTGGTGTAAGTGGCGAGGTTATTGAACGGGATGAATGCGTTGTAATTGCGCACCGCGCCGCCATAGGAAGAATTGTAGACTCCGGCATACGGGTCCCAAAGTTGACCGGCGTATAAGATGTTTCCGTTTCCGTCGGTGCATTCGCCGGCCGAAACACTGGCGGTAGCGGTAGTGGCGAACGATCCGCCATGGTCGGCACAAACCTCGCCAAAATCACCTGCCCGCTCGGCATCGCTAGGCACGCCATAAAAGGATGGCCCTGCCTGCTCGGTCGTGCGCCAACCCTCGTAGTCGAAAAAGAAAAAGGTTTTGTTCTTGAAGATAGGTCCACCAAAGGTCCCACCAAAATCGCTGCGGCGCAGCCCCGGGATTGGGATATCCTGTTGATTGTTGAACCAGTTGTTCGCGTCCGTCTTGTAGTAGCGCTGAAAATCGTACAAGCCACCGTGAAAACTATTGGTGCCCGAGCGCGTGACGAGGTTGACGATGTTTGCGCCACTGAAACCATATTCGGCGCTGAAGTTCGATTCCTGCACCTTAAACTCTTCGACCGCATCGACCGAGGGCGTGTAAGTTTCCACGCGGATACCGCTGTTTTGCTCGTAGTTGGTCGAGGACACGCCATCCATGAGGATATCGGTAGTGGCGTTGCGGCTGCCGCTCATGATGACGTTGGTCGCATAACACCCGTTGCAGGCGGCATCCACTTCGGTAACGCCGGGAGCGAGAAACATCAGGTCGAGAACACCCCTGCCGTTGAGCGGCAAATCGTTGATGAACTTCCGGTCCACCACTTGCCCGGTGGTCGCATCCTCTGTACCGAGCAGTGGAGCAGACGAGGAGACGGTCACGTTTTCCATCGTGCCCAAAACTGGCATGGCGAAATCCACACCTACGTTTTGACTGACGTCGATTTTGATTCCAGTCCGCGCTTGGTCTTTGAATCCGGCGGCCTTGACCGACAGGTTGTACACACCGGGAGGCACCGAGCGAAACAGATAGCGTCCCTTGTCGTCGGTCTTGGCGGTAAAAGTGAAACCCTTGTCCGCGTCCACCAGCGTCACGCCAGCTTGCGCGATAACGGCCCCGGATTGGTCGCTGACGACGCCGGTGACCGATCCGGCATAGAGCTGGGCTTCCGCCGGAGTAGTTAGCCCGAATAGAACTAGGAATGCAAACAGATACACACCGACGACAACGTTCAGGATCGATGCTCTGCGGGTGCTGCCCTGGGATGCGAAACGGGATATTGCTGGTTCGGTCATTGCAGTCTCCTCGAATTTCTAATATCTGTTCTTGCCTGCACTCCGGTCATGTATGCGAAGCGGGCAGTTCTTCAAGGCAAAGGCGCCTCGACTTCCTCAAGCACCCAGTGATCGGGTGTGTCCATATGGCAGTCATAGCCATAGAACCGGTCGTTAAAAACATGCTGGAACAAACAGGCGCGTTGGCCGCTCATGATTGGATTTCCTGCCACGGGCTGGAAATCGCCGTCGGGTGAATCGGCGGCAAAGATCTTCACCTGCCACTCGCCCTCCGGATCGTCGGTATAACGATGCGGATAAATCTCAGTGGCAAGATAGTAGACTCCGGCCTTCTTGCTGGCGTTCACTGCGTCCTTGATAAAAAGCAGGGTGGGCGCAGCGATCGTCGCGTTGGACTTGAGCAGAAGTTTTTCCGGGGCTTTGTCCAAGCCGACTACTGAATCTGCGCTCTTGCTGATGATCTCGAAGTGATCTTTGTCGTTGCCGCGGTAGAAAGTGAGATAGAACCGCCCGCTCCGTGGATCGTGAAAAAGGTTAGGATTCTGGTTGCGCTGGTCGGGAACACCCGCCACCAGTACTTTTTCCTCGGTCAGATGGATCCCATCGGACGAACTGGCCAACACGATGTGGCTGCTCGGAGTATCGTATTCGCGGGTGATGGCGAAGTAGAGCAGGTCGGGATGCTTGGGGTCGGCGCCGGCGAGAACGGTGGGCCAGCGGGCGTTCATCCACAGCGGATTCTGCTCGTACTTGATCCAGTTCACGAGATCGTTGCTGCGAGCGAGGCCAATGCCCTCGCCCTCATTCAAGCCATACCATCCCCAGTAGCGGTAACCGCCACGGTTCAGTTCCAACACCGACATGGTGTGAGGAAACTC
>Ga0326728_10008077_pt1 | contig 26470 bp, 23 predicted proteins | sample MB3enrmetagenome_FD_207602 | JGI IMG/M metagenome (GOLD analysis project Ga0326728, IMG submission 207602) | Lab enriched peat soil microbial communities from McLean, Ithaca, NY, United States - MB31MN | ecosystem: Environmental > Terrestrial > Soil > Wetlands > Peat | place: USA: New York... | reverse complement strand
CATTCCCCCCATGACGATGGGCGCAGGCGGCATGAATCCGCACGGCGGAATGATGGCCGCTCCTCCCGGCATGGCCAACCCCCATGGCGGGATGGTTATGCCGTCGCATTGATCGTTTCACGTTTTTTGTTTCACGTTTCACGTTCGGCTGTTCGATAGCGAAAATGACAAGTCCAACGTGGTGCTGGTCCCGCTTGGCGGCACCGCATAACCAACCGCCGGGAGAAGGCACGAGACGGCGGTAACGAGAAACGTGAAACGTGGAACGATGTGTTATTGCGTCCGCGGCACGCAGTAGTGTACCGTAACGTTTTCCCCACTTTGGCCGCGCTCCCGGGGTGCGGCCAGTGTCATGAGGCAGCCGAATGCCCGAGCATAAGCAGATGGCGGTAGTCAGCAACGCTCTCCCCACGAAAATCGATTCCTCTGCCACCTCTTACGAAACCAATATGCGGAACATGGCGCGCCTGGTCGCACAAGTGCGCAACGAGGAAGAAGAGATCCGCGAGGGCGGCGGTCCCAAGGCGGTCCATGACCAGCATCAGAAGGGGCGTCTGACGGCCCGCGAGCGCATTGCCTTACTCCTGGATCCCGGCACGGAGCTGTTCGAACTTGGCCTTCATGCCGCTCATGGCATGTACGAAGAATGGGGTGGGGCGCCGGCCGCGGGCGTAATTGTGGGTATTGGCGAGATTCACCGCCGTAACGTCATGGTGATTGCCAATGACGCCACGGTGAAGGCCGGCGCTTTCTTTCCCATGACCGCCAAGAAGATCATCCGCGCGCAGAACATCGCCTTGGAAAACCATGTCCCCACCATCTATCTGGTGGATTCGTCGGGTGTCTTCCTGCCATTGCAGGAAGACGTTTTTCCCGATCAGGACGATTTCGGGCGGGTGATTCGCAACAACGCGGTAATGTCGTCTCTGGGTATCCCGCAGATTACGGCCATCATGGGCGTATGCGAGGCCGGTGGCGCCTGCCTGCCCTTGTTGTGTGACCACATCCTGATGACCGAAGGCAGTGGTTTATTCATGGCCGGCCCCGCCTTGGTGCAGGCGGCCATCGGGCAGAAGGTCTCGCCCGAAGAACTGGGCGGCGCCCGGATGCACGCTTCCATCAGCGGCACCGTCGATTTTCGGGAGCCCGACGACCGGAGTTGTATCGACCGCATTCGCTCATTGGTGGAAAAGATGGGATTCCGCCAGCCGGCGCCGTTCAGCCGCATCAAAGCGGAACCGCCCTTGTTTCCCGGCGAAGAAATCTACGGCATCTTTGATGGCGATCCCGCCAAACAATACGACATGCGCGAAATCGTCGCCCGTATTGTGGATGGCAGCCGTTTTGACGAGTACAAAGCCGAATACGGCCGGACCATGGTCTGCGGCTACGCCCGCATCGGCGGCTTTGCCGTCGGCATCGTCGCCAATCAGAAGACGCATGCCCACCCGCTCGACCATCAAGGCCATAAGCGCATGGAATTCGGCGGAGTCATTTACACCGAGTCCGCGGAAAAGGCGGCGCGGTTCATCATGGACTGCAACCAGAACCTGGTGCCGCTGGTTTTCCTGCACGACGTCAACGGCTTCATGGTGGGCCGCGATGCCGAATGGAGCGGGATTCTTCGCGCCAGCGCCAAGATGGTAAGCGCGGTCGCAAACTCGGTGGTTCCCAAGATTTCCGTGATCGTCGGGGGCGCCTTTGGGGCCGGGCACTACGCCATGTGCGGCAAGGCTTACGATCCACGATTTGTTTTCGCCTGGCCCAGCGCCAGGTATTCAGTCATGAACGGCGATTCCGCCGCCAGCACCCTGGCGGAGATCAAGATCCAGCAATTGGAAGGCAACGGCAGGAAGCTGACGGAGCCGGAGCGCAAGGCGTTGTACGCCTCGCTCAAGGACGCCTGCGATGAGCGGATGGACCCGCGCTACGGCGCCGCCCGCCTCTGGGTGGATAGAATCATCGACCCCATGGAAACGCGCGAGGCCCTGATCGTCGCCTTGGAGGCCGCGGCCCTGAAACCCGACGTGCCCAAGTTTAATGTAGGAATACTGCAAACATAGCGAACGTCGCTATTGGTAATTGGTAATTGGCTCTAACTGGCTATCAGTTTACGGTTTACAGTCGGCAGCCAAACAAACCATGTTTGTGCACTTGCTGTCGGAAGCTTGGCTGAGAACTGTAAACTGCAAATTGTGAACCTGTTCTGGGTTTGAGCCAATGGCCAATTGCCAATCGCCAATTGCGGTTTTTCGATGAACGCCGAAATCAAACTCGTGGAATGCCCGCGCGATGCATGGCAGGGCTTGAAAGCACAGATTCCCACCGAAGCCAAGGTGGCGTATCTGCGCGCGCTGATCGGCGCCGGCTTCAAGCATATCGACGCGGTTTCCTTTGTATCTTCCACGGCCGTGCCGCAGATGGCCGATAGCGAGGAAGTCCTGAAGCAACTGGATCCGCCCGACGACGTGGAAATCATCGGCATCGTGGTGAACGAAAAAGGCGCCCAGCGCGCCATTAACACCAACGCCGTGCGCACGCTGGGTTTTCCCTACTCGGTTTCGCCGACGTTCCTGATGCGCCATCAGCATCAGACGCTGGAAGAAGCTTACGATGCCATGGAAAAGATCAAACAGAAGGCGGACGAGGCCGGGCTCGATACCGTGGCTTACATCTCGATGGCCTTTGGGAATTCCTACGGCGATATGTGGAACCCCGACGAGGTGGTGGAAGCCGTTGGCATCATCGAACAGATGGGCATCGCGATGGTATCGCTCGCCGACTCCCTCGGTCTGGCAACGCCGGCGCAAATCGGCGAAGTGGTGGATGCGGTCAAAGGAAAATACGGGGACCTGGAAATCGGCGTTCATCTGCATGGCCGTCCCGGCCAGGCGATGGACAAGCTGATGGCCGCGTATGAAGCGGGCGCGCGCCGCTTCGATTCCACCGTCAGCGGCGTGGGCGGCTGCCCTTTCGCGCAGGACACGCAGGTGGGGAATATCCCGACCGAGAAACTGCTGGAAACCTTGTCGCGCGTCGGCATGGAGTCGCCCCTGGCCAAACCGCTCGATGAGGTGATTCTCCTGTCCGCCGAACTCGCCGCGAGATACGGCGGCGTACAAGGGTGAGCGTTACGCGAGGGGGTAGCGTCATTTCAGGCAAATCGCAAGCTGCGCCGAAGCGGCCAGGGATGGCCAGGACCGTTGAAACTCCGTTGCGGGTGCGCTACGCCGAAACCGATAAGATGGGCGTGGTCTATCACTCCAATTACATCATCTGGTTCGAGGTTGGACGCGTTGAGATGATGCGTCAACTGGGATTCACCTACAAACAGATGGAGGCGGACGGCTGCCACCTGCCGGTGGTGGAGGTGCGCTGCCGCTATAAGGCGCCCGCCCGCTACGATGAGCTGATCACCATACGTACGCGTCTGAAGAATGTGCGCGCCGGGCTGATCCATTTTCACTATGAAGTGCTGCGGGCCGAGGACGGCGTCCTGCTCGCCGAAGGCGAAACCGTGCACCTGACGCTGGACGGCCAGGGAAACCGATGTCCGTTCCCCAAAAAGTACATGATGGTCCTCAAGGCGGCGGCGGAATCGGCCAAATGAGATTCTGGACAAGAAGGTTTACAGTTAACTGTTAACTGCAAACTGAATCTTATGAACGCTCTCAAATTGGACGGAAACAATCTGACGCTCACCGGCCTCGGCGAGGTCGTATATCAGCGCCGGCCGGTGCTGCTGGAGGCGGAGGCGCGCCTGGAGGTGGTTCGCGCGCGGGAACTGGTGGACGAACTGGTGGCCGGCGAAGGCGTCGCCTATGCCATTACCACCGGTGTCGGCAAACTGGCGGACGTGCGCATCCCGCCCGAGCAGATTCGGGAACTCCAGTTCAACCTGGTGCGCTCGCATGCGGTAGGCGTGGGTGCGCCGTTGACGGAAGCGGAAACGCGCGCCATGATCCTGCTCCGCGCCAATTCCCTGGCCAAGGGATACAGCGGCGTGCGCCCGGTGGTACTCGACACGCTGTGCGAATTGCTCAATCGCGGAGTGCATCCGGTGGTGCCCTCGCAGGGCTCGGTGGGCGCCAGCGGCGATCTGGCTCCACTGGCACATCTCGCGTTAAGTCTGATTGGCGAAGGCGAAGCGGTGTTCGAAGGCCGGCGCATGACCTCCGCGGATGCGCTGAAGCGTGCCGGCGTCCAACCCCTGCGGCTGGAGGCCAAAGAGGCCATCTCGCTGATCAACGGGACGCAGGCCATGCTGGCCGTAGGCTCCTTGGCCCTGCTGGCGGCGGAAATCCTGATGGATTCCGCCGACGTGATTGGCGCACTTTCCGTGGACGCCCTCAAGGGCACGGTGGTCGCCTTTGACGAACGCATCCAGAATGCCCGTCCTCATGCGGGCCAGACGCGCGTTGCCGCCAACGTGCGCCGTATGCTCGAGGGCGAAGACCAAATCCGCGAGTCCCACAAACATTGCGGACGCGTGCAGGACGCTTATTCGTTGCGCTGTATCCCGCAGGTGCACGGCGCCGTCCGCGACACCCTGGCGCATTGCCGCCAGGTACTGGAAACCGAAATCAACTCCGCAGTCGATAATCCGCTGGTATTCCTGCCGGCTCGATCGCTGGGGACTCCGGCGGCGGATCACGCGGAAGAGGGAGAAATCCTTTCCGGCGGAAACTTTCACGGCCAGCCGCTGGCCTTCGCCCTGGACTTCCTGGCCATTGCCCTTACTTCGTTGGCCGGCATCAGCGAGCGCCGCATCGAGCGCATGGTGAACCCTTCCTTGAGCGAGGGCTTACCGCTGTTTCTGGCGCCGGGGACACCGGGCCTGAACTCGGGCTACATGATGGTTCAGGTGACCGCCGCCGCCCTGGTCAGCGAAAACAAAGTCCTGGCCCATCCGGCTTCCGTGGACTCCATTACCACCAGCGGCAATAAGGAAGACTACGTTTCCATGGGCATGACCGCGGCCAATAAGTTGCGGAAAGTGATCGAGAACACGCGCCACGTGCTGGCCATCGAAGCACTGGCCGCCGCCCAGGCCCTGGATTTTCTACTGCCTTTGAAAACCTCCAGCCGCGGCCAGCAAGCTTACGCCGCCGTTCGCGCCGTGTCGCCCACGCTGGAACACGATCGCAGCCTGGCCCCCGACATAGCGCGCGTAGCAGAAGTAATCGCCGAAGGAAAATTGGCGGCAGCGCTGTGGTAGAAACGTTCCACGTTTTTCGTTCCATGTTCCACGTTGCTCTGGATGACAATTCTTTTGGGGATGCGCGTGATTGCTCAGGCTGACCGCCGTTTAGTCCGCCCCTTCCTCTTCCGGGAAAAGCTGTGATGATGCGCTTCCATATCCACCCGCAGTCCTACGAAGCCAACGCCCTCCGCCTGCAATCGCATTCGCTGCTCGAATCCACCTTCGCCACCCAGTAGAATCTTCCCCTCGGCCCCGACTATGCGATGCCAGGGCAAGCCGTGGTAATTGCTGTGCAGCGCCCAGGCCACCTGGCGCGCGCCCCCAGGAAAACCAGCGGCATAGGCCACATCGCCGTAAGTAGCGACCTTGCCGTAAGGCACCCGGCGCACTTGCTCCAGCATGGCGCGAAACATCCGATTCGCCGCCGGCTTGTTCTCGGTCTTCCTCGACTTGGCATGCAGATTGGCCATCAATCACTGATCACATTCAACAGATCGTCGCCGTCCGGCCAACGACCAAGGACCAACGACCAACGACGACTTTCACTTTACCGGCACCCACTCGAAGCCGCTTCCCTTGGCCACGGCGTGTCCCATACCCGGAAAGGCAATGTGCGCGTCGGCCAGGACGGCGCCCTCCTTGGCCGCGCGGCGGAAGAGGGCGAGACGACTGGAAATGGCCTGCGCGCTGTCCGTATCAAAGGACACGCTGACTTCCGGCCGCTGGAATTGAATCTGGGCAAAATGGACCGTGTCGCCGATCATCCACACGGCACTCTTCCCCTTGCCGAAGATATACGCGGTATGGCCGGGGGTATGGCCGGGAATGGGCAGCGCGGTCACGCCGGGAAAGGGCTCCTCGCCCGGAGCAAACGGACGAAGCGCACCCGCGGCCTGATAAGGCGCCAGCGCAGCCTTCACGGTCTTCAGCATCGCCTTCCGCTGTTCGGAAGCCTTCGCCTCGAGGGCGGGATCCATCCAGTAGTCGTATTCGGCCTGGGCCAGCCTGATCTGCGCCTTGGGAAAGGCTCGTTGCCCGTCCGGTGTCACCAAGCCGCCCACATGATCGAAGTGAAGATGGGTGATCAGGACGGCTTCGATAGAATCCAGATTCACCCCCGCCTTCTGCAGGCGCTCGGCGACGTGGCCGAGGGTATTTCCATAAGCGGCGGTAGCTGCCCCGCCGGCATCCACCAGCACCAGATGCTTGCCGGTATGCACCAGAAATGCGTTTACCGGCGTTCGCACCTTTTCGCGGCTTCCCAACATCGCCTGCACATCGGCGGCTTTGATTCCCTGAAGGAGTTCCGGGGCTAATTTCACTTCCCCATCCAGTACGGCGGTAACTTCCGTCGCACCGACCCTTACCTTGTGAATCCCGGCAATCTCCTGGGCGGAGAGAGATAAGACCGTAGCCAGCATGAAGAATGGGATGAAGTACAGATTAGACATAACTCCTCCACGAGCATTTGTAACGGAATCAAAGTCCCAGAGCAACTCGGCGTTCCCGGCCCCAGGGTGTTGCGTAATGGATCGACAAAATGAAGGCTCGGTCATGTCGCCTAAGACCTCCCCTTCCGGCCAAGGGCCAATGGCCGATGGCCGACAGCCCTTTTTATTGCTTATTGCTTATCTCCCATTACCTAGTAAAATCTTGCCTTTACAATCATTCATTGGCATTAATTCCGAGATGGGGGCCTTTTACCGATGTCCAAAGCGCGCGCGAAAAAAATCAAGCTGATCCTGTTCGATGTGGACGGCGTCCTGACCGATGGGTCGATCTGGCTGGTTCCGGCGCCGCCGGACGCCGAACAAAAGACCCAGGCGGCAGCCTCCGGCAAGGCCGATGCCGGCGGTTATGGGATTGTGAGCCAGAGCATGGTGGAATCCAAGGGCTTCCATGCGCATGACGGCACCGGTTTTTCCCTGGCCAAACTCGCCGGGCTCCGCACCGGCCTGATCACCAAGCGTATTTCCGAAACCGTGCGGTTGCGGGCGCGTGACCTGCGCGTCGACTTTGTCATGCAGGGCATTTCCGATAAGCGCGGCGCGGTGGAGGATCTCCTGCAAAAAGAGGGCCTGCGGGCCGAGGAAGTGGCGTTTGTCGGTGACGACGTAATTGACTTGCCGGCCATGCGCATCTGCGGCCTGGCCGTCGCGGTTCCCAATGCCCGGGAATGCGTCAAGGACGAGGCCCACGTGGTTACCGATCATCCCGGCGGGTTCGGAGCGGCTCGCGATGCCATTGAATATATCCTGCAGGCACAGAACAAACTGGACGCTATCGTGGAAGCATACCTGAACGAACGTGGACCGGTTACTCCCGTTTTGATTTAGTGAAGGCCGACAAGAAAACGAACGCAGAGGACACAATGGACGCAGAGGAGGACTTGGGGGGATTTGTAATTTGAAATCTAAGGGCGGGTTGCTTTGCCGCCATAAGTGACTTACAAATTGCAGGTTTGAAAATCCTTTGCGTCCTCTGCGTCCTTCGCGTTCGATCCCTTCTCCTTCAAAGCGCTACAATGGCCTCGAAAGAACCGGACGCCTCAAGTTCGGGAGAGGGGGAGTATGGTGCACCGCAATATGATTGCGCTGGCTCTGTGCCTGCCCGTCTTGATCTGCTGTGCGGTCGCCCAGGAGGCGGCCCCGCCCCCGGCGACGGAAGGAGTGCACCCCGCGGCCGTTCCCCGCCCATTTGCGCCTCCTTCGCCAACGGCTACCGTCGAGGAATTGGAACAACGCGGCAACGAACTCCGCGAGGAAAAGGCGTATCGCGACGCCATCGATTACTATCTGGCCGCGCTGGGCAAGACCTCCGATCGGCCGGTGCAGGCTTCGCTGTACAACCGGATCGGCATCGCCCAATTGCAGCTGCAGCATTTACGGGAGGCCCAGAAGAATTTTGACCGGGCACTGAAGAAACAAAAAAACCTCGCCGAAGCCCGTAACAACCTGGGCGTTGCCTGTTATCTCGAAAAGAAATACTCCCGGGCCATCGATGAATACCGCAAAGCCATCCAGTTGAACGACACGGAGGCCTCGTTTCACAACAATCTGGGCACGGCCTATTTCGCGAGCAAACAGTTTGACCGCGCGATGGCCGAATATCGCCGGGCGATCCAATTGGATCCCGAGGTCTTCCATCACACTTCCCGGGTCGGCGTCGCCGCACAACTTTCCAACGTCGACGACCGGGCGCTCTTTGCCTTCCTGCTGGCCAGGACATATGCGCAGGCCGGTGATATCGATCGCAGCCTCGAATACTTGAGAAAGGCGATTGAAGACGGCTACCCGGATATCAAGAACGTGTATAAGGACGAGGAATTTTCCGCGCTACGCAAGGACCCGCGTTTCACCGACCTGATGGCCGCGAAGCCAAAAGCAATACAGGAACAGTGAGAAATCAAAGTTTCAGAGTTTCAAGGTTTCAAGGTGGGTGCAATCAAAAAAGTTGTCATCCTGAGGAGCGGTTTTGGCGACGAAGAACCTGTTGTCTGTTGCCTGTCCGACAAACCGTGCAGCTCCCGAAAACTTTCGCGTCCCCAACCTTGAAACCTAGAAACCTACTTTTGTTTCCCGCTGTCGTCGCCCTTGAATATACCCACAAGCCGGTCGAAGAAACCCTTCTTCTTCTCTTCCGGCTGCGGTGAAAGCTGCGGGCGAGCCTGCGCGTTCGAGGTGGGGGTTGGCCGGCTGGAAGACGGCCGTTTCACCACTGATGTCTGCGGTGGGGGCACAGCCTGAGGCGCACCACCAATCCCCAGCAATCTCTGGAACAGGTTGCGGTGATAACCGGGCTGCTGCTCGCAGGTTTCCGTGGGCTCCGTGCCGGCAATAAAAGCCACGGTGATGGCCTCCGGGCAAGCCGGGGTGGACAGCCGATTGGTTTCCTTGTCGATGCGGACATCCACCACGCCGGCCGGCTGCGGAAAATCATGGGCATCGCGATACTCCGGCAGCTTGACCGCGCGCTTCATGAATTCGCCCCAGATCGGCGCCGCCGATTGCGAACCGCTCAACCGAAGATCGCTGTAATCGTCGTTTCCGACCCAGACGATACAGAGCAGATTGCTCGTATAACCGGCAAACCAGGCATCGTGGGACGTGCCGGTTTTGCCGGCCGCGGGAGCGGTAAAGCCACGCCGGCGCACTTCGAAGCCGGTGCCGTAATTCACCACCCCTTCCATCATGCTGGTCATCACATAGGCTACGCGCGGATCCAGCACCGGTCTGGAATCCGTTTCCATGTCCTGCAGCACATCGCCCTGGGCATTGCGAATGGAGCGCACCATCAGCGGCGAGATGCGCGTGCCTTCATTGGCAAAGACGGTATAGGCCCCCGCCATTTCCAGCGGGGTGGCGTCATACGATCCCAGCGCCATGGCCGGAGTCGGCCGCACCGAAGCGATGCCGGCGGCGCGTGCCAATTGCGCAACCTTGTCGTAGCCCACCTGTTCGGCCACCTTCACGGTGGCGTTATTCAACGACATTGCCAGCGCATAACGCAAAGGCACCGTACCGTGATACTCGCCCTTGTAATTGCGCGGCTCGTACACCCGGTTGTCATAAGTAAATGTGGCCGGCGAATCGTCAATCAAGGAAACCGGGGTGGTCGCCGCTTCCGGACTGGCGTCGAGACCGGTAGCCATCGCCGCGGCATAGACAAAAGGCTTGAAGATCGATCCCGTCGGCCGCTTGGCCACGGCATGGTCCAACTGGCTGAGTCCGTAATTGCGTCCCCCGACCAGCGCCAGTACCTCGCCGGTATGCGGATCGAGCGCCACCAGCGCTACCTGCGGCATCGGCCCGGGCCGCACCGTGGTTTCCATCTGGCCCGGCTTGCCCGTCCCGGCCGGCTGGCGCCTGGTCCGCATCTTCAGGATTTGCGCATCCACCAGCTTCAGGCCTTCCTCCACCGCTTCGGCCGCGGCCCGCTGCAGATTGGGATCGATGGTGGTATAGACGCGATACGCATTCTCGTTCAGCTCGTGCTCGCTGTACTGCTGGGTAACCTGGTCCTTCACCAGATCGATAAAATACGGCGCATCGCTGGCTTCCACATTGGGCGACGCCAGTTTCAGAGGCATGGCCTTGGCCTGGTCGGCCTGCGCCCGCGTAATGGCGCGGGTTTCGACCATGGCATCCAGAACCAGGTTGCGCCGGTCGAGGGCGCGCTCCGGATGACGGTAAGGAGACAAATAACTCGGCCGCTGCACGATCCCCGCCAACATCGCCGCCTCCGGCAGAGTCAGGCTTTGCAGATCCTTATTGAAGTAAGCGCGCGCGGCTTCGCCAAAACCCATGATCGTAAACGATCCCCGTTGCCCCATGTCCACCTGGTTGGCATAGAGTTCAAAAATCTGCCGCTTGTTGAGCCGCTGTTCCAGCTCCACGGCAATCAACATCTCCCGGAATTTGCGCGTGAATCTTTTCTCGGCCGTCAGTCCGCCCAAATGAAAGAGCCGCGCCGTCTGCATGGTGATGGTAGAGCCCCCTTGGCCCTTCCCGCCGGTGCGCACATCCGACCAGGCCGCTTCCACCAGCCGGAAATAATTGACTCCGCCATGCTCGAAGAAACGCCGGTCCTCAATCGCCAGGGTAGCATCAACCAGTACTTTAGGGATATCGTCGAAATGTATGATTTGCCGCTTTGAACGCTGCTCGTCACTGGACAAGGCGGTAATCAGCTGTGGCTCCAGTTCATAAGCCGGAATGTCGCTGTTCGCGCCCTCGGAGGCCGCCACGATCCGCTCCACTCGACCTCCGGAAACGTAGGCGGTAGCCATGTCCTGATTGTGATAAGACTCCGGACCGGGACGGATCTCAATGGCATTTCCGGTAACGCCATACGACCCGATGGCAGAAGATTCCTTGGCCGTGCCGGCATAGCCGGCGCGGCGTAATTCCGCGGCAATCTCGTCCAGCGAGATGGTCTGGCCGACGCGCAACGATTGCGGCCGGGCATAAATCTTGGCTGAGTTTCCGAAAATCGGGCTGTTCATCCGCTCGTCGATGATCCGCTCGTACTTAACGTAGAAATACGCAAATACGCCGAAGACCAGGAGGCAGAGAACAATGACGGAAGCGGCCACCGTCTTGATTACGGCATCCGCCGGCAACGGGCGCGAGCGGCCCTTCAGGGAAACACGATGCGGAATTTTTACCTTGATGGCCACATCCAGAGCTGCGGTTATTTTAATTCATCAATCGCTTCTTATTTTTCGACATCGGGTGGAAGTGCAAATCGAACGGATACAAGGGCATGTCCACATGGACGGTATACTCGGCGGAAATAAATATGTCGCCGGTGGGACGTTCGATCAGGATATCGTCCTCGGTGAGAGGAATTCCCTCCGACCGGACTTCCCGCATTACGGAGGCGCGCAAGTCCGCGTCGGTGCTCCGGTAATTGACCACGCCTAATCGCGCCGCCTCTTCCATGGCGTCCTCCAGCTCAAAATTCGCGATATAGCACGGCGCGATCTTCCATCCGCAATAAAAGACGGCAAAGATAAAAAACAAGGCGAGGATGGAACGCAACAGTTTCATTCTGCCACCAACACTTACTCCTTGGAGTTTACTGCGAATCGCGCACCAAGGATGCGATTATATCCGTAACCTCTTCGACCCTGGCTTCCCGGGACTCTCGTGTGGCCCGGTTGAGCACTTCGACCTTGCCCTCCGCCAGCTTCTTGCCGACCGTGATGCGAACCGGGATGCCGACCAGATCGGCGTCTTTGAATTTCACTCCCGGCCGCTCATCACGGTCATCCAGGATCACGTCGATGCCCAGCGGTTCCAGCCGCCGGGCAATCTCGATGGCGGCATCCAGCAGCTTCTTGTCGGCGACGTTGGTGGGGACCACCACCACCTCAAAGGGCGCCACCTGCGGCGGCAGCCAGAAGCCGTTTTCGTCGTGATTCTGCTCGATCAGCGCGGTCAGGATACGCTCGATGCCAATCCCGTAGCTGCCCATGATGGGCGTGACTTCCTTGCCGTCCTTATCGAGCACGCGCAGGCCCATGGATTCGGAATACTTGTAGCCCAGTTTGAAAATGTGCCCGATCTCCACCGTCTTACCCAGCTTCAGCGGACCGCCGCAGTTGGGGCAGCCTTCGCCTTCCCCCACACTGCGCAGATCGGCCCACTGCGATTCCGCCACCGCAAAATCCCGTCCCGGAGTCACGTTGCGCAGGTGGTAGTCCTGCTTGTTGGCGCCGGCAATCAGGTTTTTGCGGCCCAACAACGCCCGGTCCACGAAGACCTGGGCCTTAATGCCCTTGTACTCGCGGCCTTGCACGCCCATCGGGCCCAGGAAGCCGGCCGGGGAATTGAAAACGTGCTCGATCTCCTCGGCATGCATGGGCCGGAAATCGGCGCCGGCAACCACGGAGGCCAACTTGGCTTCATTCAGGTTATGGTCCCCGCGTACAAACGCCACCACCGGCATTTCCTTCGCCTTGCCGTCCGCGCCGGCGGGATACACCGCCATAAGCGCCAGCGTCTTGATCTTGTTCTTGGGTGACACCCCGAGAAAGTTGGCCACTTCCTCAATTGTCTTCATGTTCGGGGTATGAACTTCCAACGGCCTGCCGTCGCCCACCGGCGGATAATCCTCCACGTTGTCCAGTCGTGAAGTGGCTTTTTCCAGATTGGCCGCATAACCGCACTTCGGACAGCTCGCGACCAGATCCTCGCCGGCATCGGTGTACACCATGAACTCATGCGACTGCGAACCGCCCATGGAACCGGAGTGCGCCTCCACGGCCACGAATTGCAAGCCGCAGCCGCCGAAGATGCGGCAATAGGCCTCGTAGTGCTTCTTGTAGCTGACATCCAGCCCGGCGGCATCCATATCGAACGAGTATGCGTCCTTCATCGTGAACTGGCGGGTACGCAGCAGGCCGGACTTCGGACGCGGCTCATCGCGGAACTTCGACTGAATCTGATACCAGATCTGCGGCAATTGCTTATAGCTGCGCAGCTCCTTGCGGGCGATTTCCGTCATGACTTCTTCTTCGGTCATGCCCAGGCACAGATCGGCGCCTTTGCGGTCCTTGAGCTTGAACATGTTGTCGCCCATCACCGCCCAGCGGCCGCTCGCCTCCCACACCTCGCGCGGGTGAATGGCGGGCAGGTAAAATTCCTGCGCAATCTTGTCCATTTCTTTCCGCACGACGTTCGTGATCTTCAGGATCGCGCGCTGTCCCAGAAAGAGGTAGGAATAAATGCCGGCGCCGAGTTGGCGCACATACCCGGCACGCACCAGGAATTTGTGGCTGGCAACTTCGGCGTCAGCCGGAGCCTCGCGCAGCGTGGGAATAAAAAGCTCTGACCATCGATACATGAATTAAGACCGTCCTTCGCGGAAAGTAGTATTTTAATTGGTAATTGGGGAATCGGGTAATTGGTAGAGTTGGCGTTACGATTGATGGCGGCGTAACTGTCACCCAAGTGCCCGGCCGCTCAATTTTCCGCCCGCGTTGCGGGCTTTTCCGGCCGACGACCGAGGGCCGACGGCCAGCACGAAACCTTGAAACTTTGAAACGTTCTTGGAGTCCTTTTATGTTTGAACTCGAATCCATCTCCCTGGAAGTTCCCGCCGACAGCAACATCATCGTTGGCCAATCGCACTTCATCAAGACCGTGGAAGACGTTTATGAAGCCGTGGTCAATACCGTGCCGCAGGCTAGATTCGGCGTGGCCTTCAACGAAAGCTCCGGCCCATGCCTGACGCGGGCCGACGGCAACGACGAGGCATTGCAACAGGCCGCCATGCGCAACGCCCAGGCGCTGGGCGCCGGACACGTATTTGTGTTGATCGTGCGCAACGCCTACCCGGTCAATCTGCTGCATGCCATCCGGCGCACGCCCGAGGTTGTAACCTTGTTCTGCGCCACCGCCAATCCGGTGCAGGTGATTGTGGCCAGGAGCGAGCAGGGACGCGGCGTGATGGGCGTCATCGACGGCAATTCCCCCCAGGGTGTGGAAGGCCCGGAGGACGTAAAGGCAAGACACGATTTTTTGCGCAAAATCGGTTACAAACGGTAGGAGCACCGATGAGAAGAGCGCTGGTTTGTCTGCTGTTGGCGGGCACGTTCCTGACTTGGACCGGCTTGGCTCAGGCGCAAGGCAAAAGCGTTGCCGATGAGACCTGGCAGAAGGAGTTGTTGTCCTGGAGGGCGCAACACGCGAAGAGTCTTCGGGCGCCGGAGGGCTGGCTGGCCATCATTGGTCTGGACTGGCTGAAGCCGGGGGACAACAGTTTCGGCTCGGACCCCGCCAACACAATTTCTCTACCCGCAAAGACCGCCGCGCACCTGGGCGTGCTGCATATGGAGAAAGATACCGTCGAACTGCTTCCTCCCGGCGGCGGGTCTGGCTTCCCCCAGGGCTTGCTGGTCGATGGACATCCGCCCGCGGCGCGGCAGAAGCTCGTCACCGATGTCCCCGGCCCGCCCTCGAAAATCAAGGTTGGAACTTTGACCATGGTCGTCATACGCCGCGGCGACCGCATCGGACTGCGCACGCGGGATTCCCTCGCTGGGTCCATAACCGGGTTCCACGGGCTGCGCTGGTTCCCCCCCGATCCTCAATTCAGGATTCAAGCCCGCTGGATTCCCTATACTCCGGCCAAACAGATTTCCGTCCCAACTGTCATCGGCACCGAGGAGAAGTATCCGGTTCCCGGCATCGCCGAGTTTACGTTGGACGGAAAAACGCTGCGGCTGGAGCCGGTTCTGGAGGAACCGGGGGACAAGGAATTGTTCTTCATCCTGCGCGATGCCACGAGTAAAACCGAAACCTATCAGGCATCACGCTTTTTATATACGGACTTCCCCGACCACGGCCTCACGCAACCGGGAACGCTGCTGCTGGACTTCAACCGGGCGGAGAATCCGCCATGCGCGTACTCGCACTTCACCACCTGTCCCCTGCCGCCCAAAAGCAACATATTGCCGGTTGCGATTACCGCCGGGGAGAAGCGCTATCACGACTGATCTTTTATTGTAAGTAGTTGGAATCAGGAGAGTTGGTGGACCTGGTCGGGATCGAACCGACGACCTCTTCCATGCCATGGAAGCGCGCTCCCAGCTGCGCCACAGGCCCACTGCAAAACTATTGTCACCTACAGGGCAAAGTTAGTCAACAGAACACAAGACCGTTTCACGTTTCTCGTTTCACGCGTTTCCGGAACGAAAAACGTGAAAACGAGAAACGTGAAACGCTTTCAGGGAACCTTTTTTCCTCCCCCGGAGTCTATGAGTAACAGAGTCCGGTTTCCGGGAAATCTGGAACTGGACGCTGGTAACTGAGTGGAGAAGTTGAGTCGTTGTTGCACGTCTATATTCCTGCTATGGTGGGGGTTAGCGCCATGAATCCGATGGCGGGAGCAACAACCTTGGGCGAACTCGCAAGTGCGCTGGCCGTTCGAAGCGAAGAGGCGTCGGTCATTGCCGAGTTGAAGGCCGGCTCCGAATCGGCCTATGCCTGGCTTATCGAGCGGTATCATCAGCCAATTTACAGCCTGGTCTATCGCGTCCTCAACGACCCGGCGGACGCCGCCGACACCACGCAAGAGGTGTTTATCAAGGTGTTCCGCGGCATCCGTCACTTTAACGGCGCCTCGAGCCTTAAGACCTGGATGTATCGCATTGCCATTCATGAAGCGTCCAACCAGCGCCGCTGGTGGTTCCGCCATAAGGCGCGCGAGACGTCGATAGAACCCATCGAAGCCGGCGCCGAGGAAAGTTCCACCCGTGGATTGAAGGATGCACTGGTGGACGGCTCCACTTCCCCCTTCGAAGCCGCGCGCCAACGGGAACTGCGGGAGCGCGTGGACAAGGAATTGCGCCAGGTGCCGGAGCCTTATCGCACCACGGTGGTATTGCGCGATTTGGAAGAACTGTCGTACGAGGAGATTGCGGAGGTCATGGAGACCACGCTGGGAACGGTGAAATCGCGGCTGATGCGCGGCCGTGACGCGTTGCGCAAGCGCCTGGAACCGTTGCTCCAGCAGGAATCCGGAGGTCAGGCCGCGGTGGCCACTGGCCATGAAATTGAGGTTACGCCATGAAGTACAGGGATTCGGTCTGCAGAAAGACGACGTGTACAAACGCCCGGCGGCTTCTGTCCTCGTATCTGGACCAGGTATTGCCGGGCCGGCAAATGCGCGAAGTGGAAGAGCATTTGGCCGGATGCGGCGATTGCCACCGTCAATATGAGTTATTGACCCGGACACAGCGTATGGTTTCCGCGCTGGGCCACAAGCCGGCGCCGCCCGGACTTCCCCTGCGTTTGCGGGTGGCGATTTCGCGGGAGGCCGCCGAGTCGCGCCGCTCGCCCTGGGAAGGTCTGCTTTTGCGTTGGCAGAACGCCTGGCGTGCTTTCATGGTTCCGGCGACCGCGGGCGTCCTGAGCGCCGTCATTTCTTTTGGTTTGTTGATCGGGTTCTTTGCCGTGCCGGCACAACTGGCGGCACAATATGACGTTCCCACCGCCTTTTATACGCCGCCGGAATTAAAGTCCTCCCCCTTTGACATGGGAGTGAACCTCAATGGAGAATCCATCGTCGTCGAGGCCTCCATCGATGCCACCGGGCGCGTGCAGGATTACACCGTTCTTTCCGCTCCCACGGATGTTGGCGAATACCTGCCCCAGCTGAAAAACATGCTGATCTTTACCATATTCCGCCCCGCCACGTCGTTCGGACAACCCACTTCGGGAAAGGCAATCCTGTCGTTCTCGAAGATCATTGTGAAGGGATAGGAAAAAGTAATAAGTAACAAGTAATAAGCAAACCACAGGAACGCCTGTTCCTGCTTATTACTTGTTACTTATTACTTGTTTCTCCGCCAGGTGCGCTCGCACAATATTCAACATCCGCCGCAACGGCTCGGCGGCGCCCCAGAGCAGCTGATCGCCCACCGTAAACGCGCCCACGTATTCCGGTCCCAGTGCCAGCTTGCGGATGCGGCCAATGGGCACTTCGAGACCTCCCGAAACCGCCGCCGGCGTCAACGACCGGAGCGTTGACTCCTTGTCGTTGGGAATCACGCGCGCCCAGGCGTTCGACCCGGCCACCAGTTTTTCGATTTCGGGCAAGGGCAGGTCGCGCTTCAGCTTGATGCACAATCCCTGGCTGTGGCAGCGCATGGTTCCGATGCGCACGCAGATGCCATCGACGGGAACCGCCGGGGACAGCCCCATTATCTTGTTGGTTTCCGCCATACCCTTCCATTCTTCCTTCGTCTGGCCACCGGGCATGGCCTTGTCGATCCACGCCAGCAGACTGCCGGCCAAAGGCGCGCCAAACTCGCTGACCGGAATTTCGGCCGAGCGTTGCGCCTCCACCACCATGCGATCGACTTCCAGCGCGTTCTTCGAGGGATGACTGCGGGTGGCATCGACCAGACAGCCCATCTGCTGCACCAGTTCCAGCATCTTGGCCGCACCGGCCCCGGAAGCCGCCTGATAGGTCATGGTCGTAATCCATTCCACCATGCCGGCCTTAAGGAGTCCGGCCATGGCCATCAACATCAGGCTCACGGTGCAATTGCCGCCGGCAAAGGCGCGAATCCCTTTCGCCAGGCCATCCTGCAGGACCTCCCCGTTCACCGGGTCGAGGACGATCAGCGCATCCGGCTCCATGCGCAACGCGGACGCGGCGTCGATCCAATATCCGCGCCACTTGGCCTCCAATAACGGCCGGTATACGGCGCTGGTGTAGTCCCCGCCCTGGCAGGTGACCAGCACGTCACAGCGGGACAATTCCTTCAAGTTCCTGGCATCCCGCAGGGTTTCGCCGGGACCAGCCTCCCGTGGGGGCTCGCCCCCAACATTCGACGTGGTAAAGAAAACGGGTTCCAGACCGGCAAAATCATTCTCCTCGCGCATCCGCTGCAGGAGCACGCTGCCGACCATACCTCTCCATCCGATGAATCCGACGCGTAGCATATCTCTCCCAGTATAAAAGGGTTTCAAAGTTTCAAGGTTTCAAAAGTTACTACCATCTCCGCGGAAGACCGGGCGCTTTGCCGGGTTGCCGAATGTGTCTTGCGCGCCATAAATAAACGAGAACAGCATAGACTAATTGGAGTGAAAGCTGTTTTGATAAACGAGGAAAAGAACGACGCCGCGATGGCCGGCCCATCGTTTTGGAGCCGCCTGCCGCTGACCGGCATGGTCGCTTCCGAAATGGCGATCACCGTCTCCATCGAGCTGCTGGCGCGCCGTGCCCGCCTCTCGCTGGCCACGATTCTGGTCGACCGTTCCCTGCTGGCGTTGGCCTTGCTGGCGCTTTTTGTCCGCCCATCACGAAGTCAATGGCTGCCGCGCTCTCCGCGTCTGGCGTTGCTGCGCGTGGTCACCGGCGGATTTACCTTTGTCGGCTGGTTCGGCGCCATCAGCTTGCTGAGCGGACGCGTGACCCAGGCGATCCTGCTGCTGGATGCGCTGATCCTTGCCTACGTGCGCGGCGAGCGCCGCAACTATGAACGGCGCACCTTGCTCGTTCTGGCCTCCGCCCTCTTGCTGTTCGCCGCCCAGGCCGTGCGGGAACCGGGGACCGTGCTGAACGCTCCGCGTGGCATCGTTTTTCTGCTCATCGCGCTCGGCTCGCGCGCGGCCAGCTACAAGGTCTGGGAGCGCGCGCAAACCAAGGACGAACATCTGTTCTGGCTGATCGCTCCCGCCCTGGTCGGGGGCGCGCTCGGCGGAGTGATTCTCGCCTGCACCACCCACGGCGGCCTGCAACCGCTTTCTCCTACGATGTGGGGCGCCATGCTGCTGGTCGCCCTGGTCGGGCTGACCGGATACTTTTACATGAATACCGTGATGTCGCTCGTCGGGGCCTTCTATACCCGCGTCGTCGAGTTATGGCAGGTGCCGATGCTATGGGCGGTCCACTTGCTAACCGACCGGGCTCAGATCGATCCGGTTCAGGGTGCGCTGGGCGCCCTCGTGGCTTGCGCATCCGCCTATACTTATCTGCGGCATCGCCGCGGCGTAAACCTCGTCAATTGACTCCGATCAGGCGTGTTGGCGGCAGATGGAAGCCTCGCGCTCACTCTTTTCTATTCCACTTTCAAGGGCGCGGCCACCGAGCCGACGCGTCCGCTCAGGTTATCGCGAACGACGAAACGCACGGTGTATTCTCCGGAGACAAGATCCAGGGAGCCTTTGAGATTAACGCCGTTTTTCTGAATCGACGACATCTTCTCCGGGGTCAGGTGAGCGTCCACTTTCTGCCCCATAGGCTGATCGATCTGTTTGCCTTCGGGCGTTTTTGCCAGCAAGACGAAGTCCAGCGCCATATGGTTATGGTCGGCATCGTCAATCAGTGCGGCGCCAGGCGCCAGGTGCACATCGTAATTCACGTGTTGCTTGCCCGGATCCTTGCCGGCTTCGACCTTGTCCCAACGCACCACCAGGGGAAGCGAGGTGTAATCCAGCGGCGAATCGAGAGCCAGCGAAATGTCGTTGTGGCGGCTGTTCTCGGGATCGACAGTGGCATTGGTCACAAAGAAGCCGCTGCGCGCCCGCACTTCCACATGATCGCGCCTCACCTTTACCGCAAGTTTGCGCCAGCCCGCCTTCGGCTTTGACCGGTCCAGATAATAGCCCAGCATGTAATACTCTGCGGAGTCGTTCACCGCGTCGCGAAAGCCTTTCGTCAGATCGTTGGAGTTGAAATAAGCACGGCCTCCGGTCATGGCGGCGGAGATCTGGAAGGTCATTTGGGTATCCATAAGCCGCCAGCTCATGTTGCGCGCGTAGTGTGTTCCCGGGTTGCCCACGGATGCCCCGGGCAAGGTCACGGCCTGAAGTCCATTGACATCCACCGGATAGAGCGCGATCTGGGCATCGTTCAGCAATTGCCAGGTGTGTTCGTACAGCGGCAGCACATCGCTGAGCGTATCGCGGCCGGCGGGCGCGAGCTGCATGGTGTTATCGCTTACGCTGAACGGAAATCCGCCGCTGGCCCAAATCACCGATTTGCGCCCCGGCAACCCGCCTAACGCCTGCGCCACCTGTTGCATTCCCTGCAAGGTATAGGTGATGGCCAGGCGCTGCTCGAATGACTGGAAATTTACTTCCGCTTCTTCCATCATGGACTGAATGTTGCCGGCTTCGTTCTGCACCATCCCGGGATCCAGTGCCGCATTGCCGTCGGAGTTCGCGCTTCCGATCGCGGCTGCCGCATCTTCCGGACGATCGACAATCCTGGTCGTATCTCCATTCACCTCGTGCAGCGCGGCCACCAGGACGCGCGGATCGGTGGCAAAGTCATGGACCACATGAATGCCGCTTCGGGTGAGGGTATAGAGTGCCGTGGGCTCCCGCTGATCCACCGATTGCGTCAAATACTTGAGCAGGTCCTTGCGCGCGGCCGCCTGCGCCATGAACGGCGTATTCAAAAGGTCGAGCACGATCACCGTGATGCGCCGGTCAGCCGGATCGCCGGCCAGGGAGTTGGTGAACTCGTTCGGATTCCCGGGACGCGACCAAGGGCGCGCGTCGCTGGTGATTTCCTCGAACGTAGCAATCTTCTGCTCGGCGCCATTTTCCAGGACCGTGAAGTCTTCCTTCGTAAGTCCGGTGATGTGTTTGCCGGATTTGTCGGTCACCAGCGTAGGAACCAGCACCAGTTCGGCGCGCGCAGTAAATTTGACTTCCGCGTCGTTCTCTTTGTCTTTCGATTTTGCGAAGACAGGAATCGAACCGGCCAAGACAACCGATACCAACGCCCCAAACAGCAAAATATAGAACAGTCCGCGCCGAGCAAAGCCGAGGGCTTTCATTGCCATCTCCTTTTGTGGCCTTTGGAAATCGCTCGAATTGTACAGCGCAAACATCAGTTTGCAATATCAAAACTGCGTTCGCATGTGAAGGCGGACTCCCCGTGCCTTGAGACAGGCGTTCCCGCAGGCGGGCGACGGGGGACCGGGGACGGGAGACGGCGGCTTTGCGGGTTTTAGCCAATCGCCAATCGCCAATTGCGCCCTTATGGCAAAACGGAAACCGCCTTCTAAGGTAAACTTGCATTTTGATCTCCCGAAAAGGCAGGAGAGCTGCGCTGGCTTCCATATCTCGATTCTCGTTCGTCCTGGCCTGCTGCGCGCTGCTGGCTGGTTCCGCGGCGGCGCAAATGGCCTCGAAAGTTTCACTGGACACCAGTGAAACGATTTTCTCGGTCCTGACCGCAATCAACGCCTGCGGTTACGATCAGGGGCTTGCCCTCTCCGAGCCGGTCCGCCAGCAGGTGCGCATGGAAGTGGCGCATGCGGCCCAGTCCTCGGACCAGGCACGGTCCTCGCTGGAAGAAATCTGCGCGTACTATCGCGACCACCAGCAGGGCAACCAGACGCAGGAACTGGCGCGATATATTTCCCTGGCGCTTAATCTCGGCGCGCCTCCGGCATTTACCTCGACCATCCGGGAAGCGGATTTGCCGCCGGATGCCGGCTATCTGCTGGGTCTGGTGCCGCGGCTGCAGCATTTTTATGCCAATGCCAGCCTGCACCAGATTTGGGAAAGCCATAAAGACGCCTACGACGCGCTGTTGGCGCGCTTCCACGAACCGGTCAGCAAGATGATCTTCAGCACCGACATGTATTTGCGGATGCCGCTCAGCGGTTACACTGACCGGCACCTGGTCGTATTCCTGGACCCGATGGCCGGCCCCGGTCAGGTGAATGCGCGCAACTACGGCACGAATTACTACATGGTGATCGGACCCAGCCATGACACCATGCCTCTGGACGCGCTGCGCCATACTTATCTGCATTTCATCCTCGATCCCCTGGCCGCACAGAGGGCAACCACCCTGAGCCGCCTGGCGCCCATTATGGACGCCGTACAGCCGGCGCCGATGGACGACGCCTTCAAGACCGATATCCCGCTTTTGGTCACGGAATCGCTGATCCGGGCGATTGAAGCCCGGACCGCGGTAACCGGAAAAGGTAAAGCAGCGGAAGCGGAGCGAACCCGTCGGGCGCGCCAGGCGGCGGAAGAAGGATTTGTACTCACGCCGTATTTCAGTCAGCAGTTGGAGGCCTACGAAAAGAGTGAAGACGGCTTCTCTGTGGCTTATCCCGACTGGCTGCACGACATCAACGTGGAGATCGAGCGGAGGTCGGCCGCCCATATTAAGTTTGCCGCCAGCGCTACTCCGGAAGACATCCACGCCACTCTGTTGGCCTCTGGGTCGCTGCTGCAACAGGCCCAGAAACGGATTGCGGCCGGCGACGCGAAGGGCGCCGCCGAGCTGGCCCAACAGGCGCTCGATCGTAAACGCGAGGATCCGGCGCAAGCCTGGTTCATTCTGGCGCAGGCCGCCACCTTCAACAAGGACATGAATGGGGCACAAACCTATTTTGGAAAGGTATTGGAGGCGGCACACGAGCCGCGGCTGATTGCGTGGTCGCATATCTACCTGGGACGGATTTGCGATCTGCGGGCGGAACGCGATCGGGCGCTGGAGCACTACCACGCGGCATTGCAGGCCGGCGATACCAATCCCGCCATCCGCCAGGCCGCCGAACGCGGCATTCAGCAACCTTATGAGCCGCCCGCCGCCCGTGATCGCGGCGGGGCCAACGAGCAGAAGTGAGGCGAAGGAGAAGAGCATGAAGCAAGTTGCTATTTCGCTATTGGCAATCGTCCTTCTGGGCGGACTGGTGGCCGCGCAACAGAACCCGGCGCCTATGGCGCCCGCGCAACCGGCGCCAGCGGCGCAGCCCGCGCCAACCGTCCCGCCCGCCCCTGCCTACAAGGCGCCTCCGCAGGCCAGATCGCAGGCGGAGTACCAGGCCTACCAGGACGCCAGCCAGCTTAAGGATGCGGCCGCAATCGAGGCCGCCGCCAACAGTTTCGCCGCGAAGTTTAAGGACAGCGAGCTTCGTTTCCTCCTGTATTGCCGCGCCATGTCCGAGTACCAGACCCTGGGCCAGCCGGAAAGAGCCATCGCCATGGGCCGCAAGGCGCTCAGCATTTCTCCCGACGATCCCGCCACGATGGCCCAAGTAGGCAGCCTGCTTGCCGAACAGACCAAAGATACCGATCTGGACCGCAATGAACGGCTCAACGAAGCCCTGCTGGACTCCCAACGAGCGCTGCAGAAGGTCGATACCGATCTGGTACTCCCGGCCAACACCCCGCCGGAGCGGGTGGAAGAAATCAAGACCCTGATACGCTCCACGGCGTACGGCACCATTGGCAGCGTCGATCTCGTCAAGGGCAATTACGCGGATGCGGAAAAGAACCTGAAACAGGCCCTCGACCAGACTCCCAAAAGCCCGGATGTAATCTTCGAGCTGCGCTATGCAATTGCCCTCGATCAGCAAAAGAAATATCCCGAAGCCCTGGCCGCGGCCAATAAGGCCGTAGAGCTGTCCCCGGCCGGATCTCCCGAGGCCACCTGGGCCAAGCAGGAGCGTGACCGGATATTGAATTTGACGGGAAAATGAAGCCGAAAGACACCAAAGAATTGGAACGCGCCCTGGGCCACCGGTTCCGCCGCAAGGAATTGCTGCAGCAGGCGCTGACGCACAGTTCCATGGCGCGCGAGCAGGAGGCCCTGGCCGCCGCTGACGCCGATGCCGACGCGGAGGAGGCCCCCGAGCGGGTTGCCGACAACGAACAGATGGAATTCCTCGGGGACGCGGTGCTGGGATTCGTGACCAGCCAGGCATTGTTCGAGCGCTATCCGCAATATCGCGAAGGGCAGTTATCCAAGCTGCGGGCCTATCTGGTAAGTGAGAAGCACCTGATCCGCGTCGCCAACAAACTCAAGGTGGGACGCTATGTGCGCCTGGGACACGGCGAGGAAAAGAGCGGAGGCCGCAAGAAGACCGCCCTGCAGGTGGATGCCCTGGAAGCGCTGCTGGCAGCGTTATGCATGGATGCCGGGCTGGAGAAGACGCGGGGAATCATCCTCAAGCTGATTCTCGAGCCCGAGTTGAAGCGTCTAAAGAAGCAGTTGACGCAAGGCCTGCCCATCACCGATTACAAATCGGCGTTGCAGGAAGCTCTGCACTCCACGGCGCGCCCGCAACCGGCATACGTACTGGTGAAAGAGGAGGGCCCGCAGCACTGCAAACAATTCACCGTGGAGGCCCGCATCTACCTGCCCGGCGGCCATGGCAAACCCGAGTACGCGGGCTCCGGCGAGGGCACCACCAAGAAGGCGGCCGAGCAGGACGCGGCCCGGGACGCCCTGCAGTATCTCTGGTCGCTCAACAAGCGCGAATCGAAAACGACCCGCGCGAAGCGTTCGGCAAGCACGGCAAAGCCGCAACCAAAGCAGCCGTAATGGATCTCAACCAGCCGAATTCCGAGAACCCGGCCCCCCAGACTGACGGCGAAGCCCCAGCGGAAGCGTCTCCGCCGAATGCCGCTGCTCCCGGCAACAGCGATGCCTTAGCCGCCGAAAGAGACATTCCGAAAGTTGCGCCGCTGATCTTGACACCGCGCCACCCGGGCCGCTGGCTCGATACGGTGCAGTCGCTGGCGGAAATCATAGTGATTGCCGTCTTCGTCATCACTTTTATCGCGCAGGCCTTTCAGATTCCGTCGGAATCGATGGAAAACACGCTGCTGATCGGCGACTTCCTGCTGGTCGATAAGGTCCACGATTCCCAGGGAGGCAAATGGGGCCATATCCTGCCCTATGAGCCCATCCAGCGGGGCGATGTGATCGTGTTCCGGTATCCGGTCAATCCCCAGCAGCATTTCGTGAAACGCGTTATCGGATTGCCCGGTGACCGGGTGCACCTGAGAGACAAGCAGGTATTTGTCAACGGCCAACCGTTGCGGGAGCCCTACGCGATCCATCGCTCAGCCGGGTTTGACGCCTATCGCGATGACTTTCCCCAACTGGATGCCCCCAACTCCAATCAGGAAGCGCGTTGGGGGGTCCAGATGCACAAAGTGGTCCGCGACGGAGAATTGGTGGTGCCGCCGGACCGGTATTTTGTCCTGGGCGACAACCGCGATGAAAGCCTGGACAGCCGCTATTGGGGATTCGTGCCCCGCGAAAATATCATCGGCCGCCCGCTGTTGATTTACTGGTCCATTCACCATCCCGAGCAACTGGAGCCCGTGGAAGAGACCGCTGGTGATAAACTTTGGTCTTTCGCGTACACGGTTACGCACATGTTTCAGGAAATCCGCTGGAAGCGGACGTTCCAAAGGGTCCAATAGTCTGGAAAGATGAACGCAAAGGACGCGGAGGACGCCAAGGAAGATTGGGCACTTACGGCCGCAATGGTATTGGTATTTTATGTTCGACCTCTGCGTCCTTTGCGTCCTCTGCGTCCGAATCCTTTGGGGCAGGAACGTTAAATATATCCAAGGCGAACCACATTGACGAAGAAAGAAACCAAGAACGAACCTCAGAACGATAAGCCGGTTAAACGGCGCGAAACCACCAGCGAATTCATTGCCTCGATGGCCGGAGTCCTGGTGGTGGGGCTGTTCATCATCACCTTCTGCCTGCAGGCGTTTGAGATTCCGTCCAGTTCGATGGAAAACACGCTCCTGATCGGCGACCACGTGTTTGTCGACCGCGTGCTGGAAGCGCCGCGCGCCAACTGGATTCGTCCCCTGGTTCCCTACCGCAATATCCAGCGTGGCGACATCGTCGTATTTCTCTCGCCGGAGACTCCGGGGCTGTACGTGGTCAAGCGGGTGATCGGCATTCCCGGCGACCGCATTCATCTCAAGGACGGAGTGGTATATCGCAACGGCCAGCCGCTGAATGAGCCTTACGCCATTTACGACGGAAGCTACAATCCCTATCGCGACAATTTCCCGAACGTGCCGCCCAGCGATTTCTATGGTGCGTCCCCCAACCAGGAATGGCGCCTGACCATGGGCCCGCACGTGGTGAACGGCGACCTGGTGGTTCCGCCGGATGCGTACTTCGCCATGGGCGATAACCGCGACGTCAGTTATGACAGCCGCTTCTGGGGCTTTATTCCCGGGGAAAATATCATTGGCCGGCCGGTATTCATTTACTGGTCGTTCGAGACACCGGCCAATCAATATACCAAGACCGAAATCTCCGATCGTCTGAAATTCGTCGGCCATGTGGTGATCCATTTCTTTGACCTGACGCGGTGGCGGCGCATGTTCAAGGTGGTGCGCTGATGGCGGTGTGGTCTCCGCGACGAATCTCCGTCGCTGTGCTGGCGCTGGCGTTGCTGGCGCTGTTTGCGCCGCCGTTTGTCAACGTGAATCGCTTTCGCCTGCGGATTGTGCG
>Ga0326728_10008076_pt1 | contig 26474 bp, 21 predicted proteins | sample MB3enrmetagenome_FD_207602 | JGI IMG/M metagenome (GOLD analysis project Ga0326728, IMG submission 207602) | Lab enriched peat soil microbial communities from McLean, Ithaca, NY, United States - MB31MN | ecosystem: Environmental > Terrestrial > Soil > Wetlands > Peat | place: USA: New York... | reverse complement strand
CGGTAGGGACCATGACAATGTTCGGCCCGGACAAACGCTGGCGCAGGCCGGCGTACTGGACGAAGAAGAAGGTGTTGTTTTTCTTGACGGGCCCGCCAAACGTGCCGCCAAACTCGTTTCGCCGGAAGGGTGAGACCGACGGGGAGAAGAAATTGCGCGCGTCGAAGGCGCTGTTGCGCACGAACTCAAAGAGGCTGCCGTGAAACTGGTTGGTGCCGGATTTGGTGACGATCTGGGTGATGGTGCCGGCGCCCTGCCCATATTGCGCAGAATAGTCGTTTTGCAGCACCTTGAACTCGGCAATGGCATCGAGGTTGTAGTTCGTAAACTGGACCGAGCCGAATTCCGCATCGGTGGTGTCGGCGCCATCTAAACTCCCCACCGCCGACTCTGCGCGGTTGCCATTCCCGACCCACCCGTCGCTTTCCCAACCCGTGGAGCTGGCTTGGACCATCCCGGGCTGCAGCATGACCAAACCGCCAATATCTCGACCGTTGAGCGGGAGGTTTTGCACCTGTTCTTCGGATACGGTTCCAGCCAAGGTTCCGTTGGTCGTGTCGAGCAGGGGCGGCGCGGCGCTCACCTCGACGGTTGATTTGACTTCTCCCATGACCAGCGTGAAGTCCACCTGCCTCTGCTGGCTCACGTCCAACGTAACTCCACTCGCCACGCCTGTCTTGAAGCCACCCGCTTCGGCAGTCACGTTGTATGTGCCAACCGGCAGGCGCGGGAGAGTGTAAGTTCCCGCGCTGGTCGAGATCGTCGATTGGGAGACGCCCGTCTCGACACGTGTGGCCGTGATCCTGGCGTTCGGGACCACGCCGCCACTCGGGTCTGTTACCCTGCCCGTGATTTCACCCACCGCCTGCGCCTTCAGCGTTGATGGACCCATCAGCAGGCACGAGAATGCGAAGATTATGCACAAAACCACTCGTGCTTTTCCAGCCATCGCAGCCTCCCGTCATGCAACCATGTTAGGAAAATCGTAGCGCCCACCTTTAGGTCGGCATCCATCGTACTAACCTAAGGGTCAGTGTGGTGCCGACCCAAAGGTCAGCGCTACTGCCCCTCTTAACTCATGCATATCACCGACCCGCCGATTCGTCAACGTCTTCTTGGAACGTCCTCTTGGAACGAACGGTGCACGCAGAAATGACGGGTTGCGGACTGAAATGCCTGGATTTAGTGTTGTGTATGCGGTGTCTGCGGGCACATTCTAGAGCCGTATTTCCAGGTCAATCAGGACGCACTTCAGATCGGCGTCAAGGGACTAGACGGTCTCATAATCGCGTACCACATCGGCGAGTTGCGGTCACCGGGGATACCTTCCGAATTTCTTCGTTGCTTCGATCATCGCCCGGTAGTTTTCCGGTTTCACGGAAAAGTGGATGGCATTATGAATGGCATCGACCATCCGTTGCAGCCTGGGGAGAACGAATTCCTTAAACACAGCTTGGGAGAAGAAAGGACTTTCGTTGCCGGCGTAGTCGTCGGCGATGACGATGGCGTCGGCTCCTGCCCGCACGGCGTTCCTGGCGATGCGCAGGGTCACGTCAAGAACCGAATCCATCAACCGATGCGCGAATTCGGGCCGCAGAAGGAAACTCGTGAGCAGGTTCTCGAACCCGGTCAGAAATACAGATCACATGAAGGCGGCTCGGTGCCGAAAGAAAATGGCCTTCTTCCCCTTGAATCGCGCCACCAATTGAGCAAGTTTCCCCAAGCGGTGCGGCGCGTCGGGGTCAGGAGGAACGTAGTTCTCGAGATCATCTATCGTCCGGATGGGACCTCGAATGGGATGGTTGATTTCCTCTGGAGTCGGCTTGTATAACACTCCCCATTCATCGACGTAGGTGCCATCCGGGTTCTCGCAGACCTTGTTGTATTGAGCTACGGTCGAGACCCCGTCCAAACCCAGCAGCTCCTCGATATCCGTTTGATCGTGCGCCGTGAGGCAGAGTGCCTTTCTAACCTTGCGGCTGATCGCCCATTCCACAATGGGAACGCAGTCAGGCTCTCCACGTTCTAAGGCCGTCATTACTCGCTGATAAGAATTCACGGGCCACCTCTCAGGAAGTCGAGGAGTCGAGAGTCGAGAGTCGAAAGGAGAGAGTCGAAAGGCGAGATTTGGCTCTTAACTCGCGACTCTCGACTGTCGACTCTCGACTTCTTATTGACTAACGCTCCGTCGCAGGCCATCCTACCATGGAGTGCTAATCCTAAACGAAGGGCGGTTTACATACCATGCCAAAAGCTCATCAACTTGTTTGTTCGAAAACCACGTGGCAGGGCAGGGAAGCGTACACGCTCAGCAATGGTCTTCTTCAACTGGTGAATCTGACGGGCGGCGGCCACATCGCAGAGGTTCGCTTTGCGGACGGAGGTGGTCTGCCTACTCTGAATCCTCTTTGGGTTCCCCCGTGGAAGGGGATCGAACCGTTTGAATACAGCGCCAGGTCGCACGCCAAACGCTACGGGCCGACGCTGGAAGGGAAGCTGCTCTCGGGCATCGCCGGCCACAACATCTGTCTGGATTACTTCGGGCCGCCCTCGGAAGCGGAAGCTGCTCAGGGACTTTCGACGCATGGCGAAGCGCCGAGCTTGAAATGGCGGAAATCGAGCCAACGCCTTCGCGCTGGCCAATTAAGCTTGACGCTTTCCGTTCGCCTGCCCGAGTCCGGGCTTCAGTTCAGCCGCGAAATCGGGATGCGGGCGGGAGAGCCGGTGGTCTATCTTGAGGAGACCGTCACCAACGAACGCAAACTCGATCACTTCTTTCACTGGACCCAGCATGTCACCCTCGGTCCTCCATTTGTGGCGCCTGAGGCCTGCCGCGTGTTCATGTCCGCCACCAGAGGAATTACGAGTCCCGAGGCGTATGGCGAACAGGCTCTGCTGGCGCCGGGGAAAGAGTTTGAATGGCCCAACGCTCCCCCCAGCGCCGGCGGTGAAGCTGACCTCTCCCGTTGCTTGATCCGGAAAGGCTTTGGCGTTGTTGCTTCTCTACTATTAGATTCGTCGCGGGACGTGCAGTTTGTGGGGGCGCTGAATACTCGCGAGCGGCTTCTGATCGCTTACTGTTTTCGCCGCGCGGATTATCCCTGGGTCACCATCTGGGAGGAAAACTGCGCGCGAGAAGCTCCTCCCTGGAACGGCCGCACTGAGACGCGCGGCCTGGAATTTGGCAGCGCACCGTTGCCCGTAACGCGCCGGGAGGCGTTCACTCGCGGCCCGCTTCTTGGCATGCCGACTTTCTCGACCGTGCCTGCGCGCGGCCGATTGACGGCTCGGTATGTTGCGTTCCTAGCTCACTTGCCGGAAGGATTTAGCGAGGTTCGCGACATCAGTCTGGGCAAGAATGAAATCCTCGTTCAGGGCAGGGAACTCGACCAGATGGTCACGATTCCTGCCTCGGGAATCGCCGCAGCGGGGCTGGCGGGGAAGTAGGCAGAAGGCAGAAAGCAGAATGCAGGAAGCCCTCTCCCGAGGGGAGAGGGTGTCCCGCTCCGGCGCATTCACCAGCCGGAGTGGGACGGGTGAGAGATCTCGCTGACTTCTGAATCCTGAATCCTGCCTCCTGCTCTTTATCTCTTCCATAAAAACTTTCAATTTAACACCTGCGCACGCGGTCGGGCACACTAGATTGTGAACTGAGGGGGGTGGAGTGTTCGCGAGGGAACCACGCACCTACACACCCACGCGTGGTAGATTCGGAATTCACATCGGATTATGTTGTTAAGTCACACGAATCCACTGAGATAACCAGACATGAGCTTTAGCATTATACCCCCGGCTTTGCCGGAGCCTCAGGGTCTTTACGATCCACTCCGAGAGCATGATGCCTGCGGGATAGGTTTCGTGGCGCATATTGCGGGCCAGAAAAGCCACGACATCATCCTCAAAGGCATCGAGATTCTGGTCAACCTTACGCACCGGGGCGCTTGCGGCTGCGATCCGCAGACCGGTGACGGGGCGGGAGTGTTGATCCAAATCCCTCACGCCTTCTTCGAAGCGGAGTGCACACGGCTGGGTTTCGCACTACCCTCGCCGGGCAAATACGGCGTGGGCATGGTGTTTCTTCCGGTGGAACCGCACGAGCGCATGCGCTGCGAGGCCTTGCTGGAAGAAATCGTGCGCGAGGAAGGGCTTTCGGTACTGGGTTGGCGAGACACTCCGGTGAATGCCGACACGATTGGGCGCCTGGCCCGCAGCAGTCAACCCTACATCGAGCAGGTCTTCATCCGCCGCGCCTACGGAATGGACCAGGACGCTCTCGAGAGGAAGCTGTACGTCATTCGCAAGCGCGCGGAAGGCGCCGTGGCCGAGACCGAGCTGCGAGAGAAGAGCTTCTTTTACATTCCCTCGCTCTCTTCGCGGACGATTGTTTACAAAGGCCTGCTCCTGGCCCCGCAGATCGCCAACTTTTACCTCGAGCTGTCGAATTCGGAAGTCCGGAGCGCCATTTGCCTGGTGCATCAACGCTTCTCCACCAACACCTTCCCTACCTGGCATCTCGCGCATCCCTTCCGCTATCTTTGCCACAATGGGGAAATCAACACCCTGCGCGGCAACGTGAACTGGATGCAGGCGCGGACTTCTCTGCTGGCGTCGCGGCTGTTTGGGGAGGACATCAAGAAACTCGAGCCCATCATCGCCCCGGGCGGCAGCGATTCGGCCAACCTCGACAATGCCGTCGAGTTGTTGACGCTCGCCGGGCGCCGCCTGCCCCACGTGATGGAAATGTTGATTCCGGCGGCTTGGGCGAGCGATCCCACCATGCCGGAAGACGTGAAGGCATTCTATGAGTACCACGCCTCGCTGATGGAGCCTTGGGACGGCCCGGCGGCCGTGGCCTTCACGGACGGGCGTGTGATCGGCGCCAAGCTGGATCGCAATGGATTGAGGCCGGGCCGCTTTCTTGTGACCGAGAGCGACTTGGTGATCATGGCCTCTGAGGCGGGAGTGTTGCCTGTCAATCCCGCCCAGATTCGCTTCAAAGGCAGGCTCGAACCGGGCCGCATGCTCCTGGTGGACACCGAGCAGGGACGCATTATCCCCGATGAGGAAATCAAGAGCAAGCTGGCTGCGCGGCGGCCTTACGCAAAGTGGCTCAAGGAAAACCAGATTTCGTTGAAACAGTTGGCTGACCCGCCGCGCGTCCAGCCCACCGACCACGCCACCATCTTGATGCGTCAACGCGCCTTCGGGTATACCGATGAAGACCTGCGCCTCATTATGATCCCCATGGCGCAGAATGGCGACGAGCCTGTGGGGTCGATGGGAACCGACACGCCGCTCGCCTGCCTTTCAGACAAGCCCCAGTTGCTGTTCAATTACTTCAAACAGATGTTCGCGCAGGTCACCAACCCCGCCATTGATCCCATTCGCGAAGATCTGGTCATGTCGCTCTACGACTTCATCGGGCGGGAGGGGAACATCTTCGAGGAGACTCCCCAGCTTTGCCACACGCTCAAGAAGCGGCATCCCATCGTGACCAACTGGAACCTGGAGAAACTTCGCCGCGTCAGCCAGGGCGATTTTCTGGCCACCACCCTGCCCATGCTCTTCCGCGTCGAGGGAGGCGAGAAGCGCCTCGAGGAGGCGGTGGACGGCCTTTGTCGCGGCGCCTCGCTGGCCATCAAATCCGGGTATACGATGCTGATTCTCTCGGACCGCGGTGTGGACAGAGAGTACGCGCCCATTCCGAGTCTGTTGGCGCTATCCGCCGTCCACCATCACTTGGTGCGCGAGAAGACACGGAACCAGGTGGCCCTGATTGTGGAGACGGGCGAGCCGCGCGAGGTGATGCATTTCGCGCTGTTGCTCGGCTATGGGGCCAGCGCCATCAATCCGTATCTCGCCATCGAGACGCTCGAGGACCTGCACGTTCGAGGGTACTTTCCGCCCTCCTACACATTTCAGAAGCTGCTGAAGAATTACATCAAGGCCGTCGATAAGGGGCTGCTCAAGGTCCTCTCGAAGATGGGGATTTCGACACTCCAGAGCTATTGCGGCGCTCAGATCTTCGAGGCCATCGGGCTGAATCGGATGGTCATGGAGCGCTACTTCACCGGCACGGCTTCTCGAATTGAGGGCGTCGGTCTGGACGTTTTGGCGCGCGAAGCTCTTATGCGGCACGGGTTCGCCATGCAGCGGCCGTCGGACTCCGAGAGTGAACTCGAGATCGGGGGCAGCTATCAATACCGGGAGCGAGGCGAGCGGCACCTGCTGAATCCCGGAACCATCAGCAAACTTCAGCACGCGGTGAGGCAGTCAAGTTACGCCACGTTCCAGGAGTATGCGAAACTGGTCAACGAGCAAAACCGGAATCTCTTCACGCTGCGCGGGTTGCTGGATTTTCGGCCTGCCGGGCCGCCGGTGGCGCTGGAGGAGGTGGAGCCGGCGCGAGAAATCGTCAAGCGATTTGCTACCGGCGCCATGTCGTTCGGGTCCATCAGCAAGGAAGCGCATGAGACGTTGGCCATCGCCATGAACCGCATTGGCGGCCGCTCCAACACCGGGGAAGGCGGGGAAGACGAAGCGCGCTTTCGCCCCGACCCCAACGGCGATTTGCGCCGCAGCGCGGTGAAACAGGTGGCCTCCGCCCGCTTTGGCGTGACCACGAACTACCTGGTGAACGCCGACGAACTGCAAATCAAGATTGCGCAAGGGGCCAAGCCCGGCGAGGGCGGCCAGCTTCCCGGCCACAAGGTTGACGAAACGGTGGCGCGGGTGCGCCATGCCATTCCCGGCGTCGCCCTGATCTCGCCGCCGCCCCACCACGACATCTACTCGATCGAGGACCTGGCGCAACTCATCTACGACCTCAAGAACGTGAACCCGCAGGCAAGAGTTTCAGTGAAGCTGGTGGCTGAATCCGGCGTGGGCACCGTGGCCGCGGGCGTGGCCAAAGCGCATGCGGATGTTATCCTCATCTGCGGTTATGACGGGGGGACCGGCGCTTCGCCGATTTCCTCCATCCGGCACGCGGGCGTCCCATGGGAGCTTGGACTCTCCGAGACCCAGCAAGTCCTGGTGATGAACGACCTGCGCAGCCGGGTGCGCCTGCAAGTGGATGGGAAATTGCAGTCCGGGCGCGACGTGGCCATCGCCGCGCTGCTCGGCGCCGAGGAGTTCGGGTTCGCCACCACGCCACTCATCTCCCTGGGTTGCATCATGATGCGCAAGTGCCACCTGAACACCTGTCCGGTGGGGGTGGCGACGCAGGATCCCGAACTGCGCAAGAGATTCAGAGGCCAACCCGAGCACGTGATCAATTTCCTGTTCTACCTTGCCGAGGATCTGCGGCAGGTCATGGCATCGCTTGGTTTCCGAAGCGTCGATGAGATGGTGGGGCGAGTCGATTGCCTGGTCCAGCGCCGCGACGTGGACCACTGGAAGGCCCGCGGCCTGGATTTGTCGTCGGTTCTTTCGAGTCCCCAAGTGCCGGCGCGCGTGGGGCGGCGCTGCCTGAGCAGGCAGGATCATGGCCTCGAGAAATCGCTCGATTATCAGTTAATCGACCATGCGCGGGAGGCGCTCGAGCGCGGCGCGCCGGTCGCCATCAGCCTTCCCATCCGCAACACCCACAGGTCGGTGGGCGCAATGCTGAGCGGCGAGATTGCCCGCCGCTATGGGTCCAAGGGCCTGCCCGACGATACGATCCGGTTCGAGTTTACCGGCTCGGCGGGGCAAAGTTTTGGCGCTTTTCTGGCCAAGGGCGTCACCATGGTTCTCGAAGGCGAAGCGAACGATTACGTGGGCAAAGGACTTTCAGGAGGCAAGCTCGTTGTCTACCCTCCCAGGACTTCGTCGTTCCAGCCCGAGGAGAATATCCTGGTGGGGAACGTGGTCCTGTACGGGGCTACGAACGGCGAAGCGTATTTTAATGGCATGGCGGGCGAACGCTTCGCGGTGCGTAATTCCGGCGCGACGGCGGTGGTCGAGGCGGTGGGTGACCACGGTTGCGAATACATGACGCGCGGGACGGTGATCGTGCTGGGGAAGACCGGGCGCAATTTTGCCGCCGGAATGACGGGTGGTATCGCTTATGTGCTGGATGAGACCGGTGAGTTCTCCGAGACGCGCTGCAACCGCTCGATCGTGGACCTCGAGCCCGTCACCGATTCCAAGGATGCGGACCTCGTTCAACTCTTGACCACTCGCCATGCGGAGCTGACCGGCAGCCCGCGCGCCAAGTGGATCCTGGATCATTTCGAGACGATGCTGCCGAAGTTCGTCAAGGTCTTTCCACATGAGTACAAGCGGGTGCTAAGCGCCACGGTAGCGCCCACAACGAGTCTCTCCAAATTGGCGCCTCATCCCAGCGGTGTAAGCGGCTCCGCCGCCCCGTCTTGCGGAAAGCCTCCGGCTTTCCGGCAGGTGTTGTCCCACACCTCCTCCGCGCAGGCTGGAAGGCTCAGCCTTCCAGCCTGCGCGGAGGAAATAGCGCAGGGCGCAGCTCCCTCGGAAAGGCGAAGCCTTTCCGCAAGGCAGGCGGCGGAGCCGCAGATCGTCCCTGAAAGGACCGACGGTAATTCCGACAAGGCCACCTCAGCATCCGAAGGCCTGAAGGCCGGCGCTACGTCGGTAGACCAGGTCCCCGCCGCGCCGCCAACCCAGGAGGCTCTGCGTGGGTAAAGCGACCGGATTCATGGAGTACACGCGCGAAGTCCCCCCGCGCCGGCCCGTGGCGGAGCGCGTTAACGACTTCCAGGAAGTTTATCGTGAATTCCCGGAGCAGAAACTGCGCCTTCAGGGATCGCGCTGCATGGATTGCGGCGTGCCTTTTTGCCACACGGGCTGCCCGTTGAACAACATCATCCCGGATTGGAACGACCTCGTTTACCGCGACCGGTGGAAAGAAGCGGTTCGAGCCCTACACGCCACCAACAACTTTCCCGAATTCACGGGGCGCATATGCCCGGCCCCTTGCGAAGCTGCCTGCGTTCTGGGCATTAACAGCCCTCCTGTAACCATAAAGAATATTGAACAGGCAATTATCGAGCACGCCTTCCGCGAGGGTTGGATTCATCCCGAGCCCCCTTCCCACCGAACCGGGAAGCGCGTGGCCGTGGTTGGCTCCGGGCCGTCCGGCTTGGCCGCCGCGCAACAACTGAACCGCGCCGGGCATTGGGTGACGGTGTTCGAAAAGGCCGACCGCATCGGCGGCCTGCTGCGCTATGGCATCCCGGACTTCAAGCTCGAGAAACGCATCCTGGACCGGCGACTCGAGCAGATGGCGCGGGAAGGGGTGGTTTTCAAGACTCGAAAGCACATTGGCCAGAACGTTGCGGTGGAAAAGTTGGCCGGAGAGTTCAACGCCATCCTGCTGGCCGGAGGCGCGGAGAGCCCGCGCGACCTCAGTGTGCCGGGACGCGCGCTTGCAGGCATTCATTTCGCCATGGAGTACCTCCCACAACAGAATCGGCATGTTGCAGGAGATGCTGTGGCCGGGCACATTCTGGCCACGGGCAAGCACGTGGTGATTATCGGCGGCGGAGATACCGGCGCTGACTGCCTGGGCACCGCCCACCGGCAAAAACCGGCGTCTGTGCACCAATTCGAGATCATGCCCATGCCGCCCCTCGAGCGGTCACCCAACACGCCCTGGCCACTGTGGCCGCTTCAATTGCGGAGCGAAAGCGCCCATGAGGAGGGCGGCACTCGAGAATGGGCCGTGGCAACAACCAGGTTCAGCGGCGACGAGAATGGCCGCGTGAAGCAGTTGCACGCTATCCGCGTGGGGCCGCCACCGAAGTTTGAACCGATTCCAGGCACGGACTTCACGCTCGAAGCGGACTTGGTACTGATCGCTATGGGCTTCTTTGGCCCCGTCAGGAATGGGATGATTGAAGCGCTGGGCGTGAAGCTTGACGCGCGCGGCAACGTCGAAGCCGACTCGAATCACCTGACCTCGGTCCCCGGCGTCTTTGCCGCCGGCGATATGCGCCGCGGCCAATCGCTGGTTGTGTGGGCTATCTCCGAAGGCCGCAGAGCCGCGCGCGGCGTGGACAAGTATTTGATGGGTGAAACCCGCCTGCGGTAGGGAACCCGCTTCACATTTGGAACGACTGCCCTCTCCCTTGGGGCTGCTCGTGTCCCACGCCTCTGGCTGAACACGGGGAGTTCAAAGTGGACGAACAGCCCTCTCCCTTGGCAGAGGACGAAGTGCAAGTGAATACCTGACTTGCCTTAAGTTCAACTGACATATCCGGTGGTAGAATGTCGCCATGCACCGCGGAACATTTCCGTTGGCCGCGGCCGGAACCGCAGCTCTGCGCTTTTCGCTCGGGCGCTGGCGCGGTGTCCTGGTGATACTAATCCCTCTGGCGGTTGCTCTGAAGCTCAGCGGGGGCCATCCGGTACTGACTTTCGCCAGCGCGGCGCTCGCACTCGCGCCTCTCGCCAGCATGCTAGGCGACGCTACGGAGCAACTCGCGGCGCACATCGGCTCGGCGGCCGGCGGCCTACTCAACGCCACACTGGGCAACCTCACCGAACTCATCTTTGGCATCGTGGCCCTTGCGGGCGGGCACGTCGAGGTCGTCAAGGCGTCCCTCACCGGCAGCATCCTGGGCAACCTGCTCTTGGTATTCGGCGTCGCGGCGTTCGTCGGAAGCTTGGGGCGGGAGAAACTGAAATTCAACCGCGCTGCTGTGGGGGCCAACACCACCATGCTCTCCATTGCAACCATAGCCCTGGGGATGCCGTCGGTTTTTCAGTGGTTGCGTCTCCCCAGGCACGCGCCGGGCGAGGTCAGCGGGGGACAATTGAGCCTTGCGGTGGCGGCGGTGTTGCTGGTGATTTACACGGCGAGCCTCTTCTTCATGCTGCACACGCACCGCAGCCTGTTTCGTGGCAGGATTGCCACCACGCCGGTGATTGGCTGCACTACGGCGCTGGTGATCCTCGCTGCAACCGCCGGACTAATCGTCTTTGTCAGCCAGATTCTCGTCGGAGAGATTGAATTCGTTGCGCGGTCGATGCACTGGACCGAGCTGTTTATCGGCTTGGTGATCGTGGGCGTGCTGGGCAACGCAGCGGAGCACTCCTCCGCGGTGATGCTTGCCTGCCGCGACCAAATGGACCTCTCACTTCAGATCGCCGTGGGCTCAGGCGCACAGATTGCGCTTTTCATCGCGCCGCTGCTAGTAGTCATGTCCCGTGCCTGGCGTCCGGAGTCACTGGTGTTTCATCCTCTGGAAATCGGCGCCATCCTCGTTTCCGTGGGCGTGGTCACCGTCGCATCAATTGACGGCGAGACCAATTGGTTCGAGGGCCTGCAATTGATCGGTGCTTACGTAATTCTCGCCGCGTTCTTCTACTTTCTGCCACCGCTTGCCGGATGAACCGATTGAATTGACGAGTGTCTGCGCAGAACCGTAGTCCATAATCCCGACTGCAAATGACTGAGTGGGGCGAGATACGAGCCAATGACCATGGCCGTCGCTTCCCGGCATCTTCGTCGCCGGCGACATGCGCCGCGGCCAATCACTGGTTGTGTGGGCTATCTCCGAGGGCCGCAATGCCGCCCGCGGCGTTGACATGTACTTGATGGGCGAAACCCGCCTGCGATAAGGGCGCGCAATAATTGCTCTGGCGAACGCGTCAGTGTGTGCCGAGTGCGCTGCCGCGTCTCGTGGTATACTCTTGGTTAAAGCACGCTTACGGTGGCTTATGTCCGACTGGCAGCCAACTCGATATAGGGACTATCACTGGATTGTGGCCGACCCGCAGCTTTTGGGTGGCAAGTTGGCGATCCGAGGGACACGACTGTCGGTTGCACTGATCCTCGAATGCCTCGCAGCGGGCATGTCTTTAGCCGAAATCGATGAGGCATTTGACCGCGCTTTCCCGCACGAGGCCTTACCTGAAGTTCTAAAGGTCGCCTCTGAGCTTACGAATTCCGTGCATGTGGCTGCTTGACGCAAATGTGGACGTCCATCTGGTGCCGATCTTGAAGCAGCAGGGAATCGCCTGCGACACGGTCGCGCACCGTGGCTGGAAGGCGCTTTCGAATGGCGACCTGGTAGCGGTGGCCTATGCTGAAGGTTTTCGCTGCTTGCTCACTCGCGATCAGCTCTTCGGGGAGTCGGCCTCTCGTGCGTTAAAATCATTCGCCGAATTTGGCGTCGTCGTAATCACGCTTTCGCAACAACGCTGGCCAGAATACCGTACGAGCTTTCTGGAAGCTTGGGGCGCATCTCCCATTCAACCCGTACCCGGCCATCTCGTCTACTGGCCTTCCCCGCCGCCGACGATCTAGCGGGTAGGACTGACCGGGTCCTCGATCAGCTAGAGTTTCTTCCAGCACGTACACGGGCTCGGTTTCCCGTGAAGGTTCTCTGACCAACCTTTGCCACTTCTCTGGATGACTGTTCCGTCAAGCTTGTTGATTCGCTTTCCTATCTGACCGTGGGCAGCCAGCGTTCTACGCTCCTCACCGCCGCCAAACCTGCCTGCGAAAGAAAGGTATTGGTCGGAATATTTCTTCACGAGTTCGTTCATTACAAAGTGACTATCAAAAATACGTCCCTTCGGCACTTTGCTTACAATCTTTCGGATTGCGGTCTCCAGTGGTGTCGCCATCGGCGCTTCTCCCTAGAATTCATTTGGTCTCCGCTTCCCCCGCCAGCGCCCGTTCTGCTCGACGCACGACGAGGCGGCTTTCTGCCCCAAGGGCTCCATCTGAGAAGTTATGCGAGCAATCCTCGGAACTAAAAGGGGCAGCCCCCCCTGATCATCGCCTGTGCTCAATCAGGCCGCACGAATCGGCAACGGTCGTTAAATCTGGAAGGTCAAATTGCATAACCACACTCCCACCCAGGTACTCTGGCACGCTAATCCTGACCTTATGCACCTGCTCACCTTTTCCTTCCTTGTGAATCACGTCATGCCAGTAAAACAACTGGTTGAGGCGCGCGTCCCCATTATCATGAATCAGGCCGGAAGGTGAATGATAACTCAAGAAGAGCGCGGAGAAATCCGTACTGTGCTCCCAAGCATCGGACTGGATTTTCTTCTCGTCGTCTCGCCGATAAGCGACTCCCACCAAACTCTGGTGTGTCGTACCAGCTAACGCACTTTCTTCGGTGACAACCTCACTATTCAGCACCGTGCCAGTCACGATAAAGGCATGTAAAAGTTTACCGCGAACGGTACCCTTCCATTTAGTCTTAGACGGGTCACACTCCAGCACAAAAGTTGGTTTGTCTGCCCCACCCTTACTCGGCGCCTGTAAGAACTTCCCATCTAACGTAAAACGAACGAAAGGATAGTCAGTCAACGGGTCTTTTTTCTCAATCCGAATCCACTCCGTCTGAGCCCAGCCCGAAACCGCTGCACCCAGCAATCCCAACACAATCAGTATCATTGCTGCAAGTCTTGCCTTCATCCCATACCCCCTTAAGTCCAATGTACAGTTAGGATCGAAGCAAGGAAGACAGTTTAGCACCAGGGATCATAGTTTCAAGCGGCAAGTGCCGCACCGGCGGGTGGCGCCTTGCCGTTCTTTGGCGTGTCTGCGATCCCCCGAGCCCGAGGGCGCATACATCCCGACAAAAAAACGTCGGGACGAATGCGCCACCCGCGCTTTTGGGCAACCAGTGTAGGGCCGAACGGCATTCGGCCCTCGACTGTGAACTGCATCAACGAAACATTCGCACGTCGAACTTAAACGGCTCCGGCTGCCGGAATTTGACTTTTGAGAACTCTGCGTGTGCGGGGTTCAGCAGGACATTCCACTCCCCGCGGATGGCGGCCGATGGCACAAGCAAAGCCACGGTCCGGCCGGCTTTAATCCATTCGTCCCCAAAGCGACGCAGCGACTCATCCCTGGTTTCGTACCAGTGCGCTGGCAGGGCTTCCAGGTCAAGTTGTTCGATTTCAACCGCCTCCGAAATCTCACCTTCGACAGAGACAAGGTCTTCTGGCCGGAGGTTCGGTTCCAGGTTAACGAAGGTTTCAACGGCGGCCAGCGCAAGAGAAGTGGAGGCGTAGGCGACCCGTACGCCGCGGCTGTTCCAGCGACCGCCGTAGAGTCGCGCGCCCTCTCCGCTCGCCGCCTCACCAGCGTAGCGGCGCCGGCATATCCGCCAGAACTTCATCAGCTGTACACACCGTAGGCGATGCGGCCCAAGATGTCCTCAACCGTTCGAGCGCCGAGGTCGGTGTCAAGTTGATCCAGAGGCCGTTCGCCCCCCAAGGCACGGTTCGGAGTACGGAGCCACCCAACTGCCTTTCCCTCATCTCCGAGCATCTCGACGGCGTTGGCGTATACCCGGGCCAGCCGGACAGTTCGGTCTGACTCGGCAGCCGTCAGCCGGGCCCCATGACTCAGGCGGCGAGTCAGCGTGCGCTGCGGAATGCCGAGTTTTCGCGACAGAGCCGCATTGCTGACCTCTAATCTGTCGGCCAGCGCTGTGACGGAAGTGGCTGGAAGCCCCCTGCGGACCAGTTGTGCAAGATCGTCGGCCTTCTTGATTGCCTTGCCCAGCACCCTCCGGCCGCCCAAGACCTCCGCTATCGTTTCGGTTTCCATATTGGTCTCCTGGCTAATCAGAATACGCCATTTGGCCACAATCTGCAAGCTGAACATTTCTGCCCTCATGATGGTAGAATAACCCCATGAATCGCAGGACATTTCTGTTTTCTGCGGCGGCAATAGCTGGTCTCGGTCTGGACGCCGAAGCCGCTGCCATACCTATCATCGACACGCACATCCATCTGTTCGATCCCACGCGTCCTCAGGGCGTGCCTTGGCCTGAGAAGAAAGATGCGATCCTGTATAAGCCCGCTTTGCCGGAGCGCTATCGAGCAGTCACGAAAGGGCTGGGCATTGTGGGCGCGATCGAGGTGGAAGCCAGTCCTTGGCTCGAGGACAACCAGTGGGTGTTGGACATTGCCGCCAAGGATACGATCATTGTCGGAACGGTGGGAGACCTCGAGCCGGGCAAACCGGAGTTCCGCAAGCATCTCGAGCGGTTTCACCGCAACCCGCTGTTTCGCGGCATTCGATACGGGAATCTGTGGAACAGAAATCTCCGCGAACAGTTGTCCCGGCCGGAATTCATCTCCGACCTCAAAGCTCTTGCGGATGCCGGTTTGGAGTTGGACAGCGCCAATCCCGACCCGGCGTTGATCGAAGACTTGGTGCGCCTCACGGATCGAGTTCCGAGCTTGCGGGTGGTGGTCGATCACCTGCCGCAGCTCGAGCCGCCCGCAGAATCGCAGGCTCGCAGCGCATATGAATCCAATTTGCGCGAGCTGGGAAAACGGCCGCAAGTTTACGTCAAAGTCTCTGAAGTCCTGCGGCGGGTTGGCGGCCGGGTGCCCACCGACCTGGATTTCTACCGGCCGCGACTGGATGAGATATGGGAGATCTTTGGCCAGGACCGGTTGTTGTACGGCAGCGATTGGCCGAACAGCGATCGGTGGGGCACATACCCGCAGATCTTGAGCATCGTCCGGGAGTACTTCAGGGCCAAGAGTCAGGGCGTGGCGGAGAAGTTCTTCTGGAAGAATTCAGTGGCTGCGTACCGCTGGGTCAAGCGGCATTGACGATTGCCGATTGATGAGCCGGCCTTTGTTTTCAATGACATTCTAGCTTCGTTCCTTCGTTTTTGTACGATTTCGCGATTAGAACGCGGGACGTAGGCCGGAAAGGGAGTCGAGGGCTCGAGGGCTTTGCTTGGTCGCGGACCGACCCCTCACCCGTCACGCTCCGGCTGATGAAAGCGCCGGAGCGTGCCACCCTCTCCCCAAGGGAGAGGGCTGGCATTCTCTTCCCTCTTCCCATGGGCTGAGCTCTGCCGCCCGCGCAGTGACAGAGCCCTTAGACTTCATCCTTGTTAATCAGGCCGCTAATGGTCTCAATCTTCGGAGCGCGGCTGGCGGTGAGAAGGCCCAAGCCGCTGAAACAGAGCGCCCCGATCGCGCTGATCAGGATCACCGACGGCCACGAGCCCATGACTCGAATTTGAAATGCCAGCACTCCGAACCCGAGCAAGAGGACAAGCTCAATCAGCATCAGGAGCAAACGGCCTCGACTTTGCCGTCATAAGTCTTGCGCAGGTTGCGACAGCGTATGGCCACGTCCATAACTGGTGTGATACCGAATGACGCGGCCGGGGGGGATTTTCGTGACTGGAGAGAGCCAAAGACCAGGCGATTTCCGTTAGTTTGAACCTACATCCGCTGGAATCGAACGGATCAACCCGCGGGGGTTCGCGGCTTGACCCTGACGCTGAGGAGGGCTCGAGCCGCGGAAGGGGCATAGATTGCAATCATTTTTGAAGAGCCAAGCCGCCAGTTCCAGGCGAGAGAAGACCCCTACCTTCCCGAATATGGAACCTAGATGATTCTTGACGGTTTGGGTTGAAATTTTCAAGTCGCCGGCAATCTCGGCATTGGAGAGTCCCAGGGCAACGCGAGCCACGATCATTTTCTCGCGCGCTGTGAGGGTTTCGGCCGGTCGCTGGGTTTTCTGGTTTGTAGACAAGAAACGTTGAAACATCTCGGTAGGCAGTGTGACCTCCTCCTGCAACGCTTCGCCACGCTGTGCTGAATTAGTCATCGGCGAAAAGCCGTGAGCGGATGAATCATTTTTGGAGAATCGCTGGACCCTGGCGCTTTGCCCAGTTTGCTCGGAGGTCGAGCGTGACCCTTGCCGGCTAGAGTTGGAGACCCGGGAACTGCCCGGGTCTCCCGAACTTTGCTTAGTGTGCCGCCTCGGAACGCGTTGCGACTTCCTTGGCGCCTTTGGGAGCGCTCACATAACCCTTCACTTGGTTAGCTTGGACTTCATTGACAACCAATTCGTAAGGCCGCTTGGAGCCATTGACATAGAAAAAGATCGGTTCATTGATGGTGCGATCTTTCTTTTCCACCCGAACGTCGTCGACGACCAAGGCCACGGTGAACTGGTGTCGCTTCACGTTGGTCTTGGTTAGCGTCATCCCGAGTCCGGCCACGTGCGCGGGAGTTTTGCGAGTGGCGGTGAACTCGAAGTAGTCGCGCTCCCCCAATTTACGGAGAGTTTCGATGTCATCATGGTTGCGGGCGATCAGGGTGCCCATTTCGCTACGGGTCATTCCCAAATCCGAGCGGACGGAATCGAGCGCCTTTTTGGTGTTATCGAGGTCGCTACGCTGCGCGGTCACGTCCTGGTTCAGCGCGCCCACTTGCTGTTGGTCGGCCTTGAGGGCGATTTGTTGCTGCAGTTGTTCGGCTCGTTGTTGCTCGTCGCTCTGAAGTTTAGCCACCATGGCGCGGGAGCGCTTCAATTCGCCCCCTGTCGCGCCCAGGCGCTTTGCCGCAGAGTCCAATTCGTCCTTCAGCGCATCGAACTGCTGCGCATTGGAGTTCTCGATGGCGCTCACGCGGCTAGTCAATTGATCCTGGAACTCCGCGGCCAGTTGTTTGTGCACCTGAGTTTGCTGCGCCTCGAGCGCGTCGCGCGTCGAGTTGATCTTGTGAATGGAATAAACTTCGCCGGCGACCAACGCCGCCAGCACTACAAAGACTACAAGAAACTTGCCTTGCGAGCCGGAGTTGTCCGGTTCGACGAAATGGATTTCCTTTTCAGGAACCGCATCAATCGCCATTTTGTTTTCTCCTTCGTACTCAGGGGTATTGTCGCGCCGTCTGAGCGGCCTAATTATCTTATCCCCGCTCGAAAGGGAAGCACGCCGAATGCCACTCTACTATTTTCCTATTCTACTGTAAACACAATAGTTAACTGACCGTTTGGGTCGGCAGGTTCCCTGGGTTCGAAGAAATTCTTACGTGGGGGATGCAAAAAGTGCAGAAAAGCCTGTAGAACGGGCCGGAAAGGCCTGTAGTGTTACGCGACTTTACGCAGCAATGTGGCGAGGTGAACTCGCCGCTACAACTCCCAAATGGAGGGCGCTCGACTTTCTGTCCCTCGACTTTCTGTCCCTTGCCTACCCTCCTAACCTGCGTATACAGTTGTCAGAAGCGGAATCCCCGTCGAAGGGCTCGATACGATGAACTTCAGGTCGCGCCCGTGCGTCCGCTGTGGATTTCCGTGCATATTCATTTTTCATAATAAGGAGCTCACGATGGCGACGACTGAGAATAATCTCCAAGAAGCGTTTGCGGGCGAGAGCCAAGCGAACCGAAAATACCTGGCGTTTGCAAATAAGGCTGAGGAGGAGGGTTTTCGCAACGTCGCGCGACTCTTCCGAACTGCGGCTGAAGCTGAGACCATTCACGCGCTCGGGCACCTCGCAGCCCTGGACGGCATCGGTTCGACGTTGGACAATGTAAAGGCGGCAATGTCGGGCGAGACCTACGAATATACAAAAATGTACCCGCCGATGCTGGAGCGGGCGAGCGTGGAGAAGCACCAGGCCGGCCGAATGTTTTCCTACGCCCTCAAGGCCGAGGCGGTTCACGCCAAACTTTACCAGATGGCTTTGGAAGCCTTGCAACAGGGGCAGGACCTTACGGGGGTGGAATTCTCTCTGTGCCCGGTATGCGGGAATATTGAAATTGGCAAGGCCCCAGAGGTTTGCCCGATTTGCGGGGCAAAGGGTGAAAAGTTCATAAAGATGTAGTACGCGCTCGAGAGCCGCAGCCAAACACGTACGCCCGAACGGTGTTCGGTCCGCAGGTCCCGAAGGGACCCAAGACGATTAGCCGCAGTTGCGACGATTGCAGCGACGAAAATGACACCGCTACCGACGAAAGCGGCGATTGACGGGGCTGAACCAGTCAGCGCTATAATCGCAGTGTGAGCACACGACTCTTAATTTCGAAGCGCGGGGGAGTCGAGGAGCAGGAACGATGAGCTATATCGTGGCGCCGTTTGAAGTCGCTTCGAAAGGGATAGGAGCGGCGGTCAAGGTCCATTTCGTGCATCTTTACCCAGCCATCGCCACTCGCCATAGCGACAGTATCGATGTGGTTTTCCTGGTCGATGGCCGCAAGGCTACCGTGGCCATCTCCTGCGCGACACTTGCCGAGCTGCGGGTTCGCGATGGCAAGAATCTTACCGATCAGCAACTGGCGGATATCGCCACCCTTCACCTGCGTCGAACACTTCAGCAGGGTTACGACGCAACAGAGGCGGAGCTCTTTCTGAGCGGCGAGCAATTGCGGGGCTTGGCTCGCGAGCTTGGGTACCTGTAGGCAGGCGCCGGGTGTCAGGGGCGGAAGCTGTCAGCTCTCAACCATCAGCTATCAGCAAACCGCGAGGTGTTGGGCAGCACAACTGACAGGGGAAAACTGACACTGGACAAGTGGCCTTGGAGGACTGAGAACTGAAAACTGAGAGCTGAAGGCTGAGAGCTGAAGGCTAAGAATATGTGTGGCATTGTCGCATACACCGGCAAGCAATCCGCTCGCGAAGTTCTGGTCGATGGCCTCAAGCGTCTGGAGTATCGAGGCTATGATTCGAGTGGCATCGCCATCCTTAACAATCCGCCGTACTGGGTGCGCACGGTGGGGAAAGTAGCTGAACTGGAGCGGCGCGTGTGGGAGGATAGCCCGGCGGGCGTGGTGGGAATCGCGCATACCCGCTGGGCGACGCACGGCAAACCTTCCGAAAACAACGCCCACCCCCACGTCGACTGCACGGGTAAAGTCTACCTGGCACACAACGGCATCATTGAGAATTATCTGCCTCTCAAGAAGCGGCTCGCTGCCGCGGGACACGTGTTCCGCTCGGAAACCGATACGGAGGTTCTGGCTCACCTGATCGAAAGTCTTTACCAGGGGAATCTGGACGCGGCCGTGCAAAAGGCGCTGCTGCAGGTCCAGGGGACTTTCGGTTTGGCGGTGCTGCATGTGGCCCACCCGGAGCAGATTCTGGTGGCGCGGCGAGGCAGTCCGGTTGTGCTGGGCGTGGGTGAAGGCGAATCGTTCGCGGCATCCGATGCTTCTGCCTTGGCACGGCACACCGACCAGGTGGTGTATCTGGAAGACAACGAAGTGGCGCGCCTCGAGCCGGGGCGCTTTTCAATTACCACCCTCGAGAACCGCGTGGTGAGCCGAGTAGCCACGACGCTCGAAGTGGGCCCGGAAGCGATGGAGCGTGGAGTCTACCCGCATTTTATGCTCAAAGAGATTTTCGAGCAGCCCGAGGCGGTCGAGAATGCCTTGCGCGGCCGGGTGAACCACGCGGAGGGAGTAGCCAAACTCGGCGGGTTAGAATCTGTGCAGGATAGGCTCCAACAGGCGCGTCACCTCATCGTGGTCAGTTGTGGCACCAGTTACTATGCCGGGCTGTTTGCGCGCTATGCCTTCGAGACTCTTACCGATTTGACGGTGGAGACGGAATTGGCCTCGGAATTCCGCTATCGCAAACTGAATTTGCGGCAGAACACCGTGGTGCTTGCGATCAGCCAGTCGGGAGAAACTGCCGATACGCTCGCGGCTCTGCGCGAGGCCAAGCGCAAGGGCGCAACCGTCCTGGGACTAGTGAATGTGGTGGGCAGCACCATCGCCCGCGAGACCCACGCCGGCGTCTACTCGCATGCGGGCGTCGAAGTGGGAGTGGCTTCCACGAAGTCTTTTGTTTCGCAGATCACCATACTCACTCTGATGGCGATCTTGATGGGACGGACCCGGGACATGTCCTATGAGCAAGGCGCGACGCTCTTGCAGGGGCTGGAAAAGCTTCCTGACCAGATTCGCGAAACCTTGCAGCAGTCCGGACGCATCCGCGATTTGGCGCAGAAGTACTGCGGATATTCTCACTTCCTTTACATCGGCAGGAAATATCAATACCCGATTGCGCTTGAGGGCGCGTTGAAGCTCAAGGAAATCGCCTACATCCACGCGGAAGGTTATGCCGCAGGCGAGATGAAGCATGGCCCTATCGCGCTCATCGATCCTGCCTTCCCGACCATGGCGATCGCGCCGGAGGACGGTTCCTACGAGAAGGTAATCTCCAACATGCAGGAAATTCGCGCCCGCGAAGGCCGCATCATCGCCATCACGACGGCAGGCAACGCGAAACTGGGCGCTCTGGCGGATGACGTTATCGAGGTTCCCCAGAACCAGGATCTTCTGATGCCGGTCCTCACCGTAGTTCCCTTGCAGCTCTTTGCCTATCACTGCGCGCTGTTGCGTGGCTGCGATATCGACAAGCCGAGGAATTTGGCGAAAAGCGTGACAGTCGAGTGATGGTCGATTGATGATTGTCGATTGACGATTGAAGGTGCCATGGTGCGGAGTTGGATCGCCGTCAGCCGACAATCGCCAATCGACAATCGTCAATCGTCAATTCAGGAAAGGGTAGACCCGTCCGGCTCAGGGCTTATCAGGCAGGATTGTGGGGTTGCTATATAATCCCGGACGGGTCGGTGGGCTCGTGAGTAGCAGGCCACTGCTACAAAACTCTTGAGAGGCTGGAACCCTCCTTCGCGGTATAGGATCGTTTCCCAGGATTCCACTTGGGGCCTCTATTTTCTTCCGGCATGCGGGTGGCTTCCTCGGAGGATACCACCACGGCTGAGGCTTGGCGCCCTCCCTCGTGTATGCGATTGCTGCCTTAGAGGTCGCGTGGTCGCTCCAGCCGGTGCGCCGTGAGCGTTTTACATCACCTCCACTTTGCGTTCCGTCTGTGCCACTGATAACATAGCGCAATGGGAGCGAATGTCAACAGATTTTACACGACGATGAAGCTTTATTACATTTGTGTTAAGATTAGCGACTAAAAGGCACTCGACCCAGGTCAGGCCGTCAGCAAGCCTCGGCCGCGCGCCTCAACGCCTTACCGTGATCAGCACTACGCCATGGGAAGGCTTTGTGTTAAGATTGGCATCCAAAAAAGCAGCAGCGGGGGCGCTTTACTTATGAGTATCGGAACGCGTGTCATGCAGATTCGGAACCAAAAGGGCGTTAGTCAGCGGGAATTAAGCGAACGCTCTGGCATCGCCGGATCTTACCTCTCGCGAATCGAAAATCGCCACCTCGAGCCACGTCCCAAGACCCTGCGCAAGATAGCAAACGCGCTCGACGTGCCGTTGGCGGAGTTTTTCCAGGAGCACGCGGAGAATCTCGCGGGCGTTCAGTGCGCGGTTACACCCTCCGGCAAATGCGTTATGGACTTGATTCGCGCCAGCCAGGGAAAACCGGCCCAGCCGGGCATCGAGAGATACACGGCGCGCCATCTGCGCTTGATTCGGTTGGCCGGCTACCTCATTCAGAGTGGAGATCGACGGCTGCTCGACGCGCTGGAAGTGGTTCTGGGAGCGATGTTGAGTAACGACGCAAACCAATCGAACCGCCTGGCGTCAGCACTTCTCCCGTCTAACCGCGAGTCGGTCCAGAACAGGGACGAGTCCCTGTAGCGGCGATTCTATTCGGCCGCTACCGGATGTTGTAACGCTCGCTACTTCGCAATCTTCTCCAACTCGTCTGCTGCCGAGCTGATGATTGCGGCCTCGTCGGCGAGAGTTTTGCCTACCTCGATGATGCCCTGGTCGGCCAGTTTCCACTTCTTCTGCTCGATGGACTCGCGAACCGCAGGGATAGTTTTGACTCCATACCCGGTGTAAACACCCGGGGCATAGATTTCGTGCTTATACCAGGCGCGTCCTGGGAGGCCTTGCGGGCTGGTCAACTTCCGTTCGCTCTGGATGAGGAGCGCATTGAGGGAGCTTAACGATGCGCTGGCCAGAACTGCGCCGCCATTGGCATTCGCCTTCTCGACCGCCTTGCGGTAGCGCTGGGCGCTTTGCGTCAAGGCATCCGTGGCATTCTCGAGAGGGGCGAAATTCAAATAGGGCGGAATCTCTTCCGGGTTGGGAGGGACGAAGGTCTTCCTCGGGTCCGCGGTGGCCGTAAAGACACCCTCCTCGATCTCTTTGTTGAGCTCCCGAGCTTCATCCTGCTTGGTTCGCAAGAGTTTCTTCAATTCGTCCACGTACCTGTGAATGGTGTCGGCGAAGTTCGAGAAGTCGAAGGGCAGAAGCTCCGCGTCCGCCAGTCGCATGACGGCCGTTCCGGCAGTTTGGGCCAGGGCGCGCCCGTAGACATAGCCAGTATCGCTAAAGTGGGTATACCAATAAAAGTCATCGTAGATGGAATGGTAGATACCGCCGCCGTCCTCGCCGCCGTAGCCGAAGTCGAGCGAGGCGATGCCGAGGTGATCGACGAATGCACCATAGTCTGAGCCTGAGCCCAGCGCGCCAATCCGCAAGTCGGGACGATCCCGGGCCTCCTGGCGCTCTTCCGGCGTGGTGGCTTCTTCGATGCGCCGGAGTTGGTCGCGTTTCCACACGCTGATTGATTTTTCGGGGTCCTCCACGTCGCGCGCCACCCCATTGATGAATTTCTCCAGCGAGTGCGATCCCTCCACAAAGAAATAGCCGCGGCCATTCGAGTCGGAATTGAGGTAAGCCACCGCATTTCTGGTCAGTTCGTCGGCGTGCTCCTCCGCCCATTCGGTGGAGCCGAGAAGTCCCGGCTCCTCGCCATCCCAAACTCCGTAAATGATAGTTCGCTTGGGCTTCCAGCCCCGCTTCAAGAGTTCGCCGAAAGCGCGTGCTTCTTCGAGCTCGGCGACCGTGCCTGAGATGGGGTCTTCGGCCCCATTTACCCAGGCGTCGTGGTGATTGCCGCGCAGCACCCATTCGTCGGGCGAGCCGGACCCGCTAATCCGCCCAATCACGTCGTAGAGCGTTTTGAGGTCCCAGTTGGAATTAACCTTCAGATGTACTTTGGCAGGGCCGGGACCGACATGATAAGGGAAGGGAAGCGCGCCACGCCACTGCGCCGGCGCCATCGGTCCCTTTAGCGCCGCGAGCAGAGGCTGCGCGTCGGCGTAAGACAGGGGGAGGGTGGGAATCTTGGTGAGAGTCTGAACGTCCTTGAGCGCGAGCCGTTTGGCGTCCTTGGTCGCCCCTACGCCGGGCGTGAGCGGGTCGCCGGTGTAGAGAGTGTCATCCATAACGCTGCCGCGCTGCACGCCATCGCGGGGACGAAAAGCGCCGCGCGGGAAAACGTCGCCTTCGAAATAGCCGTCTCCGCTCGGATCGGAATAGATCAGGCAGCCCACCGCGCCATGCTCCGCGCCTACTTTCGGCTTGATCCCGCGCCACGAACCCCCGTAACGCGCGATGATGATAGCGCCTTTGACGGAAATTCCCAGCCGCTCCAGTTGCTCGTAATCCTGGGGCACGCCGTAATTGACGTAAACCAGGGGAGCCGTAACGTCGCCATCCGCCGAATAGGCATTGTAAGTGGGGAGCTGCTCGTCGTGCTGGCCGGAGGTAGGGTCCTCCGCGACGGTCGGCTCCTCCAGCTTGGCCTTGAACGGCGTGGGCTCCAGCATTTCAACCAGCCGCTCCTTGGGCGTGGGGAATAGCACGTCGAAGTTCTCGATGTGCGCGTCCCAGCCCCACTCTTCGAATCGCGCGAGAATCCATTCTGCGTTGTCCTTATCGTAGGGTGAACCAACATGGTGCGGGCGCGCCGAAAGACGCTTCATGTAATCACGCAGGTTGTCAGGAGAGGGTATGGAGCGGAACTTTCCCTCCCAATCTCGCTCCGCCTGCGAGGCGTTCGCAGAGAAACCTTGCAGGGTCGCTGGCTCTTCGGCTGGCGAGGCGAAGACAGCAAGAGTCGAGAGCAATAACAATGCGGTGAACTGCCAACGGTGCATCGAGTGGCCTCCTTGGGAAATCGCTTGAGAGTATATCTCATTTCGGCGCACCGTAGTGTGGCGGGCGCCCATTTCAGCCTGCGGAGCGCGCGCCGTCCTTTCAATGCTGTCCAAATTAGCTGGTCACGCGAGTGCTCTTCGCGGCTCTGCCGCCCCGCTGTGCGGAAAGGCTCCGCCTTTCCGTACACCTGCGTGAAAAGAAACCTCCTCCGCACCGGCTGGAAGGCTCAGCCTTCCAGCCGGTGCGGAGCAGAACGAAATTTGCCGAATTGGTCGGAAAGGCGGAGCCTTCCCGCACAGCAGGCGGCGAAGCCGCAAGGCGTCATCGTCCGAGTCGGCCTATTTTGGACAAGTCTAACGTCCTTTGGCCCACGGCGAAGCTGCGGGGCCAGGCAGCGGAGTCGAGATGATGGAATTGTGGTAAGTTGGAAAGACGCAGCAGGGTTACAATTTATTCGACGATATCGCATATTATACGCACGTGGATACCACGTGACATAGAACCTCGGCTGCAACGATCTGCGCGGACGCGGCCGGTAGTTGTGCTGACCGGAGCCCGCCAGACCGGTAAGACATCGACCTTGCTGAGGCTGTTTCCGAATTACAGGTTTGTCTCCCTTGACCTCCCCAGCGAAGCGGAACAGGCCGAGAAAGAGCCGCACAGTTTTCTTGACCGCCACCCGTCGCCTACGATTATCGATGAAGTGCAATACGCCCCCAGGTTGTTCCGGCATCTCAAGGTAACCATTGACGCCAGTCGGGCCCGCAACGGGCAGTTCCTGCTCACGGGCTCACAGAAATTTACCTTAATGAAGAGCGTGTCCGAATCCCTGGCGGGGCGGGCGGATATTGTGGAACTGGAAACGCTCTCGTGGGCTGAGATCCACGCTGCTCTGCCGCAAACCGGTCTCGGGACAGCCATCGTACGGGGCGGTTTTCCGGAGCTACACGCCAACCCCGGCATTGACCATGTGGCCTTTTACAACTCTTATCTGGCCACCTACCTGGAACGTGATGTGCGATCGTTGGCTAACGTTGGCAATCTGCGGGACTTCGAGCGTTTCTTGCGCGCCTGCGCCTTGCGATCTGCGAACCTGCTGAACAAGGCTGATCTGGCGCGTGACGTGGGCATCGCTCCTTCCACAGCTAACCATTGGCTGTCCACGCTGGAGGCTTCCGGACAGGTCGTGCTCCTCAAGCCATGGTTCTCCAACCGCACCAAGTCCATCATCAAAAGACCGAAACTGTATCTGGCGGATACCGGACTCCTTTGCGCTTTATTAAATATCCGCTCTGAAGACGACCTCCGTCAATCACCGGCGGCGGGGGCGGTCTGGGAAACCTTCGTCTTCGCTCAACTGCGGAGCCGTGAACGCCGGGCGGGACGCGCGGGCAGTCTATTCTTCTGGAGAGATCGCACCCGCGAGGTGGATTTCGTGGTGGATGTGGGCGGACAATTGGAGCTGTTTGAAGCGAAGTGGACCGAATTGCCGGCAGCAAGCGACGCGGTGAACCTCGATTTCGTACGGAAGGTAGTAGGGAAAGCGAGCGTAGTCAGCGGTGCGATCATCTCTCGCACGCCGAACAGTTTTCCGCTCGCGAATGGATTCCGTGCCGTGGCGGTGTCTGAGTTGAAATAAGCCGGAACTGTGCCCCGTAACCGGTGGCAAAGAGCCGTTAGCTGATGTAATCTGTTGAAAGGAACCGTTCGGAGGGATGGGTGAGCGGTTGAAACCGGCGGTCTTGAAAACCGTGCTGCCCTCTCTCTCCTCTATGCAATCTATTGAAAATACAGGGCACCCACGCTTCCTTTTTGCTCTGTTTTGCCAGGTTTTAG
>Ga0326728_10008075_pt1 | contig 26475 bp, 23 predicted proteins | sample MB3enrmetagenome_FD_207602 | JGI IMG/M metagenome (GOLD analysis project Ga0326728, IMG submission 207602) | Lab enriched peat soil microbial communities from McLean, Ithaca, NY, United States - MB31MN | ecosystem: Environmental > Terrestrial > Soil > Wetlands > Peat | place: USA: New York... | reverse complement strand
TGGCACCGAACCAGTTGTTGTGGGTGATGACCTTGACGCCCGGAATGCGCAGGATTTTGTCGCGGTAAGAGAGAGGGATGGGATTGATGATGGAAGTGCGATTGATGATCACCAGGCGGTCGGCGCCAGCGACATCGGAGCCACGCTGAAACGCATCGTTCACGACCGCAAGAAAGGCGAACAGAAACAAAGCAACGGCGAAGGAGCCGATGGTGAGAAGGAGGCGGACTTTCTTGCGCAAGAGATTAGCGAAGATGATGCGCGCGAATTTCACGCGACACCTCCGGCAGCGGTCTCCTGCGGAGAGTGCCGGCCTTCGACCAGCACGCCCTTCTCGAGATGCAGGATGGAGTGTGCCCGAGCGGCGACGACGGGATCGTGGGTCACCATCAGCACAGTCTTATGGTACTTGGCGACGAGTTCTTCGATGAGCGCCATGACGTCATCGGCGCTCTTGCGATCGAGGTCCCCCGTGGGCTCGTCGCAAAGAAGGAAAGTGGGATCGGAAACGATGGCGCGGGCAATGGTGACGCGCTGCTCCTGGCCGCCGGAGAGCTGCCGGGGAAAGTAGTGCATGCGGTCAGTGAGACCAACGACGCCGAGAGCGGTCTCCACATGCGCGCGGCGTTCCGCCTTGGAAAGTTTTGTGAGCAGGAGAGGCAGCTCCACATTCTGAAATGCGGTGAGCACGGGAATGAGGTTATACATCTGAAAGATGAAACCGACGTGGCGAGCGCGCCATTCCGTGAGCCGGCCGCCGGACATGTGGGTGATCTCATCGCCGGCCACGGTGATGCGGCCGCGGGTGGGCACGTCCAAACCGCCGAGAAGATTGAGGAGCGTGCTCTTGCCGGAGCCGCTGGGGCCCATGAACGCGACGAATTCACCGGCTTCCACATCGAGATTGAGCCCCTGCAGGACGTCAATCTCCTCCCCGCCGCGGCGATAGGTTTTGTCGAGGTCGCGGACCTGGATGAGACTCGACTGACCGCCACTACCATCCACCTTAACCATTTCGTGGGCTCCTATTTCTTGATCTGGACGGACTGACCGTCACGAAGAGTTTCCGGGCCGCTGACGACGACCACCTGCTCGGGCTGCAAACCCGCAAGGATTTCGACATCGGCACCGCGCGCGGCGCCGAGCGTAACGGCGCGGCGCTCAAGCGTGTTGTCCTTCACGATATAGACAAACTTAGAAGAGTTCTCCTGGCGCACCGCGGATTGCGGCACGAGCGCAACGGCGGGAGACTTTTCCTCCTTCTTCTTGGAGGGATCATTTTCTTCGAGGAACGTGACCTTCACGCCCATGTCCGGAAGAATGCGCGGCTGGGTGGCCGGATCAATCAGATGCACGTGACCCTCATCCGTAAAACTGATACGAACCTTGACGGTGGCTTTCTGGCGGTCCGCCGTAGGGATGACTGTGCGAACTTTGCCGGGGATTTCCCAATCCGGGTAGGCGTCGAGTACGGCTTTGACGGGCTGATTGGCTTGCACCTTGGCGATGTAGGATTCGCTGACGTCCACTTCGATTTCATTGGAATGAAGATCGACAATGGTAGCGATGCCGGTACGGGTAAACCCGCCTCCGGCAGAAACGGGCGAGACCATTTCGCCAACTTGCGCGTCCTTGGAAACCGCAATGCCGGCGAAGGGCGCGCGGATGGTGCAGTTATCCACGGCCTGCTGCTGTTCGCGGATGCGGGCTTCCGAGGCGAGAACCTGTTGCTTGGCCAGCTCGATCTTTGCCCGGAGGCTGTCCGCGGTCATGACGGCGGCATCGAGCGCCTGCTGGGTCTGCACACCTTCCTTGACGAGTAGTTGTGCGCGGTGAAGCTCAATTTCAGCGTTGCGGAGCTGGACCTGGAAGTCCGTAATCGCGGCTTGCGAGGCGTCCCGGTCGGCTTTGGCGGAGTCCAGAGCGCGGCGGGTATCGGAATCGTCGAGCGTGGCGAGAAGTTGGTTCTCGCTGAGGCGCGTGCCCTCGTCGAAGAAGACTCCAGTGACGCGGCCGGTGATTTTGGCGGCAATGGTGGCGCGGCGCCGCGGAGTGATGTAACCGCTGGCATTAAGAACGCCAGCCGGGCCGGAAGAAGGTTTACGAGCGGAGGTGACTTCGACTTCGGCCTTACGGTTGTGATACGCGGAAGCTACGGCGGCCACCAGGGCAATCACGATCACGGCAAGGATGATCCAAAGCCAGCGCCGGCCGGCGCCGGGATTGCTGCGTTTGGCGTCGGTAATGCGCAGGGAAGACAAATCGGGCTTCAAGGGCTTGGGTGTTGTCGCCATACGGGCGGCGTCTCCTCGACCGGGGAGGTTTCACGAACTTCTCATAGTGGATACGCACCCAGGCGTCTAGAAGTTACGATGAAGATGACTCCAAATCCGGTACTTGGGATTTTACCGCGAGAGGCGGGTTTCCGGGAGGAAGAATGAGTGAGGCGAGAAAGCGGTTCAGACGCGCGGACCGTGGTAGAAGAACTGACCCAAGCCGATGGTAAAGATGAAATTGCCGAAGATGGCGTGGTCGAGACACGCGAAAAGGAGCGAGCCGGAGTGCTGGTAGGTGAGCGAGAACAGGGCACCCCCGAGGATGCAGAGGATTACGGCAAGCCAATTGCCGAAAATAATGTGCAGGAACCCGAAAGCGAAGGCACTAGCGGCAATCATCAGCAAGCCACTGCCAAAGAGCGGCTGGTAACGGTGGAAGAAAAAGGCGCGGTAGATCAGTTCCTGGGGGTAAACGGAAAGGAGCGGGTAGAGGAGCATGACCAGGGCCCAGAAGCCGGGAGCCCGCTTGAGGAAGGAGAAGAGGAGCTGGGGCGCAAGAACGCGGACCGCGAGCCCCAAGAGAGCGAGAAAGACAGCATCACGCACGAACAGTGGCAGGAGTTGGGAACGAACATTATTCCACGAAGCAAGATGAGAAGAATCAAAGCTTGGGTCGCTGCGAAGAACCAGAAAAGCGGCAAGAGCAGCAAACAGGAGATAGGGGATGGGGAGGTTGGGCAGAAGACGGTAATAAATGAGCAGCGGAACGCCGACGAAAAGCGCTGAGAACTCCAACGAGAGTAGAGCGAGGCGGAGCATGGACGAGAGCCAACAGCTTACCTCATGTAGCGGAGGGGCCGGCAAGCGCAGTTCAAGGGTAATCGGCAGTGTGTCGGCTGCACTTGCAAACCACGGGGGCGTAGAGGAACCTAATAGGCTCGCGGTATCGCTCCCCGCAGCCAGAGGTTCAGAGGTTAACTAACGAGCGAGGAATCTATGGGATATCGGACAGCAAAGGAAGACTACGCAGCGAAGCTTACTACACCGGCCAAGGCAGTCGAAGGCATAGCGGACGGAAGCATACTTTGCCTGGCGCTGGCGGTGGGCATGCCCGGAGGGCTGGCCAGAGCCGTTGCCGACCGCATTCTTGCGGGCAACCTGAGGGATTTGAATTTGTATTACCAGCATTCCATGAAGTACAGCGAAGAAACGCTGATCCGGCCGGAAGTATTGTCCAAAGTGGATGCGCGCGTCTTTTTCATGGGCGACCCGGACCGCAAAATGGTCCAAATCGGACTCAAGGAAGGAAGAAAGTACCTGAGTTACGTTCCGGTGAACTTTTCACAGATACCCCGCGCGCTCACGGAGCACATCCGGGTGAATACTTTTCTGGTGACCGTATCGCCGATGGATGCTTCGGGCCACTTCAGCCTGGGCACGAATAATGACTATGCCTCGACGGTGCTGCGGCACTGCGATCGCGTGGTCGTGGAAGTGAACCGCAACATGCCGCGGGTGTTCGGCGATTCGCTGGTGCACGTATCGGAAGTGCACGCGATCGTGGAAAACCACGCGCCGCTGGTGCAGGTGCCGTACAAAGATCCGGACGAAGATTCGATGAAGATCGGGAAGTGCATCGCCGAGCAGATCCCGGACGGCGCGACGCTGCAACTGGGTATCGGAAACCTGCCCAATGCCGTGGCGCAGCTCCTCGGGAATCGCAATGACCTGGGAATCCACTCCGAGCTTTTTAGCCACGCGTTAATGCGGCTGGTAAAAAGCGGCGTGGCCAACGGCAGGAAGAAAACGCTGCACCCGCGGAAACACGTGTTCACGTTCTCGATTGGAGACGATGAGCTCTACCAGTTCATCAACGACAACCCCTCGATGGAGAGCTACGCGTCTTCCTACGTGAACAACATCGACATCATCGCGCAACATGACAACATGATGAGCGTGAACACCGCGGTCGAGGTGGATCTGTACGGCCAGGTAAACGGGGAATTCATCAACGGTCACCAGTACAGCGGCTCGGGCGGACAATTCGACTTCGTGAAGGGCGCGTCATTTGCAAAGGGCGGGAAGTCCTTCATCGGATTGAAAGCGGCGGCGAAGAACGGAACCATTTCGTCCATCGTGCCGCACGTGCAAATGGCGACGGATACCCGTATGGACGTCGAGCACATCGTGACGGAGTATGGCTGCGTGAACCTGCGCGGAAGGTCGACGCGGGAACGCGCGCTGGCGCTGATCAGCATCGCGCATCCAAACTTCCGGGACGAGCTGACGAAGCACGCCAAATCGATCAACCTGATCTGACCGGCTCAATTGATATGGTTTGACAAGCAGCGGCGCGGAAACGGCTGAGGCTTGTAAAGGTGTCCGCGGCAGGTGGAGTGTAGATTTTCAGGATTTAGCGGACAAGCGTAGCCAAACTCGACGGAAGAGACCAGGAAGTGGCGAATGGGAAGGCTTTGCCTGCGCAGCCACGGCCGGCACGAGGGCAAGTGGAGCGAGCGATCTAACGTTCGCCGTCAGGCCGCTCCCGGCGATCCGGCGCACTTCCTCGCTGCCGCCAAACATGATGCGGGCCAAACTAAGATTCGACATGACGGCCTCCAAGCGCTTCAGCCAGTACATCTTGCATTTGTCGATTTTGCGCCGCAGTGCATCAAAAGAAAGTCGGAAAAGCAGAGAAGCGCCCAGAAAGTAACTGGTCCAAGGGTCAGGTTTGTTAGAATGCAAGGCGAAGCGGAGGAACGAACATGACGGAACAAAATTTTGCGAATCACCCCAAGACGGTGCCGTTGTTTCATTACTTTGTGATTCCGGCACTGACCTTGAATTTTGGCTGGTCCATCTATCGTTTGGTGCACTGGCGTCACTGGGCGGATGGAATAATTGGCGTGCTGACCGCAGCGGCGCTGCTGTTGCTGGCCTTTCTTGCGCGCATGTTCGCGCTGACAGTGCAGGACCGCGTGATCCGGTTGGAAGAGCGGCTGCGGTTTGAGCAGCTATTGCCGGAGGATTTGAAAGCGCGGATACCGGAATTCACGGTTGCCCAATTGGTGGCCTTGCGCTTTGCGAGTGACGCGGAACTCCCCGCGCTGGCCCGCAAAGTTCTCGGTGACAATTTGACGGACCGTAAAGCCATCAAGCAATTGGTGCAGAACTGGCGCGCCGACCACCTGCGCGCGTAGTTGCAGCGATCACAGGATGCTGCGGACGATGCCGCCCTCGGCGCGGACGGCGGAACCATTGATAATTGCGCCTTGCGCGCTGGCCACGAAGGCGACGACAGCCGCGACCTCCTCCGGCGTTGCGAAGCGCTTGAGAAGCGACGATGGCCGCACCGTGGCGAAAAATTGCCTTTCAATCTCCGCGACAGAGACACCCTGCCGGCGCGCTACACCCTGGACAAATGAGGTTGCGCCTTCCGAACTTGTGGGTCCCGGCAACACGGAATTTACGGTGACACCCGTGCCGGCGACCGATTCGGCCAGCCCGCGCGCCAGCGCGACCTGGGCGGTCTTGGTCACGCCATAGTGAATCATCTCCGCGGGGATTTGCTGCGCCGATTCGCTGGCAATAAAGATTACGCGGCCCCAGTTCTTGCGCAGCATCCTGGGAAGAAAATGGCGGGTCAGCCGGACGCCGCTCAGGACGTTCACCGCAAAAAAACGGACCCAATCCGAATCCGGGATTTCCAGAAAGGGCTTGGTCTCGAAAATACCGAGATTGTTCACGAGAATGTCAGCTTCGGGAACCTGCTCGATGAACCGCGCAACGCCTTCGGAATTTCCCAGATCGGCGGCGATGCCGCGGACATCCGCGCTTTTGTTGCGTTGATGAAGGGAATCGAGCGCGGCGGCGACACGCGCTTCCGTGCGGCCATTGATGATGACGCGCACGCCTTCTTCCGCAAGTGCGGCAGCGATGGCAAGGCCGATTCCCGCGGTCGAGCCGGTCACAACGGCTTGCTTGCCCTGCAAACCCAATTTCATGATTCGTTTCCCCTTGTCTGAGAGTTAGGCGCCTTGAAGCACGTTTAGAGCGCGGCTTTTGCCTTTGCCACAGTGCTGGAAAAGGCTTCGATTTCGTCAATTTCCTGCGGGCTGAGTCTCCATTCCCCGCCTCGCATCACGCCTTCGGCTTGTTTTGCGCTGCGCGAGCCAACAATGGCGCCGGTAATCACGGGATTGCGCAGCGTCCAGGCAATGGCCACTTCGCCGGGAGCCCGGCCGTGACGCGCGCCGATTTCCTTCAGTTTCTCCACCAATTCCAGGTTCTTGGAGAGTTTCGGCTCCTTGTACTCGGGGTTGCGGCTGCGAAAATCGTCGGGCGGAAGAGCGGCGGCGCGCTCGCGAGTCATGCCGCCGGTGAGCATCCCCGAAAACATGGGGGCGTAAACAATCACGCCGATGCCCCGCTGCGCGCAATACGGCAAAGTGGTTTCCTCGATCTGGCGACGCAGAATGGAGTAAGGGGGCTGGAGAGAAGTGACCGGCGCGATGGCCTCCGCGCGCTTGATTTGTTCCGCGTTAAAGTTGGAGACGCCAATCCAGCGGACCTTGCCTTCCTTTCGCAGGGCTGCCAGTGTCTGCCAAGCTTCTTCCAAGCCGGGCCCGTTATCGGCCGGCGGCCAATGCATTTGGTACAAATCGATGGTGCCGGTTTGCAGGCGGCGGAGGCTGTTCTCGCACTCCTCGCGGATGGAACTGGCGGAATGGTTGGGGCTGATTTTGCCGCTGGCGTCCCAACGAAGAACACACTTGGTAAAAACATAGGGCCGCGCGCCGCGCCAGTCCTTTAGAGCACGGGCAACGACCTCCTCCGAATGGCCTAAACCGTAAACGGCAGCGGTGTCGATCCAGTTGACGCCGAGCTCGAGAGCGCGGTGAATGGCGGCGATGGAATCGGAGTCTTCCTGCGGGCCCCAGGAGAACTCCCATCCCGCGCCGCCGATAGCCCATGCGCCAAAACCTGTTGGAGTGATGTAAAGATCAGAATTGCCAAGTTTGCGTGTTTGCATATTCCCTTCATATCGCAAGGAGAGTCGCCCATGCAATCGAATACAGAGTGCAGGCACCGGGCGCACTGGTTGGATGAAGGGTGAGTGGCAGAGGTTAGGAACGGATCACTGAGCGACGAATGCCGCATCCAGGGAAACGGACTCCCCGTCGGGGTTAGTGAGAAGCAATTGCTGCGGCCCCGCCGAAAGCACGGGAGTGGTAATCAGCAGCGTGTTCAAATCCTTAAATGTGACACTCGCGGACTTACCGCCGAGTGTGGCGTTCGTTGCGGACTGGAAACCGCTGCCGCGGATGGTGACGCTGGCGCCACCCGCCGCGGCTCCGAAAGAGGGTGAAAGGCTGCCGATACCCAGAGGCACATTGGCGAGTTGGATGACCGTCAGGCCGGACGTAGTGAGCGCGAAAAGATATACGCCATTCTCGTCGGTGGTCAGGAAACAGCCGTGAAGGCCGTCAATATCCGTGGAAAGCATGGCGAAGGGTTCGGGGAGATAGATGCGCAGGCGAAGCCGGCCGCTGTGCGCATCGCGAATGTCAATGCCGCCTCGAATGCCTTGCGCTGGTGGAGCGCTGGGAGGAGGGCCATCCAAAAAAGGATCGAAGAGGAGCGCGCCGGAAGGATGCAACGCGACGCCTGGAACGGAGACGCGGCCGGGAATGGTTTCGAGTTCGGCTGAAACAGGCGTGGAGAACAAATAAAGATCCGAGCCGCGGATTTCCGTGGCGCTGTTGGAGCGCATGGCGAACAGAGTTCCATCGGCGGACGTGGAGAGATCGGAAGCGGAGTCGTTTGCGGAGGAAACGGTGAAGGCGTTTGGAGTTGCCGCGGTCCACTGAGCAACCGGCCCGCCCGGCGCTGTGCCGAATGCCAGGTAGACGGTGTCTCCGGAGGAATCCGCCTGGAGCAAGGGGGCGCCGGTCAGCGAACTGACTTCGGGTTGAGGCGCGGGCTGGAAAGTAGGCGGACTGGCGGTCAAATTCATTTGACCGAGGCAGGAGTTGCAGCCTCCGGTTGAGCCGCCTTCTCCGCTGAGGCCGACGAAGACAGTTGAGGCGCTCGTGGCCACCACACGGGCCGGGCCGGAATCTGCATAACCCGGCACACCGCCCACCGGGACCTGCGCGCCATTGTCCGCGCCCCCGTCCGGATTGATGAGGTACACGTTCTGTGCGCCGAAATCGGCGACGATGAGTTGCGAACCGTCAGGGGTGAGCGCGAGGCCCCGGAGCGCGGCATCGGGCGGAGGCCCATTGGGCGGGGGCTCGATCGGGCTTTGGAATGTTTGGCCTGTGCGATCGAAGACGTCCACGTGATCGGTGGCGCTGAGATAGACCTGCTGGCGCAGGGGATCGTTGAGAAGAAATTTGTAGAGGCCGGAATGGGGGAAGGCAGCGCTTGCATTCAGATACTGGAAAGACTTGTGTGCAACCGTTTGACCCGACGACGCGGTGATGGAAATGTCGGCTTTGCCGGGTGTCCCCGGAGGCGTGGTAACGGTGATGCGTTCCAGTGAAAAAGGATAAGTAGCATCAAGGGAAAGTGCGCTTGCAAAACTTGGCAGGCTTTCAACCTTTTGCGAAGTGGCGGCCGCGCCTCCAATGGTGACCGTGAGGTTGCCGGTGCTCGTGCCAAATCCAAAGCCCAAGAAGCAAATCGTGTCGCCACCTGCTTGGGAACCAGCATCCGGAAAAACCTGAAGGATGGCGGGACCATAGCTAAATGCAGCGGGCGCCACGGCGATCCAGCCGTTGGAAAAGTAGGCGGTGAGATTCACGGGGCCGGACATGGCGCTCGGAGGAGAAGAAACTTGCAGTTGTGTGGCGCTCGTCGCCGTGGCATTGACGGTGGACTGCGAGCCAAAGCGAATCTGTGGATTGGAGGAGAAATTAGAACCGTTCAAAGTGATGGATACACCACCCGTGTTGGTTCCTTCCGCCGGCTGGGCAACCGGCGCACTCGCGAAGACCGGCGCGTTTTGCGGCAGCGTCGTAGGGTTGCCGGCATCTAGGAAATTCAGGCCACGATTCGACAGCCCAATCAGAAGCTGGGTCTCATCCGCGTCCTCGAGGATTGTGGGGATGCCTTCAACCGCGAGATCGGGGATCTGCCCGAGGTTCAGGAGATTCGACACGGAAAGCGCCGTCACGACATGGCCGTTGCCAAACGGTTCGGCCACGTAGAGCGTTTGTCCGTCACGGGAGAAAACAATTCCGGCGGCGCTTGGCGAGGAGTAAGAACCCAACAAGTTCAGATTTCCATCCAGCAAAAAAACCTGCGAAGCGCCCGGCGCGCCAAAAACGACGGCGAATTGGCTCCCATCGGAATTGGCGGCCGTGAAAGAGATTGCTCCTGTACCGAGTGACTGTGGTCCTGTCAGCAGATTGCCATTGGAATCGAAGACGGCTATCTCACCGGTGGAATCATTGCACGCGACGATCACGCGGGTGTGGTCACCCGAGCGGGCCATCACGCCGACACCGCTTTGAAAGAGGGCTGGGGCAGCCGCCGTGAGATTTGTAAAGAGATTTGAGGCGGGATCCCAGAGCGCCAGGAGCGCTTCACTGGCTGATGGCTGGCGCAAGCGAACGAGGAATTTGCCCGTTGAAAGCGAAAGGACCTCGTTGGGGCGATCGAAGACGACATTGGGGATGGGTGTGAGGCCCGCAACGGGGTAGCGTGTGGCCACCTGGAAGGATGTGGTGTTGATAGCGAGGATCTGCTCAAGAGCGGTGCCCACCCACAACGTTGCGCCGTCCATGGAAAGATCAACGCTGGAAGCGCCCGGGGCGTCTATGGTGGCTTGCAGCGAGGTATCGGAAGACGAGTATACCTCCACGCGATTCATCGCCCGATTGGCGACAAAGAAGCGCTTGCCACTCGCGTCATAAACGATGTGGCGGTGATGTGGCTCGCCCGCGGGGCTATCAAGCAGAAGCACGGAATCATTGCGGACATAATTGCTGCGCGGAAGGTTTTGCGCGGAACCCGCCTGGATGTTGAGCGACAGATTCGAAGAATGCGAAAGGGATCCGCTGGTGCCCTGCGCAGTCGCGGAAAATTGTCCCGTGGCGGCGTTCAAGGCAGCGCCGAACACCACCGCTGTGTTTTGACCCGCGGCCACGGAAAAGGGGCTGGTGGGATTGCTGATGATTCCGGAGGGCAGACCGGCCAGGGTGACTTGCACGTTTCCCGAAAAACCGTTTTCAGCGGCGATGGAAACGGTGACGGGCGAGCTTGTGCCGCCTTGCGGCAGGCTTACCGACGAGGAAGAAAGCGAGATAGTGAAGTCAGGTTGCGGAGGAGGTGGCTGGATCCCACCTCCGCCTCCTCCTCCACCACCACAGCCGGCCGTGGATACCGAGATGGCCAGACCGAGGGCCGGGATGCCTCTAACGCCTCCCCACATGGCGTGACTCCTGAACTGCGTGAACCAGCGGAGCAGCGCACAGCCGGCGGGGACGGACGCCGGCCGGAACAGCGCCGCCAAGAGAGGAATACGAAGCCCACAATAAATATAAATTCTTGACTTGTCAAGTTATTACATACTTTAGCAGCAATAGTAGAGAGCAATAAAAACGGCGCGAACCGGAAGTTCGCGCCGCTCTTGCTAAAAAATCCGCTGCAGGCCGTGCTGTTAGATGGTCTTCGGGGCAGTACCCGCAGTCGCCGTCGCCGACGTGCGCGAGAAAGAACCTGCGCCGGATTCCTTTTCACCGGTCTTGTCGATTTCGATGGAACCCTTAAAGTAGGCGCCGTCTTCGATCATGATGCGGGCGGTGGTCAGATCGCCGTTGACGGACCCATCCTTCTTGATTTCGATGCGGTCTTTGGCGCGGAGATTCCCTTTCACGGTGCCGTAGACCACGATTTCGCGAGCGATGATGTCCGCAGTCAGCTTGGCTGCGGCGCCAACGGTAAGTTTGCGCTCGTCAAGTTGCACCAGACCCTCGACCGTTCCTTCGATCGTAAGGTCTTCGTTTCCGGTGATCTCACCCTTAATGTGCAGGCTTGGCCCGAGCCGCGCCGTCGCGCGATCCGCGGTTGCACCTATCGGACGCATTGCATCAGTACTCATGGCGGTAGTTCCCTCCCAAGATGCCGCAGAAGGCTTCGGCGGCGGATTCACTGGCAAATTTTTTGTTTCCGGCTGCGCGGCTTGCGGCGTATCCGGCTTCTTATTACTCCACATCGGACCTCCCAAGAGACAAGCACACCCCACGCAGAGTTCTGGCCCGGGGTATGCAAACAATAGTCCGTGGGGATGCGCACCGCAAATAAAGTATCCCAAGTGGGTTCTTGAAAGTAACTAGTCGCAAGAACAGGTAGCCCTTTGCACCAGGGCCAGGCCATCTTCCAGGGAGTAGATGGCGACAGCGCGCATTCCCAACTCATTGGCGGCGCGGAAAATACGGATGGCGATTTCGCTGCGATTGGCAGCCAGTACTTTGCGGATGGTGCGCTTCTTTTTCATAGGAAGCCGTCAGCCCGGCTCATTGGGGCAGTGCGAAATTTTACATTGTGTCACGGGGAGACCGACAGTGCGGACTGCTTTTTCCAATGCAGCGGAACGGAAATTCTTATCCTAGTGCCGTTCCAACTTGTTCCAGCAAATCCCTTCGAGAATACTCTCTCCGTGTTCGCGTCAGATGCTCGGACCGTCATTTGGCCCAAAGAGTTGGAACGGCGCTAATGTTTCAGCAGGGGCACGGCGTAGCGAATGGGCACGCCAAAATTGGAGCCACCAAAGCCGCGCACAACGGCAAAGGTCACGCCAATCACCTCGCCATCGCCGATTAGAAGCGGGCCGCCCGAGCCACCAGAGGTGGTTTGCGCATCGTAGATAATCTTGTCCGGCAGGACGTCACCCACATGGCCTTGCGTGACGAGCGGACGAATCAGCTTGCGCCGGGCCAATTCCGCGAGCACAAGTTTCGGCTCGCCGCCGCTGGTTTTGACAATCTGCTCCACCGTCTCATCGCCGGCGCGAGCCAGGATGGCATCAAGTCCCGTGGCGTAGCCGACGCTGATCAGAGCTTCCCCACTGACGGCGGCATCCTTGCCGGGGTTCAGCGTGAGAGATGGACGGCCCAATTCGGAAAGGTCTCCGTGAATCAAGGCGAGATCCGCTTCCTCAGAAATTTTGGAGATCCCCACGGGGATTCCATTGGCCGCCGCGGGGAAATACGCCATCATCTCCGCAATGACCGGCTGCAATCCCTGTTGCACGGCGCCGGCTAATTCGTCGTTTTGCCACCAAGGCTGGACCACGTGATGATTGGTGAGGATTTTGCCTTCGCCCACAATGAAACCCGTGCCAAAGAAGTCGGCGCGCACTTCGGGGCCGCGCCCTTCGGTGGTGTAAATGGGATTGCCGTCGCTATCCTTCAGCGGCGTGCCGTCGCTGTCAATGCCGCCATAGCGTAAGCGCCGCCCGGAATCCTTTTCGTTAAAAGCCACCGAGACGTGCAGCAGACAAACACTGGGGGCAGAGGTTCGGATGACTTCTTCCGCCGCTTGCGATTGCCCCTCGATCTTATTGAGTCGCCCGGTGGCTTCATCCAATTGGCGGCGTAATTCGGTGACGTCGCTGCCATCCGGCTGCGCCATTTTCTTGCGAAGTGTTTCCGTCTGCTGCTGGAGGGCCTCTTTCTGCTGTAATAGGTCGGCGTTGGCGGGGTCTTCGCTCAGCCGTTTCGCGGAGGCGAGGAGCTGTTCCTCCGTTTGGACACTCTTTTCCAGCCGCGCGATTACCGTGTAGGCGCGGCGAGCCTCTTTCTCCGCGCGGCGCGAAAAGAGGAAAAAAAAGGCGACAATGACGAGCGCCAAACTGAACAAAGAGATGACCCCGATTTTCAGGATGCGCTCGAGGGAAAAAGCGTCGCGCGTCATTTTTTCGGTGACCGCAAGCGCCTGGAAAGCGGTCTGGGCGACTTCGCGGCTCTCTTCCGCGATGCGCAGTTTCGCGGCCAACTCGTCTCTCGCGCGTTTCTGGCGCAATTGGGCCCGCACGCGGGCCAGGAGCTCGGCCTCATCGAAAGGGACCGTTATTGCGTCGTCCGCACCCAGGTCCAGGCCGCGCGCGATGGCCTCTTTTCCATCTGGAATTAGGAGGAGGACGCGGACTTGAGATGCGGCGTTGTGAACGCGTATCGCGGCAAGGGTTTCACTCGACGCCGCATCAGCCGAATCCAATACGAGCAGAAGGAGCCCGGCGGAGTTGTCCTGGAGCAAGCGCAGAAGTTCTTCCTGCGTCTCCACAGCGCGAATGCTGTAGCCGACCGCAGCAACGAGGGCGCGCAAGGACTCGCGCGCAGCCGGATCAGCGGCGAACAATAAAACGTTTTCGGTGGAGGCAGTCAGCAGCGTTTCCTTGCCCACCGGGACCGTGCAAAGAAAGCTTTCCGGAGGGGACCGTGCAGTTTACTCCAAAACGCATTTGGATGCGCGCAGGAGTAACAGAGACGCATTTTTGTTGGACTCTGGGGCCTTTAACCCAAGCAAGCGAAGAGGCGACCGTCAGTATTCGCGCAGGACACCTATGACGCGGCCCTGGATCTTGACGTCGCGGGCAAGGCGTCTTCAAGGCGTCCCCGCGCGTATCCCGCGCAGAGTCTGGTGTCCCGGGTGCGAACCCTACGACTTCCTGGCTCGCGCTTGCACTCCGGCCAAGTCCTCGAAAACCGTAATCACAGCCGAATGATCCAAATCGCCGCGCCCCTTGGCAAGCAGCGCGCTGAACAATTCGTGTGCGATCGCGCTGGCCGGCAGGGGAACCTGCAGTTCGCGCGCGGTGGCCATGATGATATTCAAGTCTTTGTAGTGAAACTTGCTCTTGAACCCTGGCGTAAAATCACCGGCGATTATCTTAGGTCCCCGCACGTCCATCACCCGGGTTTGCGCGTAACCGCCGCTCAGCACCTTGAGGATGACGGCGGGATCCACGCCTGCCCTTGTGCCCAGCACCAGTGCCTCGGCCATGCCCACGAAGTTCAGCGCCACCTGAATTTGATTGCATGCTTTGACGATCTGCCCGGCGCCATTATTCCCGCAATGTGTGACCACCTTCCCCATCAACTGGAAAATGGGCACCATTTCATTGAACAGGTCCAGGGGTCCACCCACCATAATGGACAGAGCGGCGTTCTGCGCGCCCACCTGTCCGCCACTGACCGGCGCGTCAAGGCAACGCACGCCTTTGGCTGCGAGTGTTTCGGCCACCCGGATTGCCGTTTGCGGGGAGATGGTGCTCATGTCGGCGTAAATCTGGTGGGGACGGGCGCGTTCGATGATCCCATCCTTGCCCAAGGCGACCTTTTCTACGTCCGGGGAGTCCGGCACCATGGAGATAATCACATCGGAGCGTTGTGCCACCTCCCGGCAAGAGGAAGCTGGCGACGCACCCTTGGCCACCAGACCCTCTGCCGCTGCGGGGACGAGGTCGTGTACCAACAGGGGATAGCCGGCATTCAACAGGTGTGTGGCCATGTGCTGGCCCATGATTCCCAAACCAATAAAACCGATCCGCTGTTTTTCCATTGGATTTCTCCCGGATAATGACCCTCTGGTTCGCTCAGCGCCCGGCGGTGGCTAGTGCTTTCAATACGCTGTCGCGAATGCCTTCCGGCTGCAGCCCGTGTTTTTGCAGAAGCTCGTCGGCGAGACCCGATTCCCCAAACATGTCCTGCACACCCAATCGAACCAGGCGGGTTTTGGCCCCCGCGGCAAGCACCTCGGCAATTGCGCCTCCCAAGCCGCCGATCACACTGTGTTCTTCGACGGTGAAGGCCAGACGCATTCCCTCGGTTTCCCGCAAAACCGCCGGGCTGTTCATGGGCTTGATCGTTGAAACATTCACGACACGGGCGGCGATATGCTCCCGGTCTAGCAATTCACTCGCCTCCAGTGATTTGGAGACCATGTGCCCCGCCGCAAAAATCACGATGTCCCCGCCATCCTTCAGGCGTGGCAGTTGTCCTACCTCGAACTTGTAGTCGGGGCCCATCACGGTCGGAACAGGATAGCGTCCCAGCCGAAGGTACACAGGTCCTGGGATATCTGCGATGGCCGCTGTGGCCTGCTTCGTCTCCACGTCGTCCGCCGGCACGATCACCGTCATATTGGGTAGAGCACGCATCAAGGTGATGTCTTCCAGGGACTGATGGCTTGCGCCATCCGGCCCTTCTGTCAGTCCGGCGGACGAGCCCGCCAGCTTCACCGGAAGCGATGGGTAAGCCACCTGAATTCGAATCTGATCGTAGCAGCGCCCCGTCAGGAAAATGGCGAAAGAATTGCAGTACGGCACAAAGCCGCTGGCGGCCAGGCCGGCGGCCGTACTGATCAGATCCTGCTCGGCGATTCCGATATCGAAGAACCGGTTCGGAAACGCCTTGCCAAACAAAACAGATCGCGTGGAGTTATACAGGTCCGCGTCGAGCACTGCGACATCGCTGCGCTGCTGCCCCAGCTCCAACAACGCCTCTCCATAAGCCATTCTGGTTTCCGTGCGGATAGTCATTGCCGTGCTTCCGATCTGCTCTTGAGATTCGCTTCCAGTTCCTCAACGGCTCGGGCATATTGCTCGTCATTCAGAGACGAGTTGTGGAATCCCGGCTGGTTTTCGATGAAGGAAACTCCCTTCCCTTTCACCGTGTGCGCCACGATGACTGCTGGCCGGTCCTCCAGGCTGGATGCCCAATCCAGCGCAGAACAGATCTCCGCCATATTGTGACCGTCGATATCCCTGACGTGCCATCCAAAGCCGGCCCATCTGTCTCCCACGGGCGTCAAAGCCTTGCAGCACGTGCTGGCGTCATCCATGGCCTTGAGCCGGTTGGCATCCACGATCGCCGTCAGCTTGGTCAAGCAACACTGGGACGCGGTCATCGCGGCTTCCCACACTTGTCCCTCATGCAGCTCGCCGTCTCCCAACAAGCAGTACACGCGGTATTTCAGCCCCTTGATCCGCGCGGCCAGGGCCATGCCGTTGGCAAATGAAAGTCCTTGTCCCAAAGATCCCGTGCACCCTTCCAGCCCGGGGGTATATTGCATCGCCGGGTGGCCCTGCAGCCGGCTGCCCAATTGCTTCAGCGTGGCCAACTCATCCAGAGGAAAGAAACCTGCCATCGCTAAAGCCGCATACTGGGCAGGCACGGAGTGTCCTTTACTCATGAGGAAGCGATCGCGTCCGGGATCGCGCGGGTCTTGCGGGTTGTACCTCATTTTGTAGAAATACAGGGCGGCCACGATGTCCGCCAGAGAAAGCGAACCGCCGAAATGATGCGCTTTGTTGGGACCCATCATGCGGACGATGTGCAAGCGCATTTCCGCGGCCAGCTTCTCGAGGCGTGCAATCTCTGCGTCGGAGACTGGCTGGCCCGGTATGGAATGCGTGCGGCCCATCATGGAGGACTCCTGTCAGGAAATCTGTTTAGCCCGGGGCCACCATACCCTCGAAAGTGGTACCCGCTTACGGTTATTGATTTGCGGTTGCTTCTCTGCCCGCGACCCAGTTCGACCGGACAGAAATCACGCATCACGGCAAACCAATGAGTCTACATCACTCGGACCGCTCGCTGAAGGCGTGCACCTGCTGGCCGGATGAATTAGTATAGTCACACAGCAACTGCAAGAACACTTTTCTGGAGGCCATGGCGGTGCTATGAGCGGCTTTCAATCGTCGTTGGCGGGGAAGGCCGGCATATTGACGGGGGGAACAAGCGGGTTCGGGTATGCCATCGTTCGCGCTTTGGTCTGCCAGGGCGCGAATGTGGCGGTGTTTTCCGTGGACGAACTTCCCACCGCGGCTTCCTTGGAATTGCAGCGCGGCGCACGGGGAAAAGCCGAGTTCTTTACTCAAGACATTACAGCGAGTGGAGCTTCCGAGAAGATTGTCGAACAGACCTTGGATCGCTTTGGGAAAGTGGATTTTCTGGTGGTGAATGCGGGGCTCGCCGTTCGTTTTGAAGAATCCTTGTTGAAGCTTTCGCTGGAAAAGCTGGCCACAGCGATGCGCACCCAGTTCGACGTGTTTCCCATTGCCCTCGCGACATTGGCTTTGGCCACCGCTCGAGTGATGGCGCCCCGGTATGCTCCCGTTCAGCCCGACGATACGGGACATCGCCCGGATTCCGGAGCCATCGTGGTCACGCTATCGGAAACCGCCTTGTGTCCTTTGCGGGACGATCTTCTGGCTTATGCTGCCGCCAAACAGGCTTGCTTCTCCGTTATGCGCAGTCTGGCCGCAACCCTGGGACCGCAAAACATCCGGGTGAACGGCATCGCGCCGGGCTTTGCTAATACGGCCGGGCCTCGCAAGTTCTATGATCGCTTCCCACAAATACGAGCCGATGTGCAAGCCAAAACGCATTTGAAGCCCGCATTCATGGATCCCGGCGCCGTTGTGCCGGCCGTGCTCTACCTCTTGACCGACAATTATGTGACGGGCACGGTCATCCCCCTCGACGGAGGATACAGCATCGAACTGAAGAGATACTTCCAGGACCAGTGACCGGGCGGCCACGTGGTTTACGTTTATCTGCCCGGTACCAACGTTGGCGGTTATACGAACTTCAACCGCTGCTACTTCGTATGGCGCGCAAACTGTAGAAGGTTGGTATTTCGATTCGAGCCACCAGTCGATAACTCCCGGATGGTCGGCCACTCGAAAATCATCTGACGCAGTCCTTTTAATTTTTGCGAACGGCCAGTGGTCGAATTGTCATTACTTAGAAACTGACCCGCCAACCGTACGGCGGCACAGCATATTAAGTGGACTCGGGGACCTTGCCCCAACTGAGGGAGGAAGTAGCCTTCAGTATTTGCGCAGGACACCGATGACGCGGCCCTGGATCTTGACATCGCTGGCAGGCACCAGGATGGGCGCCATTTCCGAATTGGCAGGCTGCAGGCGCACTTTCCCCGAGCCTTCGCGATAAAACCTCTTGAGCGTGGCATCATCGCCGCTCACCAAGGCGACAACGATATCCCCGCCATTGGCCACCTGGGTCTGTTCGCACACCACATAATCGCCATCCATGATGTGATCCTCGATCATGGAATTGCCTTTCACCTGCAGCACGAAGGAATTTCCGCCACGCGCAAAGTCACCCAAGGAAATGGTTTCGCGTTCCTCGACGGCTTCGAGCGGGCGGCCGGCGGCGATGCGGCCAACCAGCGGAAGCTCCTGGATGCGGCGTTCAATCACTTGTTCCTTCACGGGCTTCGGCAATTGCACGATTTCGATGGAGCGGCTCTGGTTATAACCGCGCCGGATGAAGCCCTTTTTCTCCAGCGTGCTGATGTGTTTGTGGACGGTGGCGAGCGAGGTGAGTTTCAATCCGCGCCCAATTTCTTCAAAGCTCGGTGCGTAACCGTGCTTGGTCTCAAACGCTACAAGAAAATCAAGAACTTCCTTTTGGCGTTTTGTCAGGGCCATGAGTTCCTCCGTGTGCGTGCTGGTGCTAGACGTAGATCAGTTTCCGGGGCCGCTTGTGGCTGCGCCGCGATCGGGGACCTGCTCAGCCATGCATTGCCACTTTAGGCGAAAAGAAAGCGAACGTCAAGTGCCATTTTGGATACCCGCGCGCGCAACTCACTCTGTTCAGGAGTACCGCCGTATGCTGTCATGCCTAAAGATATGGTGCCCGCAAGAAATCGTTCCGCAGGCGTGACCGCCGCCGCAACGCTCGCCGTGCTGGGAAGCGTAATCGCCTTCTTCCTTTGGGGCTGGTTTTTCTTGCCCTTGGTGAATTCCCCGCCGAACTCCAACGGGCAACACGCATATCAGGTTCACCCGCTGCCGTTCGCTCTGGTTGCGCTGATTCCGCCGTTTCTGGTGGCGCTAGGCATGGGCACGGGCATCGGGCTCTTGCAGCTTCGACCATGGGCGCGGAAGGCTGCGCTTTGGTGGGCTTCGATCGCCCTGGCGTTCTGCTTGAGCATGATCGCGCTGCGCCCCTTCGAGACATTCGCGATACCCGAGCATTTGGTCACCGAAGCCGAATCGTTGAGGCAGCTCCTGGCAGTCTCAATCATATTCATGCTGCTTCCCGTCAGCATCTGGTGGCTTTTTTTCTTCCGGCTCAAGACCGTGGTGGAGCAATTTGAAGATCGAGGAACAGAGGTCATTTCCTCAAAAAGCTAAGCCCGCTCGGACTTTCGCAGGCAATCGGCATAAACCTGAAATCCGAAGCTGAAGAGTGATTCCTCCGCTCCGGGACGGCAAAGAGCGCCGTCCCTCCGGTCGGAATGACAAGTTTCTGGCGGTGGATGAAGAGGAAAAAAGCAACTTCGGCGAAGTTGGTTCCGGCCACTCGCGGGTGCGGTGAAGAGCCCCGCGCCGTCCGCAATACGAAGGCGTCCCGAGGCCCTGATCGCCATTTGGTAGGACTGGAAAAATACGGCCCGGGTGCAGGCCTCACCGCGCGAGGCGAGGTTGCAGCCTCGGCGAGAATCTCCGGATGTTTGGCAGCCCTTGGCTAGCTACTATTTCGCGGCCGTGGCGTCCGTGATCCGGATCTTGAACCAGATCGTGCCAGTCGGGTAGAGCGTATCGCGAAACTGTGAGCTCTGGTCATCGCCAGGGCCGATGGTGATGGGGATCTTGCCTTGGTTGACAAGCAAAACCCGATTGTCCGCGCCGATGTAAGTCGTCTCGTACGCGATGTTGCTGTAGGTGAGCTGCCCAGATGAGTTCTTAATGTCGACCGACCACATCGCGGTCGTGCCGCTGAAATCTTTATCCATCTTGGCGCTCACTACACGCAAGTCGTGGACTGGATCGGCCTTCACGTTGGTGAGCGTTGCAACGGGGGCCGGGCCTTTCGCGCTGCGCTTTGAAGTCACGTAGATCAGCGCCACCACTGCTAGGACCACAACTATCCCAATGCCGATCCACAGCCCTGTCTTGCTGCTTTCTTTCTCCTGCTTTAGAGGTGACTCGAACATAGTAGTAACCGGAAGCTCCGATTTAGACCTCCGGTTCCTCAGCCTACTCTTTTCCTGCCCCGGACACAACGAGATTTCCACGCCAGCAAGTCCCAGCGAGATCGGCTAAACCTCGACGGTTCGTTCTGCCCAATGAGTTTTACCATAGCGAGTCGCACGTCCGACTCGCCAATCAGAGTCAGACCACCATCGGAAGTCACTCGCAGCCCGTAGAGATCGGCCCACAAGGAAGCGTTGATGGAGATTTGCAATCGATGGTTTTATTCCTCACCTAGTGGGTAGGTATTTGCGGGGCGCCCCACCGCATGCAAACCCGCATAAACACAGAGGCGGCGCGCGGCAGAAGCATCGCCGGAAAGAGCGCGTCCCGTAAATACGGGTCAGGTACCTGTGACGCGCTGGCTGGCGCGGTCTCCTGTTGCCACTGCGCTCCTGTGGTATTCTTGCTAGGCTGGTTCTCGGTGGTCTGGCGCTGGCTCCCGCTGGAAACGCAGCGAAGCGCCGATTCATTGGAAGCCGCACTCCTTTCGGCATGCGGGGGGAGTCACTGAGAGACGGGGGTAAGTCGCACGATGTCCACGCTCATGGATGTTCCCGCGGGGAAAACAAAACGCGAAGTGATTGATCAGGCGGTGATCCGTTTCGCCGGAGATTCGGGCGATGGCATGCAAATCACCGGCAGCCAGTTTACAAACACCGTCGCGCTTTATGGAAACGATATCGCCACTTTTCCGGACTATCCCGCGGAGATTCGCGCGCCTGCCGGCACCGTTCCGGGCGTGAGCGGCTTCCAGTTGAATTTTTCCTCCGGCGAGGTGCACACCCCGGGCGATGCGGTGGACGTTTTGATCGCCATGAACCCGGCGGCCTTGAAGGTCAACATTGGCGACCTCAAGGCCAATGGCATCGCCATCGTCAACGCCGACAGCTTCAAGGAAAGCGAGTTGCGCAAGGCGCACCTGACCACCAATCCTCTCGAGGACCATTCGCTCGACAAATTTCGCGTCTTTCCCGTGGAATTGCAGCGCCTGACGCGTTCAGCCTTGCAGCATCTGGGTCTCGACGCCAAAGCCATGGACCGTTGCAAGAATTTCTTTGCGCTGGGCATGTGCTACTGGCTGTACAACCGCTCGATGGAGCCGACGGTCCGCTGGATCGATGACAAGTTCAAGAAGAAACCGCTGCTCGCGGAGGCCAACAAACTGGCGCTGAAGGCCGGTTACTCCTATTGCGAAGCCACCGAAGCGTTTCAGATCAGCTATGAGATCCCGCCGGCGCAGCTTTCTCCCGGGTTGTATCGCAATTTGAGCGGCAATCAGGCCCTGGCGCTTGGGTTTGTCACGGCGGCAAAGAAAGCCGGACTCAAGTTGTTCCTGGGAAGTTATCCGATTACGCCCGCTTCGGACGTCTTGCACGAGCTTTCACAGTACAAGGATTTTGGAGTTTTGACCTTCCAGGCGGAAGATGAAATCGCGGCGATTACTTCCTCGATCGGCGCTTCCTACGCCGGATTGCTGGCCGTCACTACCACGTCCGGCCCTGGCATGGCGCTGAAGACGGAAGGCATGGGACTTGCGGTCATGACGGAGCTTCCGCTGGTAATCTGTGATGTCCAGCGCGGTGGCCCTTCGACCGGTCTGCCCACGAAAACCGAGCAGGCCGATCTGCTGCAGGCGTTGTTTGGGCGCAATTCCGAAGCGCCCATTCCCGTGCTTGCGGCCGCCACGCCCGCTGACTGTTTCTGGATCGCCGTGGAAGCCAGCCGCATTGCGTTGAAGTACATGGTGCCGGTTATTATTCTCTCGGACGGCTACCTGGCCAACGGCGCGGAACCTTGGCGCATCCCTAGCCTCGAGGAAATTCCAGGGATCCCCGTGCACTTCACAACTGATCCCGAAGGATTCTTGCCCTATAAGCGCGATCCGGACACGCTGGCGCGGCCGTGGGCGATCCCGGGAACACCGGGGCTGGAACATCGCATCGGCGGCCTGGAAAAACAGGATGTCACTGGCAACGTAAACTACGAGCCGCTAAATCACGAGAAGATGGTGCGAATTCGTGCGGCCAAGATTGATGCCATTGTGCAGGATGTGCCGAATGTACTGCCCAGCGGCGACCTGGAAGGCGACCTGCTCCTCGTGTCCTGGGGTTCAACGTATGGCTCGATCACGCAAGCGGTGAAGGCGGAACGCGCCAAAGGCCGCAAGCTCGGTCATCTGCACTTGCGCTATCTGAATCCATTGCCAGCCAATCTCGGCGACATCTTGAAGCGCTACCGCAAGGTTTTGGTGCCCGAGCTCAACATGGGACAACTGCTCTGGGTGCTGCGCGCGAAGTACCTGGTGGATGCCGTCGGCTTGAACAAAATTCAGGGGCGTCCCTTCAAACAGAACGAGCTTGAACAAAAAATTGAAGAAATGCTGGGACGCCAGGAGGCGTGATGACGACGACTGCTCTCCCTCCACTTACCAAAAAGGATTTCCAGACCGACCAGGAGGTGCGCTGGTGCCCGGGGTGCGGCGATTACGCTATCCTCGCCGCCGTGCAAGCGGTTTTCCCGGAGCTCGGCGTGCCCCGCGAGAATTTTGTGGTGGTCTCCGGCATCGGCTGCTCCAGCCGCTTCCCGTATTACATGAACACCTATGGATTTCACTCCATCCACGGCCGCGCGCCCGCGGTGGCCTCCGGCATCAAGATTGCTAATCCGGAATTGGAAGTCTGGGTAGCCACCGGCGATGGCGATGCTCTGGCCATAGGCGGGAATCACACCATTCACATGCTGCGGCGGAACGTCGGCATTAAGGTGCTGCTGTTTAACAACCGCATCTATGGTTTGACGAAAGGGCAGTACTCGCCCACCTCGGAATTTCACAAGATCACGAAGTCCACTCCCTTCGGCTCGCCGGACCGGCCGTTCAATCCCGTGTCATTGGCCATCGGCGCGGAGGCCACGTTTGTGGCGCGCGCCGTGGACGTATTCCAGGCGCACTTGAAGGACACGTTGAAGGCCGCGGCAGCGCACAAGGGCTCCGCGTTCGTCGAGATTCTGCAGAACTGCAACATCTTTAATGATGGCGCATGGCTCGGCTTGACCGAAAAAGATGCGCGCAGCGAACACGTTCTGCAACTTGAGCATGGCAGGCCGCTCGTGTTCGGCAAGAATCGCGACAAGGGCATCCGCCGCAAGTCCGACGGCGACATCGAGGTCGTGCCGCTCGGCAATGGCATCACGGAGTCGGACCTGATCGTGCATGATGCGCATCACCCGCGGCCGTCGTACGCTTTCCTGCTTTCGCACATGGAGCATCGCCCCGGCTTCCCCACCCCCATCGGCGTGTTTCGCGCCTGGGACGATCTGCCGCGCTACGAGGACGTCATCAACGACCAGGTTCGCGAGGTCATCGCCAAGAAGGGCCCGGGGGATCTGAACCGGCTGCTGCAAGCGGGCGATACCTGGGAAGTGAAGTAGGCCAGATCTCCGTTCATTCTGGAATCCGAAGTTGACCAAATGCAGGCAAGCGCGTCTGCTTCCGTCTCAATCGATTGGCGCGGGACGACGCAATTTCGCCGAAGCTGAATTCTCCCTCGTCATCCACCATCTGAAGCTTGTCATTCCGACCGGAGGGACGGCGGTTTTGGCCGTCCCGGGGCGGAGGTACGGTTTTTCATCGCACGTTTTTTGTGCGATGAATCCCTCTTCGACTTCGGAATTCGCGATAAAATGGGCTGCGCGTGAAACCCGCCGCCGCTCGCTACATCTAAGATTTAGGAGTCGGCCTCGAGCTATGGATCAGAGTCCCAAACTTATTCCTTTTTCGCTGCTTGGCGATGCGGACCCCGTGCCTGCGACGGCCTATGTAACGGAGCCAAGACAGGGGGAAACACTCGCCCTCCTGTACGAACTCAGTCATGAAATCACGTCCATCCTGGACCGCGGCGAGCTCTTGCGGCTGATCGCGGAGCGCGTCAAAAAGTTGGTGGACTATGACGTGTTCACCGTCATGCTCTGGAACGAGTCCGCGCAGGTGCTGGAAAGTGTTTTTGCCATGCGCTATGAGGACGCCATCCCCGCTCGCGCGAGCATACCCTTGCATCAAGGCATTACCGGAAGCGCGGCGGCGGAGCGCCGGACCATCCGCGTGATTGACGTGCGCCTGGACCCGCGATACCTGCAAGGCGTATCGGGTGTGGAGGTGCGCTCGGAACTGGTCGTGCCCCTGCTTCGGCAGGACCGCCTGGTGGGCGTGCTGGATCTGGAAAGCACGGTGCCGAATGCCTTCTCCGCGGAGCACGAGCGGCTCCTGAATATCCTGGGCACTTACGTTGCCGTGGCTCTGGAAAATGCGCGTTTGTTTGAGGAAGCGCGGGAGTCCCAGCGTCGCATGCAAAATGACCTGGAGACCGCCAGAGAGATTCAGCGGCAACTTCTTCCCAGTGGCGCGCGCGATGTGCCCGGGCTGGACCTGGCGACCGCGTATGTTCCAGCGCGGGAACTCGGCGGAGATTTCTACGATTTACTGCCCTTTGGCGTGGGGCGCCTGGCCATCGCCATCGGCGATGTCTCCGGAAAGGGTACAGCGGCCGCGCTGTTTGGCTCGCTGGCCATCGGCATCCTTCGCGAGCTTGTCGTTGACCGAGAGGCAACTCCCGCGGAAATACTCAGCCTTCTCAATGGCAGATTGCTTGCCGCGCGCCTGGATGCCCGCTTTATTGCCATGCATTTTGCGGTTTACGATGCGGCTCTACGCGAGCTCAGCATCGCGAATGCCGGTGGCACTTTGCCGTTTCTGATTCGCGGCGGCGAAGTCACGGAAATTCAGATTCGCGGAGTGCCCCTCGGCTTGTTGCCCAACACCGAATATGACGAGCTCAGGCTCTCCCTAAGTCCTGGTGATATCGTAGTTTTTGCCTCGGACGGCGTCCATGAATCCACGAATCTTGATCTGGAGGAGTTTGGGACCGATCGGTTGAAGAGCCTTTTGGCCGGGGTTGCCATTGCGGACCCCGGCTATACCATCGCGCAGCGCATCGTGAAGGCCACCGACGAGTTCGCCGGCGTCGGACGTCCGCCTCATGATGACCGCACGCTGCTGATTCTGCGCGTAACCGACGAAGGCGCCGCCGACTTCTCCAAATTGCCGATTATCTACTAGTGCCGTTCCAACTTGTTCCAGCAAATCCCTTCGAGAATACTCTCTGTGTTCGCGGCGTAGTATCCTGACGGGACAAAATAAGCTACATCCCTCACTTTGGTAGCCCTAGTATCCGCTTCTCCGGTAACCGCTGCCAGCTCAGACGGTCGACGCAACACTTGCCTGCAGTCTACTCGCAGGAGTCTGGAATCCTAAAGTCTTTCTTGGACGTTGATTCAAGCGCAGCTCGACCTGGTCGAGTTGCGCTTGAGTGATGGGAGCTAAGTCGGTCCCTCGCGGGAAGTATTGCCGCAGGAGCAGATTGGTGTTTTCGTTCGTGCCACGCTGCCAGGGACTTTGTGGATCGCAGAAGTACACCTGCACATCGGTAGCTACCGTAAACGCCTTGTGCTTGGCCATCTCCAATCCGCGATCCCACGTCAACGAGCGCCGCAGGGTTGCCGGAAGTTTACGAACGCGTTTGCTCAACGCCGCCACCACCACTGCCGTGTCTTTGCTGGGCACCTTGATCAGCATGAGAAAGCGTGAGTGCCGTTCCACTAACGTCGCAATGTAACTGTTCTTTCCACCGGCGAGCAGATCGCCTTCCCAATGACCAGGGATCGCTCGGTCTTCCGCCTCCGCGGGCCGCTCTCGAATTGAGATGGCATCGACGATCTGCCCCCAGGAGTGTCCATGTTCGCTGGCATGACGCGAACGGCGCATGCGCCGCTTCGACCGCAGGTGGTCCATCAGCTCTTTCTTCAATACTCCTCGCGCTTGAATGAACAGGCTGCGATAAATAGTCTCGTGGGACACGTGCATACTCTCGTTGTTAGGATAACGGGTCTTCAGCCATCCGGAAATCTGTTCCGGCGACCAATCCAGGATCAGTTTATTCGCAACCACGTCACGCAACCTGCGGTTGCCGGCCAGAAAACAACGCTTCGGGCGCAACGCCGACACCCATGCCCGGCGATCTGCATCGTGGGCACGATAAGCAGGACGACCACCATGGCGAGCGACCTCCCGGCTCACCGTAGAGGCGGATCGTTTCAGGAGCCGAGCGATCTCACGAATCGACGAAT
>Ga0326728_10008074_pt1 | contig 26479 bp, 28 predicted proteins | sample MB3enrmetagenome_FD_207602 | JGI IMG/M metagenome (GOLD analysis project Ga0326728, IMG submission 207602) | Lab enriched peat soil microbial communities from McLean, Ithaca, NY, United States - MB31MN | ecosystem: Environmental > Terrestrial > Soil > Wetlands > Peat | place: USA: New York... | reverse complement strand
GTTCGTGGCCGGGTTCCCAAACGAGGAGATGGTCGTGCGCGTGGCCGGTCCGGTGGCCTGGGAATTGCAGGCCGTTTTTTTGGCCGACCGTTTTCTGGAAACGAACACGCCCCTGGAGGACCCGGAGATTTTTCCCGATCCGATCCAGGCAGGCGAGTCCATCGCCCAAGTGGTGCCCAGCGGCCCGGGTTACCGGCGGGAGAACGGGCAGGAGTTGATGATTACCCTGCTCTATGCCGCGCGCGAGCGCGTGGTGTTGACGACGCCCTATTTTGTGCCCGATGAACCGTTCCTTGAGGCGCTGCTGTCAGCCGCCCGGCGCGGCGTGGCCATGCACCTGGTCCTTTCCAGCCATGCCAATCAGACTCTCACCCAACTGGCCCAGCGCTCCTTTTACGATGAACTGCTGGACGCCGGTGTGAACATACACCTCTATCAACCGCGTTTTTTGCACGCCAAATATCTGACTATTGACAGCGACGTCGCGCACATCGGCTCGGCGAACATTGACATCCGCTCCTTCGCGCTCAATGCTGAGATCGGCATATTGTTTTACGACGCCAAGGTGGTGGCCGAACTGTGTCGGATTCAGGAAAGATACTTTTCGCACAGCGCGTTGCTCAGGGCGGAGGAGTGGGGCCGCCGTCCGCTGGCCGCCCGCACTTTGCAAGGCGTCGCCCGATTGGCGGACTCATTTCTATAGCAATACGAAACATGTTTATGAAACCAGACATCCTGTTGATTTTAGCTTCGCTGATTTTTGCCGGTTGGGTCCACGCCGCCAATCCGGAGATGCCGGCCATTCCGACCAATATTTTCAATGTCACGGCTTACGGCGCCGTCGGCAACGGGGTGAAGGATAATACGACCAACATTCAAAACACCATCAACGCGGCCAATGCCGCGGGCGGCGGCATCGTCGAGGTCCCGGCGGGCACGTTTTTGAGCGGGCCGATTACCCTGCTTAGCCGCATCCATCTGCAAGTGGACACCAACGCCATGCTGCAGATGCTGCCCTATGGAACTTATCCGGGCGGTTCCACCGACGCACAGACCTTCATGGGCTGCAATCGTGTTCATGACTTGGAAATCAGCGGCTGGGGCAAGATTGACGGTCAAGGCGCAGCTTGGTGGGCGGTTCATGCCTCGAACAGCAGGCTGGTTCGTCCCATGATGCTCAACCTGTATTCCTGCAACCGTCTTTTCATTCACGACATCACTTTTCAGAACCCGCCCTATCATCACTGCGGACTGAGAGGCAGGGGCGGCAACATCACCATCAGCAATCTCACAGTCAGCGCGCCTTCGCGCTCGCCCAATACCGACGGACTCAATTTCGTCGGCACCAACAGCGTGATTGAGAATTGCCACATCAGCGTTGGCGACGACAACATCGCCCTGGGCTCAACCGGCCCGATCAACGACCTGCTCATCACCAATTGCAGTTTTGGCACCGGGCACGGCGTTTCCATCGGCAGCGGCATCACCACCGGCATCACGAACATGACCGTGGCCAACTGCTCCTTTAACGGCACGGGGAACGGCATTCGCATCAAGTGCAGCATGGGCCGGAGCGCCCCGGTGAAGAACCTGAATTATCTCAACCTCACCATGACCAACGTGAATCTGCCGATTGTCATTTACAGTTATTACAATGTGACCGGCACGCCGCATAAAATTACGCCTGAAAAAGTCATGGCAGCTTCCAGCACCGCGCCCGTCACCGCCACCACTCCCGTTTGGAGCGATATAACCATCAGCAACTTGAACGTCAACTCGCCCGGCGGCGACATCGGCGGAATCATTTGGGGCCCGGCGGAAATGCCCATCTCGAATCTCACTCTCATTCATGTCACCATCAACGCCCCCAAGACTTTCGACCTTTACAATGTGCGGGGAGTCAAAATCATTGATTCCCAATTCCATTTCGCCGGCGGCAACACTTTAACCCTGTGCAACGCCGGCGTGACCATCAGCAATACTGTCCCTGCCGGCCAGGCAGTGAGCATCGGCGGGGCTGGCGGGAACAATTCGCTCGCTCTCTACAACGCCACAGCCGCTGTGAGCAGCACCAATCTGTTCTCCGCCAATCCCATCACCATCAACGGCAGCGTGCTGACCAACTTCAGCAACCATGCAGAACCTTGACATATGGACTGGCGTCGCCCGGCTGGCGGACTCATTTCTCCAGGCGCATCCGCCACATTTTTTGACCAGCCATTCTTTGTTTTCTCAAGAAAGGCCTTTCAGTTTGAAGGGCCAGCCTCGAAAGAAGCTTGGCAACTGTAATGCATGATGGATGAGATGTCCGCCTTCGTCGAACCTACGGCGTGACAAGCCCTTGGAAAAAACCGTGAAAAATTCGACATTTTGCGAAGTCACAACATGTTGTCAGCAGGGTGTTTGCAAAAGAGCGTTAATCATAGTATTTACAAGAACGCTGAAAACAGTGAAAATTTCACGGATGCCCTGACAGATCATGGAAAACCGGATGAACCGTGAAATACACCGGACAAGATGGCGAACTGGCGAAAGTTGAAACCGGGGGCCAAAAGGCCGAACATCGCTTGCGCACGAGCGCAACTTGAAGTTCAATGCCCAAGTTCCGTGGACGGAAAATGCGCTATCAAATTGAATTCCTTTAAAAGACATTTATGAGTAACGCCATTTTGACAGCCAAAACGCCGGGCAACTGGACGCAGCTCAACAAGCAGGTCACCTAGGCCAAAGCTCTGCTGCGCGAAATGCGCCGCACCGTGGAAGACATCGAGGATGCCCGAACCATTGAACGGGCCAAACGCGCCAACGGCAACAAAGCGCGCATCCCGTGGGCGCAGGTCAAAAAGGAATTGCAGTTGGATTAGCGCACGACCGGCGACAGAGCAAAGGCTGCCCGTCCTCCGCAGTCCGTCCTCCGCAGTGGCTGCTACGGAGAGTGGAAAGGCTTCCGCCGTCGCCGGAGCGCTATGGTGGATATCCAGAAGTTTTTCCACAGAACTTTGATCTCGAATATAATCCTGAAACCAAGGTTCTTATCGTAGAATACTCGCTTCCTGCACCAGAACATCTGCCGCGACTAAAAGAAGTAAAATTCGTCAAGTCTAAGGATGATTTTACCGAGTCATTTCTTTCAGAGAACGAATTGAACAAACTATACGATGACACGCTTTATCAGATTTGCCTCCGAGCACCGCATGAACTTTTCGAAGCAGATGATGTGAATACCATTGCTGCCATCTCGTTCAACGGCTGGGTGAATTCGGTGGACAAAGCCACAGGAAAAGAAGCCAATGCTTGTGTCCTTTCCATACAGGTTAAGAAGGATGAGTCCCGCGCAGTCGCAGGCTTTTATTTCCGTCCGTCTCCGCTACGCTTCGACGCGACAAGTCCGTCGCCGGGATGGATCAACCATTTTCGCGTGGTTCGGTTATTTCGTGGTTCAAAATTCTGGGCCTTCAGCGCATCGCTCAAAACTGGATTTGCGAAGCACGGATGAACACTGATGGGCACGGATTCCACGGCGCAGAAAAGGGGGCTTCTCCGTGCTTCTTCCGGTCATCGTTCGGTGGCTCCAGTTTGTATTTGGCCAACATCTTCGCAAACCCCTGGCGGGCGCGGCGATGGTAATCAAGCCCCGGCGGGGTGGTGGGGGCGCATCCCACCTTTTGGGTGGCGGGTTCCGGCTCCTAATCCTAATCGTAATCTTAATCTTAATCTTCATCCCGATTTTCAAACCAACATGTGGTCGTTGTGGACTTGCAACCCATCCCAAAGCGCCAGAGGACTGGCGCACTCCAAAACGCTTCGCGCTTTTCGCAAGTCGTCAAACAACGCTCCAGCGTCTTGGACTGCGGCGGCTTGTCCCGCCATAGCCGCCCCGGCGACGGAGGACCCTCCGCCGCTTTTAATTTTGATCTCCCCGCAGAGAATGGGATTAGGATTACGATTAGGGGAGGCTGCCCAAAAACTGAGATGCACCCGGTGGGGGAAGCCCCGTTGAAAAGGGTTGCCTCCCCGGATGGACTTTGAGAGACTGTGGCATGGTCAAAGTCGCCCGCAAAATCCGCCTGGAAGGCGAAGGCAATGATGTTGCCTATTGGCTCTCGCGCCCGCCGGTGGAACGGCTGCGCGCGTTGGATGGGATGCGCCGCATGTATATCAAGGCCTATGTTGCTCCTGGAAAACAAAGACTTCCGCGAGTTTATCGCGTTGTTAAACTCAACGTACTTACATCCTGACCTCGATCCAAGGCATTGATTTTGCCCGGGCCCATGCCCGGCGGAAAATTCTCAAAGCGGATGGCTTGGAACTTCCGTTTATCGGTTTGGACGAATTGTTGGCCAACAAGCGCGCGGTCGGACGCCTGCACGACTTGGACGATGCCGCCAAGCTGGCAGCGGGTCTTGGCCGGAAGGCAAACGCACCGAAACCAGGCCGCGCCATGAAACCGAAAAAGCGAAAAAGGAAATCTTGACTCTCACAGGATCGCAAGCTCTTCCTTGTCCCGCTCCGGGGTGAAGTACTTGAGCAGGGAGCCAGGCGGGAAGGCTTCCTTGGGCTTCTGCGCCACAAGCCGGCGTCCGCGTATCTCGCCAGCCTCGACACGCCACTCCACTTGGTCGTTGGGCTTGAGGCCAACCGCCTCGCAGACAGACTCCGGGAGGGTCATTCGGCGTTTCTTGTCGATTACCGTCGCCTTCATGGAGGGATTATCCCTCCGAAACGCCCTTGTTTCAAGCACTTTCGGCGAATTTCGCGGTTGGCCTCACGGGTCATTTAAGGGTCATTTAAGGCTTGATTTCCGGGCGATTCCGTCCGATGATGACAAAGTGAAAGTTGACGCCGCAAAGAAAGAAAAGAGTGAAGCCGAGTTGCTGGATCAGGCAACGGGGCAGCTCTTGAAAGCCATCAAGCAAAAAACGGTTAAGAAACAAGGCCGCGTGGATTACTCGAAGTTGCGCAAAGACGGGTACAGCGAGCGGTTCCTGGCGCGGCTCGAAGAATCCTGAGCTTCACTGGTTCTTCCTCAGCCGCATAAATTCCGACACGCTGATCTCCAGCAACGGAGCGGCACGCTTCCCAAGCTGTAAAGCATCCGCATGGGTCATTCCCCGCGTCAGTTCACGCACGATTTCCCGCGTTGTCATTTCGGCGGCTTTCGCCAACTGGATGGCTGCGGCGAGGTCGGTGTACCGCAAAATTTCGTCACTCATTGTTCTTCCTTATCTCTTTTCGCGCACCGCGTTTCGGCTCCTCTGACGCGGGCGCTATCGTTTTACTTTCATCAACGATAACGCATAAAATATCTCATGTGGATGCGGCAATGATAGAAAAAGTTGTTGGAACATCTTCACACCATATTCACAGTTATTCACAACCCATCAACCTGATCTTAACAAGTTGTTAACCCAATGTAGTGCAGAAGTTATTCACAAATGCTTTAAACGTTTGTCAAATAAATACAAAATGAGACAAATTGGCTCAGAAACAATTGCACTATGCCGCTCCTACGGAGCTTTAGATTTTTTGGGCGTTTTACTACAAATATGACGCTCCTACGGAGCGTTGGGCCGCTGTCGTAGAGGCGCGTCGGCAGACCGCCGCAAACTTAAACAGAATTTCAAACGGCGGCGCTCTGCCGAGACGCCGCTACGCATTTTAGGATGGCGGCTTTCTTTTCGCGCCTGTTGTGGTAGAATTATCAAATGGTCTGATTGCGAAATTTTGTGCCATGACTGGAAAATTCATCAAGATCGGAGGCGCGCGCCAGCATAATCTGAAGAACTTGAGCCTCTCCATCCCGCGCGATAAATTGGTCGTGATTACCGGGTTGAGCGGCTCGGGCAAGTCGTCGCTCGCCTTCGATACCATTTACGCGGAGGGACAACGGAAATATGTGGAGTCGCTTTCGGCTTATGCGCGCCAGTTCCTCGATCAGATGGAGAAGCCGGAGGTGGATTTTATCGAGGGGCTGTCGCCGGCCATCGCCATCGAGCAGCGCGGGTCGGGGTCAAATCCGCGGTCCATCATTGCCACGACGACGGAGATTTATGATTACCTGCGTTTGCTCTTTGCCAATGTCGGCCAGGCCCATTGTCCGGTGAGCGGGGAGCCGATCACCCAGCAAACGACCAGTGATATCGTGGATAAAATCCTCGCCTTGCCGCCCAAAACCCGCGTCATGTTGCTGGCCCGCGTGGTGAGCGGGCAAAAAGGGGAGTTCCGCGATGTGATCGAGCGGCTGGCCCGCGAGGGTTTCGTGCGCGCGCGTGTGGATGGGAAATTGGTGGAGTTGAGCAGCAACGTGCGGATCAAGCTGGAGGCCAAACAGCGCCACACCATCGAAGCCATCGTGGACCGCCTGGTGATTGATGACAAAATCCGGGTGCGCTTGAGCGATTCGGTGGAAACGGCGCTGAAATGGGGCGAAGGCCGTCTGTTGCTTTTGCAACAGCCGGGCGATGGCAAAAGTCAAGCCGGCGCGACGGACACGTCGGCGTGGACGGAATCGCTGCATTCGAATCGGAATTACAGTCCGGCCACCGGGGAGAGTTTCGATACGCCGACGCCGAAACATTTTTCATTCAATTCGCCGATGGGGGCGTGTCCGGTTTGTCACGGGCTTGGGCAGAAGATGGTTTTCGACGAGCATCTGGTGGTGCCGGACGTGGAGAAATCGCTGGAAAAGGGGGCGGTCCAGCCGTGGCGGCGCGGCAACAAACGCATGATCGTGTATTACAAGGGACTGTTGCGCGGCCTGGCGCAGCATTACGGACAAAGCCTGGAAGCGCCGTGGAAAGATTTGGGGGAGGATTTCAAGGAGAAGTTGCTGCATGGCACCGGCGCCGAGGAAATTGAATTCACCTTCTGGCGGGCGGGCAAGATGAGCAAGACGCAAAGGCCGTTCGAGGGGGTCATCCCCAACCTCGAACGCCTGTACGTCGAGAGCGAAAGCGAGTTCACCAAGAACCGTTTGAAAGGTTTCATGAACCCCCAGCCGTGCGACGCTTGCGGCGGGCGCAGGCTCAAGCCCGAAATACTGGCTGTGACCCTCGGGGGCGCGGAGGCGAGTTTGCGGTTCAAAGGACAAAACACAACGCCGCCGGGCCTTTCCATCATGGAGGTTTGCGGGATGGCCATCGAGCAGGCGGATGATTTTTTCGCGGCGTTGAAACTGAGCGAGTTCCAGCAAAAAATCGCGTCGGAAGTGATCCGGGAAATCCGGGCGCGCCTGGGTTTTCTCAAGAACGTCGGGCTGGGTTATCTGACGCTGGACCGGGAGAGCGGGACGTTGAGCGGCGGGGAGGCGCAGCGAATACGGCTGGCCACGCAAATCGGCGCGGGGCTGGTCGGTGTGCTTTATATACTGGACGAGCCGAGCATCGGATTGCACCAGCGGGATAACGAGCGTTTGCTCAAGTCGCTGGAAGGATTGCGCGACCTGGGCAATTCGGTGCTGGTCGTGGAACACGATGAAGAGACGATCCGGCGGGCGGATTACGTGCTGGACCTCGGTCCGGGCGCGGGCGTGCGCGGCGGCGAATTGGTGGCGGCGGGGGCGGTGGCCGAGATCGAAGCCACTGCGCGCTCCCTGACCGGCCAGTATCTCAAGGGCGATTTGAAAATCCCCATTCCCAAAACCCGGCTCAAACCCTCCCCGGACCGCGGCTGGCTGGAAGTTCTCGGCGCGCGCGAGAACAACCTGCAAAACATCAATGCCCGCATTCCCCTGGGCGCGTTGACGGCGGTGACGGGCGTCAGCGGTTCGGGCAAGAGCACGCTGGTGGATGACATTCTGCGCCGGGGCTTGTTCCGCAAATTTTACGGTTCAAAGGAACAACCGGGGAAGCATCGCCAGATTCGCGGATTCGAATCGCTCGACAAAGTAATTGTTATTGACCAGACGCCGATCGGCCGCACGCCGCGCAGCAATCCGGCGACTTACACCGGCATGTTCAATCAAATCCGCGATCTGTTCGCCAAATTGCCCACGGCGCGCATCCGCGGCTATGAGGCGGGGCGCTTCAGTTTCAACGTCAAGGGCGGGCGATGCGAGAAATGCCAGGGGGACGGATTGATCAAGATCGAGATGCATTTTCTGCCGCCGATTTACGTGACGTGCGAAGCGTGCGGCGGACGGCGTTACAACCGGGAGACATTGGAGATTCATTACAAGGGAATGAACATCGCGGACGTGCTGGCCATGACGGTGGATGAGGCGGTGACGTTTTTTCGGGCCATCCCGAAGATTTATGATCCGTGCCTGACGCTGGCGGAGGTGGGACTGGGCTACGTGCGGCTGGGCCAATCGGCCACGACGCTGAGCGGGGGCGAAGCGCAACGCATCAAGCTGGCGGCGGAGTTGGGCCGCAAAGCCACCGGGCACACGCTTTATATTTTGGATGAGCCGACCACCGGCCTGCATTTTCATGATGTGGCGAAACTTTTGGACGTGCTGTTCAAACTGCGCAACGCCGGGAACACAGTGATCATCATCGAGCACAATCTGGATGTGATCAAAACGGCGGACTGGGTGATTGATTTAGGCCCGGAAGGCGGGGCCGGCGGGGGGCGCATCGTGGCCGAAGGCCCGCCCGAAACGATCGCCCGGACTGAAGGGAGCCACACCGGGCAGTATCTTCAGCGCATGCTTTAAAACATTGGTGTCAACCGCGATTAACAGGGGATTTGGCATGGTCAAGTCCGCCATAAATAATTGCCATTCCCTTATCCAAGAGGGCACTCCGCTTCTGGTCCGTGTATTTGTTGGCTTTCGCTCTCGCCTTCTCGGCGATTACGGTTCCGCGTGACTTAATGGCTTGGACAGACGTTTTCATTCCTAAAGAAAGACTCTCACGGCCAAGATGAAAAATCAACGTCTTTTTTCTAAAACTTGGATTCATAGGGGCGACTCGGTGCGGCGGCGTTGGGAAAAGCGGCACCAATAGGTGTAGCCCACCGAGCGCGCCAGGGCCACGGCTTCGGCAAAGCCGCTGCCCACTTCGGACGGCGCATGGGCGTCGGACCCGAAGGTGATCGGAATCTTTTTTTGCGCGGCCAGTTGCAGGAAGGCGCGGCTGGGGTAAATCTCGCGGCACTCTTTGCGCAAGCCGGCGGTGTTGAGTTCAATGGCGGCGTTCTTCCTTTGCGCCGCTTCCAAAAAACGGTTGAACAGCGGCGCGCAATCCTGCCGTGGATAAATGTTGAATTTCTTGGGCAAATCAGCATGGCCGATGATGTCAAATAGCTTGGAATCCGCCGCCCGGGTGAGCCGGTCGAAATAAGCCGCCCACACTTCATAAGGGTCGCGGTCGTTCCACTGGGCGATGGCCTCGGGATTGTCCACCGCCCAGGAATCGGAAACGTAATGGACCGAGCCGATCAAATAGTCCCAGGGATGGCGGGCCGCCAGGTCGCGAATCCATTCTTCGTGACCGGGCAAATAATCGACTTCCAGGGCGAGCTTGACGACGAGGCCGGCGGAATCCTTTTGCACGCGGCGCACAGTCTCGACGTATTCGTCCAATTGATCGAGGCGCATGCGCCAATTGTCAAAGTCATCGCGGCGCATCGGGGAATGGTCCGAGAAGCCGATTTCCGTCAAGCCGACCGCCACGGCGCGGGCGGCGTATTCGGCGGGCTGCCCGCTGGCATGACGGCAGAGCGGGGTGTGCATGTGATAGTCGGCAGGCCACGACATGGGTCAACTGTCGAATGTTCGCGGCAGAAAGTCGAATGAAAATGATGGCGCTGGAATTGGCCGTATTATTTTGCCCTGACTATCCAGCCGGGCTTGACCTCGCCAATGCCGTCATAGGACGCTTTGCTGCGGTCGTCCTGAACCGCTTGCAGCGTGATTTCCCCGGCCGGCTTCTCCTCCGTAAAAACAACCACGCCCTTGTCATCTTTTGTATTGACGACTTCAAAAAGGTTCAGCTTGTCGCCCGGTTTGGCCCCCTGTTTGCCGCCGATCGAAACGATCAGAGTGCTCTTATTGACAACTGCAATGACGACGCCGGGGGTCTGCCTGGCTGCAGCGGCGGCGGCCTGGTCCTGGGCCATGGCCGCGGCTATTTTCTGCATTTGGTATTTATGGCGGCCCGATTCGGGAACTTCGATGTTCATCAGGTCCAGCGTCAGGTTGGTGACGGCCTGGGCCGCGGCTTTGCCCAGGGCGCTGTTCATAAATTCTGAATTGCCAAAACCGATGTTGCCGCCGTGGCCGTTGACGCCGGTGCCAATGTCGAATGAGCTGCCCTTGTGCGAAGCCTCGGCCCGTCCCGATTTAATCACCTTGCGCGTGTAAGCATCAACCAGCCGCCAGTCGATCGCCACGTCGGAAGTGGTTGTCTTGATGCCCAGACTGCCGCCGCTAAAGCCGGAGAAGCCGCCCAAATTAACCCCCTTGGTTTGTGAGCCAAAACGCGTGACCTTCCCGCGAAACATGAAATCGGCCCCGGCAAATCCGCCCTTGGCCACTTTTTCCTGATCGTTGACGTAGCCGGAGTCACCCAGGGCAATCTCATCTTTGAGGTCTTTGATTGCGGTGGATTCGAGGACCTCGAATTTGCCCAGGCGGCTCAGTTCCGTGGTAAGCATCTCCGCCAACCCCTCGCCCAACGCAGGCTGCCAGCCTTGGATTTGGGCCATGTCGCCGTCCAGCGGCGCGACGAAGACGGTGGGTTTGTCCTGGCCGCACACGGTGGCCGCCAGAAACAACGGAAGAACGGACAACACTTCGCATTTCATGGGCTTGATTAATGACATATATTCAAGGCTGGCGCAAAGTAATTTTCCGTGGTGCTTGCCGCCGGGCAAATAACACGCTTGAGCCATGGAACGACGCGTTCGTAATTTGTTTTTTCCGGCTGACAATCCGCAGGTTTGGTTGTATGTTTGAAAGTGTATGAGAATTGCCCTGGCCAAAGACGTTGAAGATTTCCTGCGGGAGCAGGTGCGCGCAGGCGTCTGTGCCGATGCGAGCAACCTCGTCAACGACCTTCTCCGCTCCATGCGGGACCAACAGTTCAAGCCCTTCATGGTTACGCCCGAACTGGAAGCGTGGCTTCTGGAAGCGGCTGACAAGCCAGTTTCGCCGCTGACGGCAGCCGACTTCGCCGGAATCCGGGAACGAGTGCGATCCCGCATCCAGCCCTCCGCCGCATGAATGTCCGCAAGACGGACGACTTCATCGCAGACGTTGAGCGGCAGTTTGAATGGTATGTGCTCAACGCTGGCTGGGAAGTGGCCGATCTATATCTTGAGGCTGTGCAAGCGACCTGCCAGCTCCTCGGCCAGCATCCTTCTCTTGGGCCGCGTGGCGGCTTGGTTCACCCGCGGTTGCGCGACTGGCACTTCTTTCTTGTTTTTCGTCCGTTCAAGAAACATATCCTCTTTTACGAAATCCTCGCCGGAGAAGTCGTGATGCGCAGGGCCATGCACGGGTATCGTGACCTGCCGCGAAGGCTGCTCGAAACGCCGGAACCGGATTGAACCATTTGGCATCGCCAAACGACAAAACGCACAGAATCGACACTAGCGTTGACACCGGGGCCTCTGGTCTGCTAGATTCTCTCAACGTTAGGTTTATGAGTTTGTTCCTCAACCAACATGTTTTGGTGCTGAACCGCCTCTGGCAGGCAGTCAATGTCTGCACGGCGCGGCGGGCCTTGACGCTTTTGTTCGAGGGCCATGCCCAGGTCGTTCTGAGCGACAACGAGGGCGTTTTCCAGACCTTCAGCTTCAACCAGTGGCGGGATTTTTCCGCGCAGGAACCGCACCCGGAAAGCATCGCGACGGTCTCCTTCAAAATCCGCGTGCCGCGCGTCATTTTGCTGGTCCTGTTCGACCGGCTGCCGAAGAAGGAGGTCAAATTCACCCGCCACAACATTTTCGAGCGGGACCGCAATATCTGTCAATACTGCGGGCAAGTCCAGGAGCGGAAGGATTTGAACCTGGATCATGTGGTGCCGCGCGATCGGGGCGGGGCGACATCGTGGGAAAACATCGTGTGTTCCTGTGTGCGGTGCAACACGCAAAAGGCCAACCGCACTCCGCAGGAAGCCGGGATGCATTTGGTGCGCAAGCCCAAGCGCCCGAAATGGCGTCCCTTCGTGCAGGTCAACTTCGGCGTCCAGCATGACAGTTGGAAGCATTTTCTCGATCTGGCTTATTGGAACGTGGAGCTGGGCGAAGATGTTGATTGAGGCGGCGTCTCAATTCCCTTTCACCTTCCAAATGGCGTTGAGCGGATGATCGTCCAGGATGTTCGGGTAAATCCCCTTGATTTTGTTGCCGTCATAGCAGGTTAATCCGACGAAAAAATAGAGGGGAATGATGGGCAGTTCGTCGCGGACCAGGATGCGTTCGGCTTGTTGCAGGAGGGCGGCGCGCCCGGCCAAATCCGTCTGCCGGTTCGCTTCGCGCATCAAGGCGTCGTAGCGGGCATTTTTCCAGCCGGTGCGATTGTTGCCGTTGTTGCTCCGGAACAAATCCAGGAAGGTATTGGGGTCGTCGTAATCTCCGACCCAGTCGCCGCTGGTCAGATCGTAATCCAAACGGTTTTGCGCGGCGATATAAACGCTCTTTTCCATTTGTTGCAACGCGGCGTGGATGCCCAATTGCTCTTCCCACATGTGTTGCAACTCAACGCCAACTTTTTGATTGATCATTCCCCCGCCGCTGGAGGCGGCGAAGAGGTAGGAAAAGGCCGGAAAGCCTTTGCCGCCGGGATAGCCCGCCTCGGCCAGCAATTGCCGCGCCAGGCTGGGGTCGTAACCCAGGCCGGATACAGAATCGTAATGGGCCGTGCCGTCGGGCACAAGATGGCTGGCCACCGGTTGGCCCCCGCGCAGGAATTTGTCCACCAGCCGTTGCTTGTCAATCGTCAAGGCCAGCGCTTTGCGCACGCGCGGGTTGTCAAAGGGCGGCTTGGTGGTGTTGCAGCGGATGAAATAGGTTCCAAGATAATGGAAGGCGTGGAAATCGGGGCGTTTGCCCAGGACATCCAGCAGTTCGTTGGGCAGGAAGTCCCGGTCCCAGATGATGTCGGCCTGGCCGGTTTCGTAGAGGTTCAAGGCCGTGTTGGGCGCGCTGAGGCAGAGGTAATCGGCAATGCCGCTTTTGGTGTTGGCCGCATCCCAGTAGAAGGGGTTTTTGCGCAGGCGGATTTTGTCGTTGAGCCGCCAGGAATCCAGCAGATATGGGCCGCTGGCGGGCAATGGGCGGGCGCGCATCCAGTCTTCGCCGTATTGTTCGATCACCCGGCGCGGGACAACGCAGAGGGTTTGGAAGGCGCAAAGGTCCAGGAAAAAGGCGGTCGGCTGGTTGAGTTCAACCTGCACGGTGCGCGCATCCAGGGCGCGGACACCGACGAGCGACGGGTCTTTGATTTTGCCGCTGTTATAGTCCTCGCCGTTTTTGACGTAGAACAACTGGCCGGCATATTCCGAGGCGGTTTGCGGATCAAGGACGCGCCGCCAGGAATACACAACGTCCTGCGCCGTGATCGGCTCTCCGGCTGTCCAGCGCAGATTGTCTCTCAGGTGAAAAGTATAGACGCACCCATCCGGGGAAATCTCCCAGCGCGCGGCCAGGCCGGGGATGGGGGCTGCGGTGACGGGGTCGTTGCGGGTCAGCCCTTCAAAGAGGCCGGCAACGACTCGCAGGCCTTCAAGGCTGGTGACCAATGCCGGGTCCAATGTTTCCGGGTCAGGCCCGTTGATCATGACGAGGTTGGCCGGCGGTTCAGAGCGGGTGCACCCGGCCAGTGTCAACAGAACAGCAATGCATGCAATCCTTAGAGGATTAGGATTAAGATTAGGATTAAGATTAGGATCAGGATTAGGAGCCAATAGCCCCGCCACCCATTCCATCCCCAGACGCCCCGCGCCCTGGGCAGCCCCGAGCGTGCGCCGCAGAATGTTCATGAACGATTACTTGTTCGTGCCCGGCGGGGTTGCCTTCCCGGCTGGCGTCGTGGCCGGAGCGGCGGATTGGACCGGAGGCAGATTGGAAAACAACGGCGTTTGCAGCAATCCACTGTTGCCCGACGGCGCGGCCGAGGGCAACGAGGTTGGCGCGCGGACCGGCGCCGGGGACTGTTTCATCAATGCTTCCCTCAGCGCTTCAGCGCTGGATTTCTGGTGCTGACTGGAAGCCACCATGGCCAGGAGGATGGCGAGGCCAAAGAATATGCCCGCAGCATATTTGGTGATTTTGGTCAGGACGTTGCCGGAGCCTGCGCCAAACAGGGCGTCGGTCGCGCCGCTGCCAAAGGCCAACCCGGCCCCGGCATCCTTCTTGGGCAGTTGCAGCAGCACCAGGAAGACCAGAATGACACAATCCAGAAACATCAGGAAGGTCAGAAATCCATACAGTAAGCTCATAGTTTGCCGTTAAATCGAGTTCTTGATAATATCAGAAAAATTGCGGGCGTCCAGTGATGCGCCACCCACCAGGGCGCCATCCACATCCGGCTGGCTCATCAGCTCGCGGGCGTTGGACGCCTTGACGCTGCCACCATACTGGATGCGCACATGCCGCGCAACGTTTTCGTCAAACATGCCCGCTAGCAACTTGCGAATATGGGCTTGGGCGTCCTGGGCCTGGGCCGTTGTGGCCGTTTTGCCGGTGCCGATGGCCCAGACCGGTTCGTAGGCGACAATCGTTTCCTCCATCTGCCCGGCGGTCAGCCCGGCCAGACTCCCGCGCACCTGGGTTTCAAGGACTTTTTCGGTCTGGCCTCCTTCCCGTTCGCTCAACGTTTCCCCGACGCACACGATCGGCTTGAGCGAGGCCGCGTGCGCGGCATGGGTCTTCCTGGAGATGAGCTTGTCGCTTTCCTTTTGGTATTGGCGGCGCTCGGAATGGCCCAATATGACGTAGCGCACGGAAAATTCCTTGAGCATCCCGGCCGCAATTTCGCCGGTGTGCGCGCCGAAGTTGTGTTCGCTCATGTTTTGCGCCCCCAGCCGGATCACGGTGTCGATGACCGCCTTGGACACTTCGCTCAACGCAGTGAACGGCGGACATATAACGATGTCCACCTCTTTGCAGTTGGCCAGTTCGACCATTAATCCCCGCACCAAAGCGAGCGATTCGGCCACGGTTTTGTTCATCTTCCAATTGCCGGCAATAATTAATTTTCGTTCTTTATTCATGGATATTTGTTCCTTGGCGTCCGCTCATTTTTCGGAGAGCGCCGCCACTCCGGGAAGGACCTGGCCTTCCAGAAATTCGAGGCTGGCCCCGCCGCCTGTGCTCATAAAAGTCACCTTGTCGCCCAATCCCGCCTGGTTCAGCGCCTTGACGCTGTCCCCGCCGCCAATGATGCTCTTGGCCCCCTGGGCCGTCGCATAGGCCACGGCGCGGGCGACCGCATTGGTGCCGGCGGCGAAACGGGCGTCTTCAAACATCCCCATCGGCCCGTTCCACATGATGGTCTTGGCCTCAAGGATGATGGCAGCGAAGCGCTTGCTGGTTTCCGGCCCGATGTCCAGCCCGGCCGCGTCGTCCGGAATATCAGCCTGGGCATTGGTTCGCGGATTTTGAATCTCTATGATGGCCTTGCCCTTCTTGTTCAACTTCCCCGTATCGGTCGGCGTGCCGATGACGTCATCGACCGGCAGCAAAAATTGGACGCCGCGCGCTTTGGCCTTTTCCAACGTGGCCCGCGCCAGATCAACCTTGTCCGGCTCGGAGAGCGATTTGCCGATTTTGCAGCCTTGCGCCAGCTTGAAAGTATAAACCATCGCTCCGCCGATTAGGATCGTGTCCGCCTTTTCCAAAAGACGGTCAATCACTTTGATTTTGTCCGAAACCTTCGCCCCGCCCAAAATGACGACGAATGGCCGGGCCGGATTTTCCAACTCCTGGCCGAGGTACTTCAACTCCCGCTCCATCAACAAGCCCGCCGCGCACAACCCGCCGCGTTGGGCGATCAGGCGCGGCGCTCCTTCCGTCGAAGCATGAGCGCGATGGGCCGAGCCGAAGGCATCGTTGACATAGACATCCGCCAGCGCGGCCAGCTTCGCGGCAAAGACCGGGTCATTGGCCTCCTCCTCCTTGTAATAACGGACATTTTCCAAAAGCAGCACATCGCCGGCCTTGAGCGCCGCCACCGCCTTTTCCACCTTCTCGCCGATGCAATCCTCCACGAACGCCACCGGCCGCCCCAACATCTTCGACAACTCGCCGGCCACCGGGCGGAGCGACATCGTCGGTTCCCGTTTGCCCTTGGGCCGGCCGAGGTGGGCGGCCAGGATGATTTTCGCCCCCTTCCCGATCAACAGCCGCAACGTGGGCAGGGTTTCCTTGATGCGCGTGGCATCATTGATGAGCATCCGCCCGTCCTTTTCCTCCATGGGCACATTGTAATCGACACGCACCAGCACGCGCTGGTCCTTCACATTCAGGTCATTGACAGTCAGCTTATTCATATAGAAGCCCTAGATTACCCCACTGGCGCGGGAAAGAAAGTAAGAATTATGAAGTATGAATTAAGAAGTATGAATAATTTCCGGGAGATCTTCTCCAATTTCTTAATTCCGCCTTCTTAATTCTTAATTTCCCGGATGGCGTGGAAGCTGACGGGATTGGTGGCGGGCTGGGCCAGGCCGCCCAGTATGTTGCGAAGGAAACTGGCCCCAAAAATGGCGTTGTTGGTGCAGGAGGCGTCGTTGACCTGAAAGGCCTTCCCGCCGCAATCGTTGACGACCAGGCTTTGAAAATTGTTGCCGATGCATTGGGTGTCGGGACAGAGCTGCCAGCCTTTGGCGGTGTAAGCAGCGGCCTGGGCCATGAAAACTCCATCGTGATGACTCTTGGAAATGATCAGTCCTTGAAACGAATTGTTCCGGGAGTCGCGCATGAAAATACCCAGATCGTTGTTCGCCAACACCGCGTTGGTGATGAAATTATGGTTGAAATCGAGGTCCAATGACATGCCCGCCGCCAGATTGTCATGCAGGCGCAGGCCGTCGAAGCGGCTTTCCTCGGTCTGGTAACAGGCCAGTCCGTCGAATTGATTGTCATAGGAGTCGAAATCGTTCACTTGGAGGCCGCAGACGGCGGTGGTGACCAGGCCGCCGGAGCGGCAATGGCAACAGACCACATGTTCGACCGCCGTATCGGTCACGTTCCAAATTTGCACTCCGTTGTTATTGAACTCGGAGCCGTCGGCGGCTGTTCGCCACAGCTCCAGCTTCTGGTTCTTCCGATTGCCGTCAATCATCAGGTCCGCCAGGCGCAGATGCGCCGCCGGATGCTGTGTTTTGGTCATGGGCGGCCCAAGAATCACCACCGGGCAATCGGCCCCGTCCGCCAGATGCAGGATGGTGGCCGGTCCGCTGCCGCGCAACGTCTGGTAATTGTGCTGCAACAGGAGCGGCTGGGAGATTTCATAGGTTCCGGCGCTGAGAACCACTTCGCCGTTGGGCGGCAAGGCGTCCAGCGCCTTTTGGATTTCCGCGCCGCTGGAATTGGCGGGCAATGCAACAATGACCGGAGGCGCTCCGAACGCGGCGTTGCAGACCATCCCCAGCGCCAACAGCAGCAGCGAAGCGGGAAGTTCGCATCGGGAGCATGATTTTTTGAGGTTGGACTGCCGCATATAATCTTATGGTTCAATTGGTCTAATGATTAGACGAATCCCATCGCTTTTTATTCGTCATGGCGCGGTTTTTTTCGCTTTTTTTTTCAGAAGGATCAGGATTAGGATTAGCAGTGGCTGAGACGGGGCTGGATGAAGAACCCCGGCGCCCGGGGTTGGCGCGGCCGGCCTTTTTTTGCAAGATTCCGGGCGGCGCGCCGTAAAGGTCAATGGAATGAACTTGAACGAGAAGCCGAAAAGCGTCTCAAACCTGAGAATGATATGAATACGAATGAACTGTCTGATCGCAAATTGAAACTTCTTTCAGCCCTGGCGGTGCTGGTCATCGGCTGGCTGTGCTGGAACGGGGGCACGTTGGGCCACGCCCAGCCGGCCCCGGCCAATCAGTCTCCGCAATTGCAGGAGGTTGTGAAACTGACGCAGGCGAAAATGGGCGATGATGTGATACTGGCTTACATCAAAAACTCCGGCGCATCCTACAACCTGAGCGCGGATGACATCCTTTATCTCAACACCCAGGGGGTTTCGCAACCGGTCATCTCGGCCTTGTTGCAAACCAAGTCCAGCGCCGCTCCCGCTCCCGCTCCCGTGACGACGCCGACCACGCCTGCGCCCCCGGTAAATCCGGCCCCGGTTTCCCCCCCTGTTTCCCCATATCCGGCCCAAGTTTCGCCATATCCGGCCCCGGTTGTAACGCCCGCGCCAACGGTCCCGCCGCCCGCATCGGAGATTAATTTGAGTTATTTCCAAACCCAATTGGCACCCTACGGCAGATGGGTTGACGTTCCGGGCCAGGGCCCGTGTTGGGTGCCGTCCGTGCAGGCGGCTGTGCCGGATTGGCGTCCCTATTTCAACGCGGGGCACTGGGTTTACACGGACGAAGGCTGGTCTTGGCAGTCCGATTATCCCTGGGGCGAATATACATTTCACTATGGCCGCTGGATGCGGGACCCTCTCCTCGGCTGGGCTTGGGTGCCTGGATATAACTGGGGTCCGGCCTGGGTTTGCTGGCGTCATGCGGAAGGGGCGGGCTTTTGTGGCTGGGCTCCGCTGCCGCCCGGCGCGGATTTCCAAGCGGGAGTTGGCTTGATGTGGCGCGGCCGTCTGGCTGTGGATGTGGACTTTGGCCTTGCCCCCGACATGTTTGTCTTTATTCCCTTCGATCATTTCTGGGCGCCTGATTATCTGGCATTTCGGGCGCCGCTCTGGCGGGTGCATGATCTGTTCAGAGTCAGCATCCTGGCCAACCACTACAGCTTTGTCGGTGGCCGGTTTGTGTTTGACGGAATTGGCCGTGACCGCGTGGCCGCTCTGACTCATCACGAGGTGCGCGCGGAAAGGATCGAATTTCGCGATGCGCACATCGCCCATGCGCGGGAAGTCGAACATGCCCGTGGCGCTGAAATTCATGGCGGTGCAATGGAGCACGCGCGGCCGGGTGGAGGCCATGACGAGGGATCAAAGTCCAGAGATCATGATCATGGATTTTAACAACGGAAGATAGCGGCGGCGCTCAAGCCGGCAAGGCAATCTTCGGACGGTTGGCCGGGGTGAGCGGGTTGGCCTTGAACCCGCCCGCTTCCAGTTCGGCCAGCCAGCGCGCGGTTAAGTCTCTCAACTCGCGCAAATTGAGTTGCTCGTGTTGCGGGGGATACCTTTTCAGGTTCGCATCAGCCAGTTTGAACAGCGCCGCCGCGGGGCGCAGGCGGTTTTTTTGCAGATGGACAAAGGCCCCGGCCAGTTGAATCAGTCCCTTGTAGAAAGAGCCGTTCGGGCCATGACGATCCTTGAGCCAAAGCTGTTCCAGAACATCGTGCGCTTCATGGAACAGGCCGCGATTGAAGCAATCGAAAAAACCGAGGTAATGCGGGTCGCCGCCCAGGCCGCGCCATTGTCCCGGATCAATGCCGACGATTTTGCTCATGGCGGGAGATGAAGCCACATTCCGGCCCGGAGTTCAAAGGAATTGCGGGAAATGAACCATGACGAAGCACGAATGACGAAATAATGCCCGATGCGTTGAAAATCCCGCTTGATATGGGAGGCCATCCATGCGAATATGGGTGGCAATATTATGAAGACGACCATTGAAATTTCAGACGACCTGTTCGCGCGCGCCCAACAGCTTGCCCGCAAAGAAAAGACCACCTTCCGCGCTCTGACCGAGGCCGGACTCCGTATTGTGCTCAAGGAGAAGCAGTCCAAAACCCCGAAGTGGAAGTGGAAGCCCGCGACCTTTCACGGCGGCGACTTGACGGATGAGTTTAAGAATGCCGGCTGGGAGAAAATTCGCGACGAAATCTACCGGGGGCATGGCGCGTGATTGCCCTGGACACGAACCTGTTGGTTTATGCTTACCTGGAGGAGTCGCCATTTTACCAGGTCATCACGGAAGCATTGCGCCCGATAATCGAAGGCTCCGCTCCCTGGGCGCTGCCGTGGCCTTGCGTGCATGAATTTATCGGAGTAGTCACCAATCCCAGGATTTACAAGCCGGCTTCTCCGTTATGGAGCGCTCTTGGTTTCATGGACTCCTTGATGGCCGCGCCCCATTTGCACCTGCTCTCGGAAAGCCCCGGCTATTTCGAGAAACTGCGAGACCTCGCCATGGCCGCCAAACTTTCCGGCCCGCGCATTCACGACGCCCGCATCGCCGCACTGTGTCTGCATCACGGCGTGCGCGAACTCTGGACCGCAGACCGGGATTTTTCCATGTTTCCACAACTCAAGACCCGTAATCCGCTGGTCAAAACGTAAATTTCTTACGCCGCCTTCACCTTGATCTTGTGCCCTTTGATCCGGGCGCGGTTGAGCTTGGCGATGATCCCGTTGGCATGTTCGGCCACGACGTCCACGAACAGATGCCGCCCGCGGATGTCCACCGCGCCGACGATGTTGCCAGGCAGGCCGGTTTCCCCGGCAATCGTATTGACTATGTCATTCGGAACAATGCCCATTTCCCCGCCGATGTTCATCCACAATCGCTTCTGAAAGGGTTGCGTCCGGGGCCTTTCTTTGGGCTTGGCCGCAAGCTCTGCTTCCACGGGCTTGCCGGGTTCCCTGGCAATGACGGGGCGGACAATTTCCCGGGGCGGCGGGCGATGTTCCGGGCGGGGCGAATGTTCGGTTCGTTGGAGTCGGGGCGGCGGCGGGGCGGCGGGACGGTCGGCGCGGCGTTCCGCAAATCGGTGCGGGCGGGCGGGCCGTTCTTCGGCGCGATCCGGACGCGACTGGCGCCAGGGCGGGCGCGGCGGGCGTTCGGCGCGCCGGTGTTCCTCCGGGCGCGGCGCGGGCTTGGCGGGCGCGGCGTCGCCGCCCTGCAAATGATGGATCAGCGCGGAGGCGATGTCGGTCGAGGCGAAGCCTTCTTCGAGCAGGCGTTCGATGAGACGATCCTGGCGCTTGTATTGGCCGCTGGCGAGTGTGGCGCGGAGTTTGTCCAGAAGCACCACGGTGCGGGCTTCCTCCACTTCATTGGCGGTGGGGGGCTGGCCGCGTTGAATGCGCATGTTCGTGTAACGCTCGATGTTGCGAATCTGAAAAACTTCGCGCCCGGATGCGAACGAGATGGCGCGTCCGCTGCGGCCTTGGCGGCCGGTGCGTCCGATGCGATGGACATAATCCTCGCCGTCGTAAGGCAGGTCGTAATTGAACACAACCTCCACGTCATCCACGTCAATGCCGTGCGCGGCGACGTCGGTGGTCACGAGAAAATCGAGGCCGGATTTGCGGAATTTCTGCATGACACGGTCGCGCATCATCTGGGACATGTCGCCGTGCAGGCGGTCGGCGGAATAACCCTGGGCGTTGAGGTGATCGACCAGATCATCCACCATGCGCTTGGTGTTGCAAAAGATGATGCCGAGCTTGAGGTCGTGGATGTCGATGAGCCGGGTGAGCAAATCAATTTTGAAGCGCCGGTCCACCTCGTAATACACCTGTTCGACCGTCGGGACGGTGAGGGCCTTTTGCTCGATGCGCACTTGCCGCGGGTCGCGCGAGTATTTCTCAATCAACTGCTGGATGGGCCGCGGAATGATGGCGGAGAAGAAGACGGTTTGCCGTTCCTTGGGCGTGGCTTGAAGGATCAGTTCAATGTCGTCGCGGAACCCCATGTTGAGCATGACATCCACTTCGTCGAGGATGACCATTTTGACGGCGGCGAGCTTGAGGGTGCCGCGGCGCATGTGATCCATGACGCGGCCCGGTGTGCCGATGACAATGTGGGCGCCCTGGCGGAGACCGGCCAGTTGGCGGTCATAGGATTGGCCGCCATAGACCGGCAGGGCATGGAGGCCGCGCTTGAAGAGCGCCAGCTTGTGGACCTCCTCGGAAACCTGGATGGCCAGTTCGCGCGTGGGGCAGAGGATGAGCACCTGGGTGTCGCGCCGGGCCAGATCGACTTTTTCGATGGCTGGCGCGGCGAATGCCACCGTCTTGCCCGATCCCGTTTGCGACTGCCCGACCACATCCCTGCCCTGCATCAGGAGGGGGATCGCTTCGGCCTGGATGGGGGCGGCCTGCTCGAAGCCGAGCTGGCCGATGGCCTTCAACAATTCGGGCGAGAGCCCCAGTTCAGAAAATAATTTTGGCGTCATGCAAATCCTTCATCAAGGGGACAGCATAACGCGGAAAGCCGGCCAAGGCGAAGAATCATTCGCGCTTTGGAGGGCGCATTTCACTTTTTTTGGCGCTTCTGTGCCTTGGGAAAGGTTCCAGTGATTGAAAAGTTCGAAATCTTAAAGTATTACTTCGCCGACAGAACTTACCCAAAAAAGTGAAATGCACCCGCTCTGGAAACAACGCTCTGGAACCAGTTGCAAACTCATCCGGCCTGCCTTAGACTTTTTCAGAGGATTCGGCGCTCCGAATCCCCGTGAGAACGCCAGTTATGAATTCTCCATTGCTTATCCTGGCTTCCGCCTCGCCGCGCCGCGCGGATTTGTTGCGGCAGTTGGGATTCGAATTCCACGTCGTGCCCAGCGCCGCCGGGGAAATCCACTCCGAAGACCTCAGCGCCGGCGAAGTCGCCCAACTGAACGCCTATCGCAAGGCCCGGGCCGTTTCCAAAAAATTTCCCGATGCCGTCGCGCTCGGGGTGGACACGGTTGTGGCGCTGGGTTCGGCTCTCTTCGGCAAACCGGCCAACTTGGCTGAAGCGGAACGGATGGTATTGGCCTTGCTGGGCAAGACCCATCAAGTGGTCACGGGGGTTTGTTTGATTCACCTGCGCGGGCATCGCCAGAAAAGTTTCTGCGAGCAAACCGACGTCACCTTTCGGACGCTGACCCTGCCTCAAATCCGGCATTACCACGCCCTGGTCAATCCGCTCGACAAAGCGGGCGCCTACGGCATCCAGGAACACAGCGGGGTTTTGGTGGAATCCATTTCCGGTTCCTTCAGCAATGTGGCGGGTCTTCCCTTGGAACGATTGCAGGCCGAACTGGCCGCCTTCGGGATTGTGCAATCGGCGGCGCGTTAGCAGCCCTTTTAAAATGTAGGAGACGACGTATGGAGTCTCAAATTTGCTCGAAAACAAGGCTTTAATCAGAGATTCCTTACGTCGTCTCCTACAGGAATGAGTTGAATTGCGAGATGCAAAAATACTGGCACGTCATCAAAATCGGCCTGGCCAACACACTGGTCTATCGCTTCAATTTTTTCAGTCGGGCCGCCTTCAGCCTCATCCCGCTCCTGGCCACCATTTATCTCTGGCGCACCATCTATCGCGGCCAAACCGGCACGGTGGCGGGTTACAGCCTGGCGGGGATGATTTCCTATTATCTCATGGTGACCATTGTCGATACCCTCACCGCTGTCACCGAAGACGACTGGCAAATCGCGGCCGACATCAAGGACGGCAACATCAGCCAGTTCCTGCTCAAACCGATCAATTACCTGGCCTACCGCCTTTGCCTGTTTTTTTCGGGAAGATTGATTTTTACGGCCGTGTCGCTCGTGCCGGTCGGGATTTTCATGTTTTGCTGGTGCCATTATTTTGTCGGGCCGGATGGCGGGATGGCCTTGGGGTGCTTTTTGCTGTCCACTTTTTTGACCGGCCTCCTGCAGTTTTTCATGTCCTTCACCATGGCCCTGCTGGCCTTCTGGCTGCTGGAAGTCTCGACCCTTATTTTCATGGTCTTCGCCTTCGAATATATCGCGGGCGGACATTTGTTCCCCTTGAATATTTTGCCGCCGGTCCTGGCCCGGGTTTTGAGTTATACGCCGTTTCCCTATCAATTATATTTTCCAGTCGGCATTTATTTGGGCCAGGTCAAAGGGCCGGCCCTGTGGCGGGGCCTTCTCATCCAATCGGGCTGGGTGCTGTTCTTTTTTGTCCTGGCGCGCGTGGTGTGGAGCCGCGGCATTCGGAAATATTCCGCGGTGGGCGGTTGAACCATGAATCCTGATCTTAATCCTAATCCTAATCCTAATCCCAATTTCGCGGAAAGGCTTCGCCGCCATGCCGCCATCTACCTGGCGCTCTGGCGCAATTCCGTCGTGCGCGAGATGAGTTTCAAAAGCAATTTCCTGCTGTGGATCGTGGTGGAGTTGCTGTGGTTTGGTTTGCAACTCGGCTTTATTGGCGTCATTTACCTCCATACCGATCACATCGCCACCTGGAGCAAATGGCAGGTGGTCATGCTGGTCGGGGCCGCCCATTTTATCCAGCAAATCTTTCAGGCCTTCTTCCTGACCAATTGTGTGCAACTCTCCGAGCTGATTCGCACCGGCCGGCTCGACTTCATGCTGTTGCTGCCGATGAACACCCGTTTTCTCATTTCGTTGCGGCAGGTGGATTTGGGCGGGTTTGTCAACGCCGCCTCCGCCCTGGCGGTCATGGGCTATGCGGCCCGGCAACTGCATCTGGTCCCTGACGCGGCGCAGGCCGCCGGTTTTCTGATGTTGTGCGTGGCCGGAATCCTCATACATTACTCGTTGATGTTTCTTTTGGCCAGCGTGGCCTTTTGGACCGTGCGCGCCCAGGGAATCGTCTGGGGCTATTACAGCCTGTTTAATATTGCGCGCAACCCGGACTCGGCGTTTCAAGGTTTTTTCCGCGCCTTCTTCACTTTTGCCATTCCGATGTTGCTGGTGGCCAATGTGCCGGTAAAACTGCTCCTCAACTTGGGATCGCCCCGCGAAATGCTCTGGCTCCTCGGCATGGGCGTGGTTTGCTTTGTGGTTTCGGAACTGTTCTGGCGCTTTTCCATGCGCCATTACGCCAGCGCCAGCGCGTGAACGGGAGACGAGAGACAATGCTAAATGCTGAATGCTAAATGCTAAAGCATGAAAAAACACTGACTCGATTGCTTCCGCCTCTTCATTCAGCATTTAGCATTCAGCATTTAGCCTTTGTCTTCCAGACCGCGCCCAGTGCCAAACATCCGCCCAGCACCACCGCCGCCGCGCAAAACAGTTCCTTCTGCCACGATAAAGGATGCGGGCTTTTGCAAACGATGATCAGCGCCAGGGCCGACAGCAGAATATCCGCCCCGAAAAGATACCAACCCGGCACACCAGACTTTCGGGCGGACGCGGCCTCCGGCGGCTTGGCCGGGGTCGTCTGATGTCCACGCATCAGGGAGCGGACGCCCGAACCGACCGGCGCCGTTTCCGGCGCGAAGGGATCGCCAGCCTTCTTCGCGCCGCCGTCCAGGAGCACCTCCAAATTTCGACCCAAGACTTGCTTTGCCATGACGCCAAGCGTGGACAAAGAATTGCCCGGAAACAAACCTTATTTCCAAGGCAAACGCACTAAAATTCTCGGGGTCAAGAGTCCGGCTCTCATTAACACCGCGGCTTTAGCCCGGTGTCCAGGAGGCGTAAGGCAGACTCCAGCCGTTTTAACGGCTTACCGTCGCCCGGAGAAAACCGTTGGAAACGGTTAAGAATGTCGCAGACCAGCCATTACACCGGGCTAAAGCCCCGGTGTTAATGAGAACGCCAAGATTTAGATGCCTTTGCCCTCACCTTATTTCCAACCGTCAGAACGAGAAAGATTCAGTTTTCAAGTCCACAGTTGCCGGTCCAGCGAACGGGATTGAATCGCGCGGGATGTTCACCTGACTAAAAGGTTCTTGGTGAAAGCTGCCGCATGGCGCACTATGCGAATGGTCAGCATCGGCAGGCTGCCGGTGCCGTCGGACATCGAATTATGCAACCAGCATCCGCCATCCGCAAGGTCGCCTTTCTTGGCGATTATCTGCCAAGGAAATGCGGCATTGCCACGTTCACGACGGATTTGCGCTGCGCGGTGGCGGCGGCGTTCCCGGCCATGCAATGCCTCGTCGTGCCGGTCAATGATCTCGAGGGCGGTTACGATTACCCGGCAGAGGTGCGATTCGAGATTGCGGAGCAGGATTTGCCGTCGTATTTGCGCGCGGCGGATTTCCTGAACATCACGGATGTGGACGTGATTTGCGTGGAACATGAGTTCGGCATTTTCGGCGGGCCGGCGGGCAGTCATGTGCTGGCCCTGCTGCGCGAGTTGCGGATGCCCATTGTCACCACGTTGCACACGATTCTGCGCGAGCCCAACGCCGAGCAACGGCGCGTGATGCGCGAATTGATCCGGCTTTCGACGCGGCTGGTGGTGATGAGCGAGCGGGGCCGGGAATTCCTGCGCGATGTCTATCAGGCGCCGGCGGCCAAAATCGATTTCATACCGCACGGCATTCCCGACATGCCTTTTGCGGACCCGAATTATTTCAAGGACGAGTTCGAGGTGGCCGGCAAACAGGTGTTGCTCACGTTTGGATTGCTGTCGCCCAACAAGGGCATCGAGTACGCGTTGGGCGCGTTGCCGGAAATCGTCCGGGAATTTCCCAACGTCGTTTACATCGTGCTGGGCCAGACGCATCCCAA
>Ga0326728_10008073_pt1 | contig 26479 bp, 25 predicted proteins | sample MB3enrmetagenome_FD_207602 | JGI IMG/M metagenome (GOLD analysis project Ga0326728, IMG submission 207602) | Lab enriched peat soil microbial communities from McLean, Ithaca, NY, United States - MB31MN | ecosystem: Environmental > Terrestrial > Soil > Wetlands > Peat | place: USA: New York... | reverse complement strand
AGCCTATGGAGTCCGACCTCATCACGGTGGACGCCGCGTCGCTGGCCAACGACATCAACCGCACGGGCCACGCTTCGGTTTACGGGATCTACTTCGACACCGGCAAGGCTGACGTCAAGCCCGAGTCCGACGCGACGCTGAAAGAGGTCGCCAAGCTGCTTCAAGACGACCCCAAGCTGAAACTCTATGTCGTAGGCCATACCGACAACGTCGGAACGCTGGCCAGCAACATGGATTTGTCCAAGCGCCGCGGGGATGCGGTGGTAAAGGTGCTGGCCACCAAATACCAAATTGCAGCGGCGCGACTCAGCGCCCAAGGCGATGGCCCAACGGCTCCTGTCGCTTCGAATGACAGCGAGGAGGGCCGAGCCAAAAACCGCCGCGTCGAGCTGGTGAAGCAGTAGCCACGCGGCAGCGGCCACTCGGGGGATTTTCGCACTCTGCGCAGATGCGGGGACCGATTCCTCGCCTGCGGCGCTCGCCGTGTATTCAAGGTGTGTGCTGAGGAGGCTGGCACAACTTGGGAGCGGAGAGTACCGATGGTGAAGAAAAACTGGTCCTGACGGGATCAGCGATTTCACCACGCACCCCAAGGACAGAAGGCGAGAGGATTGCAATACGCGGGAGGCGACGCAGCCATGCGCATATCTACTTTCCGCAGTGGGAAGGCTTGCATTCTGGATAACGGCGGCCGAGGGCGAATAAATGACTACTGACACATCCGTGGCTGGCGAACTCGGAATCTACGCGTGCCCCGTATGCAAGCGTCTCTTGCGCCAAGAAGAGGGTGTGCTCCGCTGTCCCACCTGTTCCCAGGCCTACCCGATCAGGGAGGGTATCCCCGACTTCATTCTTGAAGAACTATCCCGAAGTGCGGACCCCGTACTGAGGAGAATGCGCTTTATCGACCGGATGGCACGCATTTACGAGACGAGGTTGTGGTATCCGATCGTTCTGAATGTCTACGGTGGATTTCACAGCCCGTCTCTTGCACAACTGATCAGAATAGTGTCTCAGAAAGTCCAATCAACCAAAGGCCGGGTGCTAGACATTGCCTGCGGCCCCGGCACGTACGGCCGGCGGATTGCCTCGCCGTCGAAGGAGGTGTTCGGGATCGACGTATCCATGGGGATGCTCCGGCAAGGAGCAGCCTACACGGCAAAGGAAGGCATTCCCAACGTGCATTTCGCCCGGGCAAGAGTGGAGGCCCTTCCCTTCGAAGACGGCCTTTTCGACGCCACCCTCTGTTGTGGCTCGCTTCATCTCTTTGCGGATACCGTGATTGCTCTGCGCGAGATGGCTCGCGTCATGAAGCCAGGAGCTGTTCTTGCGGTCTTCACCTTCACCGCAGGTCGCGGAGGCATCCTAAAGTTTCGCCGTCTGCGTGAGTGGGCTCTCAGGCGCGGCATGCATGCATTCGACCTCTCTGAGATGGAGCAGTGCTTGACCGCTTCAGGCTTTAAGGACTTCCAGCCCGAAGTGTCCGGCTCTATTTTGACCTTCAGCGCTCGCAAGCAAGCGGCCTGACCGGCGACTCGACCTACCAGGTGAAAAAGTCCGATGGACAAGAGGCTGCGCAGTTTCCCCGACTTCAACCGCAGGGTGTGGGCGGCGCGAAGCGCTGGGTTTTTCCACGGCGGTGACTTCCGGCCCGTGGTGGACCAGTTAAAGACTTGTCCGAAATTGGGTCGCGAACCACCATGGGCGCGAGCAAGCGAGCCGGGATTTCTCACCACGCTCATGAGTTTTAGCTCGGTACCTGGAAGGTCGGGGCTTTAGCCCCGCCGCTGGAGCGGCCTCCGCCCCTCCCCTCCTCGCAGGCCGCACGTTCCGTCAGCCGACGGACCGTGCGGCCTGCGAGAAAAAGGATAATTGAGAGGGCTTTGAAACGGCGGGGCTTTAGCCCCGCCCTTCCGATCCCGGTGAGAAATCCCGGCTAGCGAGAAAAAAGCGGCAGCAAGCTGCCGCACTCCAAAACCTCGACAAGCGACCCTCGACCGTGCAATGATTCGTCGGGGAGATTGCCGAAGTGAGCGAGCGGTTGCAAAGCCTGATAGCCGAGTTGCGGAGACGGTTTGAGGCGCTCTACGGGCCGCGCCTTGTGCGCCTGATGCTCTTCGGCTCCCAAGCTCGGGGCGATGCCGAACCCGGCTCGGACATCGACATTCTTGTGGTTCTGGAAGGGACGGTGCGGCCGGGCGAAGAGATTCGTCGTACTCTTGACCCGGTTGCCGATCTGTCCCTCGAAAACAACGCGGTGTTTTCCTGTGTTTTTGTTTCGCGCGAGCGCTTCGAGAACGAACTGAGCCCGCTGCTCATCAACGTGCGACGGGAAGGGGTGCCAGTATGACCGTCGCGCAGGCAAATCTCCTTCGAAAAGCGGAGCATAGCATCGAAGCCGCGAAGGTCATGAAGAAGAATGGCTTTTTCGATTTTGCCGTTTCCCGCGCCTATTACGCCATGTTCTATCTTGCGGAAGCTTTTCTATTGGAAAAGGGCCTCGCCTTCTCAAAGCACTCGGCTGTCCACGCAGCCTTCGGCGAGCACTTCGTCCGGACCGGCCTCGTGCCTGCCGGACTCCACCGCGCTTTGGTTCATGGCATGGAGGCGCGGCTGACAGGCGACTACGATTCCACGAAGGAAGTCAGCGTGGATGAGGCCGAGGAGCAGATCGCAAACGCGGAACAATTCATGGAGGCGGCCCGTCAGCTTCTAGGCAACCTTCCGCCGACTCAGAAAGAGTCTTAGGCCCATCGACGATCCCACTGGTGACCGCGCACGGGCGGCCGCGAGGGCCGCCGCTTGGACGATCTCTTCCAATCGATGCTGCACCGCGCTTTTCAAGGCGAGCTATGACCGGTTGCCTGCCGGACTGCACGTTCCTGCATCACATACACAAAGGGCGCTGCTGGCTCCGTGTACGGAAGGGACTAATTATCCTTGCGCGTTTTTCTCTTGACAAACCGGACGACATAGGCTAGAGTTGTTTCGTGGGGTTGGGCAGGGGAGTTAGGCCTGCCCGATAGGTCATGCCAGAAAGTCCGCTTTTGTTTTCGTCCGTGGTTCCTGCCGGTGGTTCGTATCTCCTGCTCAGTCAAGAAGTCGAGGAGTCCAGGAGTGGGAGACCGAAAGCGGGATGCACGCCTCGGGCCACAGGCTGGAAGGCGGTGGGTCACTCCTCGACGCCTCGACTGCGCGACTGTTCGACGCGGGATTTCAACGGAACAAAGCGAGAATGTCTATGAAAACAAACAGTCGAGGAGTTGAGAAGTCGAGAAGTCATGAAGCCGAACCAAGAAGTCAAGCGGTAGAATGCCGACTGCTTGTCACTCTTCGACTCTCAACTCCCGACTTCTCGACTTAATTTCGACGGAACAAAGCGAGAATGTCTATGAAAACAAAGGACAAGGACAAAAAGTCGAGGAGTTGAGGAGTCGAGCAGTCGAGGAGGAAAAGGCCAAGCGCCGACCGCGAATCCCCTCACCCGGGCCACCCCGGCTTAAGAAAGCACCGGCTACGGTTCACCCTCTCCCCTAAGGGCATAGGCGTTAGAATAAGCTCGTCACCCCACGCCAAGCCGCATCAGCGGCGCAAGAATGTGGCCCACGGCGACAGCCGTGGGATCGCGGCACACAGAGAGCACGCTGAGCCACGTGGTGGCGACAGAAGATCTGCGAGCATCAAGACAGCTCTGTCGCCCCTCCCGGGGCTTTTCAGGCGCATCGTCCCTGCCTTCTCCCCACGGCTGTCGCCGTGGGCCACATTCTTGCGCCCGCCCCGGCGGGCTGCAGGACCCGATCGAGCCTATTCTAGCGCCTATGTCCCCTAAGGGGGAGAGGGCTGGTGTCGCGCGGGTCGGTCTTAAATGCTTGCCGCCGAGGCGAATTCAGCTAGGCGTTCGGCGACGCTCTTGACGTGCCGAGGGAGAGGCAGCTTGGCTCCAGCCCCGAATATGGGAATCAGCTTCTCGAGTTCGGGGCCCGAGACTGCGCCTGTGAGGGCGACGCGAATGGGGTGGAACAGGTCCCTGCCCTTCTTGCCGGTTTCGGTTTGGACTTCCTTCGTGATGGCGCGGAAGCGCTCGTACGGCATTTCGGGTTGGGCCAGGGCCTTGGGGATGAACGAGAGAAGCACGGCGCGGGCGCTTGCCGCCGGCGAGAGATCGAGTTCCTGGACTGCTCTGGCGGCGTCGTACTCAAAGATGATACGGGCGGCGCCAGGCAGTTCCTCAAGCGTGCTGAGGTTCTTGAGGATAGCATCGAGCACGCGTTCCAGCCACAAAAGAACTTGTGCGCTTGGCTGCGCGTCCAGGTACCCCGCCGAACGAAGGAACGGTATCGCCAGTTCCACCAAACGCTGGGGCGGGCATTCCTTCATGTAGTGCCGATTCAGCCAGTAGAGCTTTTCCTGGTCAAAGACTGCCGGACTTTTGGTGATGTGCTCGAGCGAAAACTGCTCGACGAGCTGCTGCGGGCTGAGGATTTCCGTCTTTCCATCCGCCGGCGACCAACCTAACAGCGCCAGGTAATTCCGCAGCGCCTCGGGAAGGATCCCCATCTCACGAAAACTCTCCAGCGAGGTTGCTCCGTGGCGCTTGGAAAGACGTGTCCGGTCGGCGCCCAGAATGGTGGAGAGGTGGGCAAACTGCGGCGGCTCCCAGCCCAGGGCGGCGTAGACGGCGAGTTGACGGGGAGTGTTGGAAATGTGGTCGTCGCCGCGAATGACGTGCGTGATGGCCATCAAGTGATCGTCAACGACCACCGCATAGTTGTAATTGGGACTCCCGCCGGAGCGCACCAGGACGGGGTCGCCAATGACTTCCGCCGAAAAACTGGTCGGGCCGTGGACGAGATCGTTCCAGGAGAACGCGCTGGCAATGATCCTCAGCCGGATTGCAGCCGGTTCGCCCACTGCAACTTTACGCGCCGCCTCTTCGCGCGGCCGCTTGCGGCAGCGTCCCGAATACCGGGGCTGGAGACCTGCCTTCAAGGCCTCCTGGCGTTCCTGCTCGAGTTGCTCCGGGGTACAAAAGCAGAAATAGGCCTGGCCCTGGTCAATCAACTGTGTAGCCAGCCGGGAATAGATCTCCTTCCGCCCCGATTGGCGGTAGGGAGCAAACTCGCCCCCAACGTCCGGCCCCTCGTCCCAATCGATGCCGAACCAGCGAAGGTCCTCAAGCAACTGTCGTTCGAACTCCTCTTTGGAGCGCTCGATGTCCGTGTCTTCTATCCGTAAAACGAAGGCGCCGCCGTAATGGCGGGCAAAAAGCCAGTTGAAAAGGGCCGTGCGGGCGTTCCCCACATGAACGTAGCCTGTGGGGCTAGGAGCAAACCGAACTCTGATCTTGGACATATCTCCAGCCGCCTGCTAAAGATAGCACACCTCGGGCTTTACCGCCTAAGGCTTTCATACTGAAGGGGATGAACTCAAGCTCACTGAAGGCACACAGCCCCGCACCGTGCGGACTCCGAAGTCCACCCTACGCTGCGGTACCGCCGCCTAGTTTCGTGAGCGAAGTTCCTGGCAGGTAAGGCAATAGCGAGCCCAGGGGACAGCCTTAAGGCGAGGAGGGGCAATCTCCTCGTGGCACCCTTCGCAAGCGCCGTAAGTGCCGCGGGCACAACGACCAAGCGCGTTGTCGACTTCCCTCAGAAGTTGACTGCGCAGACTTGCAGTTACCGCCGTGACGTCCTGTTCGGCAGTTCGGACAGCAAACTCAACGACATCGGGCGACTGAACATTGGTGGCCAGCGCGGCCGGCGCACCCTTCGCCGAGGCGAGTAATTCGGTCCGTTTCTTTAGCAACAATGTTCGATAAAGGCTTTTCGTAGTTTTCAAAGCAGTTCCCTTTCCTAAGTCTCCTCCGATCTATCCGTGCCAACCCCCACGCTGCTGGGCTATATCGTCAGCCTTAATTGATGAACTTACCCCCTTCAAGGTTGCACAATTTCTCGGATAAAATTTGCTTATGGTATACACGATCTTTACCTCAGGAGTCAAGACTTTAGGGTGGTTTCCCGGTTGTCACGTGGCTTTGACTTTAGGATGGCCAAAGGTGGCATAAAGGCCGACGCTGCACCCTAATCTGGACGCGGTCCTTGAGGCACAAATTACACCAACACCAAGAGTTATGGTACAATCCTGCGCTTGCGGTGGCAGCATTCGGCCGGTGATCGGGGTAGCGGCGCGTAGCCGTGCCGACTCTCGGACAATATGGCGTTCGTGAGTCGCCGCCGCTTCGGAGTGGCCGGCTTCGGGAGGTGGTAGGATTGGCACAACGCGAGGACATTCCACGGCGGATTCGGATGGCTTTGGGCCGTCCTTTGGACCACACATTGGCTCGAGCGAGCACCTTGCAGCCGACCTCGACTCTAGCCGGAGTCCTACCTCCCATCCCGCCTGAGGAGGTGCTACCCAAATTCGAGGCAGAGTGGACAAAAGTAGCGGGTGTCGCCCATCGAGCGGCTAATCGACAGAAGTTGGAGGAAATCCTCAGCGCCATCCTCTCCCAGGCTGATGCTAAGAATGTGGTCCTTTCCCGTAACCCGATTCTGAAGGAATTGGGGCTCGAGGCGCTGCTCCGCGGGTGGGGCAAGGGCGTTACGGCTTGGCCGGCTCCTTGGGATGGAGGCATTCCCATCGGCGAGGCTTCCCGCCGCGCCTTTGCCGAGGCCAGCTTTGCGGCAACCGTGGGGATCACCGGCGTGGAATATGCCCTGGCGGAAACCGGCAGCTTGGTGGTCGCCAGCCGAACCGAAGGCGCTCAATTGGCATCCTTGGCCCCCCCTGTGCACATCGCTTTGTACCGGCGCAGCCAACTCTTGGCAACGCTCGATGAAGTGCTGGAAAGGCTTCGCGTGGCCTTCGCGCCCGGGGAAGCCGCCTCGGGCCGGTCGGTGGTTTTCATCACGGGGACCAGCCGCACTGCCGACATCGAACAGATCCTCATCCGCGGCGTGCACGGTCCGGGAGAGGTACACGCGATCCTGGTGGAAGCCGATTGCGTCGCCTGATTCTCAGGGCGCAGAGCGGGTCAGAACTCCTCACCCAACGACGTGGGCTCAGCGGGGAAGGCTGATAGATGGTACGTATCGTTGAAGGTAACAAGCTCCCATCCATAGGGCCGGGAACGGATAATGCTCAGGGCGGTATTATTCAGGACAAGCCGCCTTCGGTACTCGTCCGGCGCCATCCCCAGGACGTGGCAGATTGCGAGGCGGCAAACGGTCTTGTGGAAGGTCACCAGTACGCGACCTTGCTGATGCTTGGCCGCGAGAAAATCCAGAAACGAGACGATGCGCTGCTGAGCCGCGAGGCCGGCTTCCCCTCCAGGAGGCGCGAGTTGGGCGGGCTTGGCGTCCCAGGCGCGAAAAGCCTGGGCGTCGTTCTCCATGACGTCCGCCATCGTTCTCCCTTCCCACTGGCCGTAATCGAGTTCTACAAGCCTCCGGTCCGGGACAGGTTCGAGGCCCACAACCTCGGCGATCAAGCGCGCGGTCTCGAAGGCGCGCACGAGCGGGCTCGTATAAAACGCATCAAAAGGGATGGGCCTCAAGCGCTCAGCAAGGCTTTTTGCCTGCTGGCGCCCAACCGCGGAGAGGGGAACATCGGATCGGCCGCAGAGCAGATTCTCGGCATTCCAGGCCGACTCACCGTGACGCACTAAATAGAAAAATCCCATAGTAGCTGGATGTACCGCGTCATCACTCGACCGGCAGAAATGTCACGCATACGGGCGAGGGCGCCTGGAGCACTTGTCCGGTCGGAGAAAGCAGGCCAGTGGTCGGGTTGATGCGGAACTGCACGACATTGTCGGAGTCCTGGTTGGCAACGAATAGGTACGCCCCAGTCGGGTCGATGGTGAAACTGCGGGGCGTCTTCCCGAGTGTAGGAACCTGCGCCAAAAGCGTGAGAGTCCCTTTCTTAGAGTTAACTGAAAACACCGCGATCGTGTCGAGCCCACGGTTCGACGCGTACAAGAACTTCCCCGAAGGATGCACTGCCACCTCGGCGCCAGTGCTCTCGCCTTTGAAATCCTGGGGGAGGGTTGAGACGGGCTGGAGGACATCCAAAGCTCCCTTAGCCGCTTCGTACGCGAATGGGGTTACGGTGGATTGCAATTCGTCGATGACATAGCCAAACTTCGCGTTGGGAGTAAAGGCAAAATGCCGCGGTCCCGCCCCAGAGCTAACCGCGGCGGAGGGGGGTATATTCGGTGTGAGCGTCCCTTTTCCTGCGTCGAAACGATAGACGAACACCTCATCAAGTCCCAAGTCCGCGCTGATGACGAAGCGGTTGTCCGGTGACATGTAAACGGAGTGCACGTGCGGCCCTTCCTGGCGTTGCGGGTTAACGCTGGCGCCTTTGTGTTGCACAAGGGCCGAGGCCTTGCCCAGACCGCCGTCGCTCAGAATCGGGAACACCGCCAAGCTTCCGCCGCCGTAGTTGGCCACCAGAACGTACTTCCCGGTATTATCCACAGTGAGATGGCAAGGACCCGCCCCGCCGGATGGCACTTCGTTCAGGAAGGTGAGCTTGCCGGTCCTCGGAGCGATGGCGAAGGCGCTGACTCCGCCGCCGCTGCGGCCCTGATACTCCGATACCTCATTGACGGCGTAAAGGTGCCGGCGGCTGGGGTCTATGGCTAGAAACGACGGGTCGGCAGTTTCGGCCGCCAGTCCCATCGAGTCCAAGTGGTCCGTGGCCGGATCGAAGCGGCAAGCATAGATGCCTTTGCTTCCTTTCTCGGTATAAGTGCCAATGTAGACAAGATATTTGTTCTGGGCAGCGCTCGGATGAGCGCCGCAAGCGCAAAGGGTGGGTAGAAACGGCGCCGCCAGCGCCGCAAGGATCAAAGCGAGGCATGGATTGTTTTTCATGCCCCTATGAAACCTCATTCGACCCCTCGGGCGCAAGTGCTATAATTGCAGTGGCTGGTGCTTAGTGGCTGGTACCGCTAGTTAGCCCAGAGTATCTGTTCACTAGCCACCAGGCACTAATGGCCACTGACATTCCCATGACCACATTGATGGAAGAGATTGCTCAGCAGCCGGCGGTCCTTTCGGGCTTGCGGAAATTCTATACCAGTCCCGGAGCCATTCCCTCCAAGGCGCTGCGATCCATGGTGAGCCGCTGGCCTCCCACGGTGGTGTTTACCGGGATGGGATCCTCGATGTACGCGGCCTATCCGGCCCAGGCTTACTTGAACTCCCAGGGCATTCGCGCCCTGATCTGGGAGACGGGCGAACTGGTGGATCACCTCCGGAACGTCCAAGGCCCCGACATACTGCTGGTGGTTGTCTCACAATCGGGCGAAACGGCGGAAGTGCTGCGGCTGCTCGACGCCTTTCCGAGGGAAGAGGGCCTGGTGGCGGTCTGCAATATGGAGGCAAGTTCCCTGGCCCGGCGAGCCAACTTGTTGCTGCCTATGATGGCCGGCCGCCCGGCTGCCGTGGGCACCAAGACTTACGTCTGCGCCGTGGCGGTTTTGATGTACCTGGCAGTGGCTATTGCCCGAAAGCCGCCTCAGGCGCTCACTCAGGCGTTGATGCAGGCCATTGAGGCGCAGGAGAAGATCCTCGAGCGCGGCGACGAAGTGACCTCGGCCACCGTCGAGTATTTCGACAACCCGCATTACATCGCCCTGCTGTCGCGCGGTGCTGAGTTGGCCTCAGCCTACCAGGGGGCGCTCTTGTTCAAAGAGGTGGCGAAAATGGGCGCGGAGCCCATGAGCGCCGCTCAGTTCCGCCACGGCCCTATGGAGATCATCGATCCCGCCCATCGCTACATCATCTTCGCCCGGCAAAAGGAAATCGGCCGGAAGCGCCAGGCCGATACGGGGCTCTTCAAGCTCGCGAAGGACATCCGCAAGCACGGCGGGCGCGTGCTGCTTTACGCTGACGAGCCTTTTGCAGACGCTACCAACGTCCGGCTCATTCCCGTTGAACCGGTCCGGATGGGCTTGGGGACGCTGATCGATTCTGTCTACATCCAGTTGCTGGTGCACGAACTTGCGCTGCGCGCCGGCCTGGAACCCGGCAGCTTCCGGTTTGCAATGTCATGATTGACGAAGCCACAATCAAACAAGCCGTGGAACTACTACGGCAGGCGGCGCCAGGTGCAACTGTCATCGTCTTCGGTTCCTGTGCGCGTGGCGAGATTGCCGAGGACAGCGACCTCGACCTGCTCGTGGTCGAACCGGAAGTTACGTCACGCCACGAGGAGATGGTGCAGCTGCGGAAAGTTCTGCGACCTCTGGGCATACCAGCCGATGTCCTGGTCGCGAGCAAAGAAACGTTCGAATACTGGTCCGACACTCCCAACACGATCTACTACGAGGTCGCCCGTGAGGGGCGCGTCTTCCATGCGGCACTCGCGTGAACTTGCCGAACTTCTGCTGCGCAAAGCGGAGCAGGACGAGTTCGCATTGGACAAGCTCATTCCTGACCCAAACTCACCTGACGAGATCATTGACTTTCACGCCCAGCAGGCGATCGAGAAAATGCTAAAAGCAGTGCTGGCTTCCGCTGCGGTTCGCTATCGGTGGACTCATGATCTTGTCGAGCTTCTGGATCTGATGGGTAAGCAAGGCATCGTTTCCCCCGAAGAGTTCTAGGAAGTCACGGCTCTTACACCCTTTGCTGCGATCTTCCGCTACGAGGAGGAGGTGGTCCAGACGGAGAGGCCTTTCGACCGCCTTCGGGCGCGAGCATGGGTTCGGAAGGTGCGAGAATGGGCCGAATCTACCTTGCGCGAAAAGCAAACAGATTAGCCTCTCTGCGGTAATGGACGGGCTTGAAATTCGCTGAAGCTACGGTCGAATTCTCTCCGCGCGGCTGCCCCCGAAGGCATGGATGGTTCTCGTCCCGGCGATGGGCTCACCGCCATGCCACGTCCCTTTCGGAATGAAATACTCTTCTCCGGCTCTCACCGGTACCCGCTTATCATCGAAAATGACGGTGTAGCAGCCCTGAACAACCACCATGTATTCGTCGTAATCGTGCGCGTGCGGGGTTGATATCGCCGATTCCCGGCAGGTCCAGAACGCCATCTGACTTCCGTCGACTCCATCAAAAACGTAGCCTTCGACGCCGGGTGTGGCTTGACTGCTGGTGGCAATCCTGTTGGCTGGATTCTTCATGAAATCCGGAAAATCATCCACGGTTAATCCTCCAAGTTGGACATCACTCAAGTCTGGCATCATCATCGTACATGAAGAGCGGCGCAAAGGGTGCTAGAATCAGAGGATACGTAATCGAAGCTTTCGGAGGAAAACGGGCATGAGTTGGCAGGGCAGGGTCGTCATCGACCCCAAAATTCTCACCGGAAAACCGACTATAAAGGGCACCCGGCTGGCGGTTGAATTCATCGTTGACCTGCTGGCGCAGGGTTGGTCGGAGGCCCAAATCGTGAACAATTATCCGGGAGTGAGCCACGAGGATATCTTGGCTTGCTTGTCCTACGCGAGCGAGCTGCTCAAGTCGGAAAGGGTCTTCCCAACCTCGGTGCAATGATGCGCCTTCTGGCCAACGAGAATTTTCCCCGAGAGGCGGTCGAGGCGCTGCGGGACCGCGGGCACGATGTGACCTGGATCAGAACAGACTCGCCCGGCTCAAGTGATGAGGAGGTCATACATAGAGCCAGGGCAGAGGATCGAATCCTGATTACTTTTGACAAGGATTTCGGAGATTTGGCGTTCCGCAGCGGTCTTTTTTCTCCCTCCGGTGTGATTCTTTTTCGAATCTCGCAAGATTCGCCGTCGCATGTGGCGCGGGTCTCGGTCGCCGTTTTGGACAGGCCGATGAATTGGTCCGGCAAATTCTCATTGGTCCAAGAGCGCGGCATCAGAGTTGTGTCGCTCCCCATCCTCCCGTAGCCAGCACCGTTCATCGCTATTCAGCGTTTGAATGGTCTGCTAGCGACGATCTTTCCCCCTTCTTCAGTGGTGTAGGTTGAGTTGGCCTTGAGGCCACGAAGCGTGTCCTTCTGGCCGCTGGGCCAGGTGATTTCCACTCTGTCAGCCTGCGTGGCTTTTTCCAGACCAAAGGTCAAGGTGAGTTCGCTCTGCGAGCAGTAGCTCGAGCCGGAGTGAACGGTCTGCCAGTTGGTGATTCCTCCCGCAGTGACGCGGACCTGCGCGCCGATGCCGTCGCGGTTCGAGCGCGTGCCGACGGTCTTGATGCGAATGGCGTTGTTGCGGCTTCCGCCCACATTGCGGAAGAGATAAGCAGGCCCGCCGTTGGTTGTTATCAGAATATCCGGCGCGCCGTCGTTGTCGATATCCGCGTAGGCAGCGCCCCGCGCCACCATGCGGCGGGTGAAGCCGAGCTGCTTCCCGACTTCCTGGAACTTGTCGTGGCCCTCGTCGTGGAACACCAGGGGAAGCTCCGCGTAAGTCACCTGTTGCTGGATGCGCCCGATATCCGGCTCGATGTGGCCGTTGGCGACGAACATGTCTTGGAGGCCATCGAGGTCGTAATCGAGGAAGAAGAGGCCGAAGGAAAGCGAGAGCAGGCTGGCCCGGCCCACCGACGAGGAAGGCGCGATATCAATAAAGAAGCGGTTGCCCTCGTTGTGATAGAGGCCGAGCATCTGGTTGGAGAAATTGCCGATGGCCAGGCTGGGGTAGCCGGAGTGATCGAAGTCGTCCTCGTCGATCCCCATGGCGCCGCGAGCCACGCCGTCCTCGCTGAAGGCGATTCCGGCTTGCACGGCCTGTTCGCTGAAGGTGCCGTTGTGGTTGTTGCGATAGAGTTTGTTGCGCTCCGTGTCGTTCGAGACAGCGAGGTCCGGCCAGCCGTCCATGTCGTAATCGATCACTGCCACGCCCAGCGATTTGCTGGTGGGGTCGTAGATGCCGGCTTTCTCGGTGACGTCCTCGAAGCGGCCGTTGCCGAGATTATGAAAGAGCCGAGGCGTGTCGCCCTTGTACGCTTCGGGGGTGCAATACGACTTGTGCTGGCCGTCGAGCGTGCAATAAAGGTCCTCCTTTTCGGACCACTTGACGTAGTTGGTCACGAACAGATCGAGCTTACCGTCTTTATCGTAGTCGAACCAGGCGGCGCTGGCGCCAAAGCCGGTGTTGTTCACGCCGGCGGTCTTCGTGACGTCTCTGAATGTTCCGTTGTGTTCGTTGTGGAAAAGGTGCGCCTCGCCGAGGCCGGTGATGTAAATGTCATCCCAGCCGTCGTTGTCGTAGTCGCCCACCGCGACGCCCATGCCGTAAATCTCGACATCCAGGCCTGCCTTGGCCGTGACATCTGTGAAGGTGCCGTTGCCGTTGTTGTGGTAAAGCTTCGGGGTCGAACGCCTGGTCTTGTGGCTGGGAAAATCTTTTCCGTTAATCAGCAGGATGTCGGGGTAGCCGTCGTTGTCGTAGTCGATGAACGCGCAGCCTGGTCCCATGGTCTCGGGCAGGAACTTCTTGCCGAAGGCGCCGGTGTAATGGGTGAAATTGATGCCGGCTTTTTGGGTGATGTCCTCGAAATGAATCGCGCCGCCAAGCTCAGTGGAGGCGGCCTTAACAGTCCCAGCGGGTTCCGCGACGGATTCTAGAAGCACGAGGGCCGCGATTACGACGAGGAGCATAACGGCGTGGGTGGTTTTGGATTTTAGATTTCGGATGGATTTGCGAGCCATCGCTCCCTGTTCCTAAGACCCGACCCCTCACCCGTCACGCTCCGGCTGGTGAAAGCGCCGGAGCGCGCCACCCTCTCCCCAAAGGAGACGGCTACCTATAGGAAGAGGTCCTTGCTTCTCCACCTGCCCATCTGCCTACCTGCCGACTGCCGACCTGCCCACCTCCGGCACCAACGCCACCGACACGTGCTCGTGGATGGGCTGCGCTTCGTTATTGTCCTCGGGGTGCGCAAGCTTGTAGGGGCCGGTGATGGCGCGCGAGGATTCGTCCGCCTTGAAGCGCAGGTAGAGCTTTTCTTCCCGCGCGGCCTGGGCATCATCTCGCAAGCCGCGATAGCAGAGCATCAGGTCGTAATGGGCCTCGAGGTCCTCCGGATCGACCGCCAGGGTCTTATCGAATTCCGCCACTGCATCCTTGTATTTGCGCTCCAGGAAAAGCATGCGGCCCATCTGGTTTCTCACCACGCGGTCGCGCGGGTACAAGGCGGAAGCTTTGGAAAACTCGTCGAAAGCGGCCGGGTAGTTGCCATCGGCTTTGAAAGCGAGGCCGGCGAAGTAGTGCGCGCTGCCGAGCCGGGGATTCAGTTGGATAGCCTTTTCGAGCAGGGGCTTCGCGGCGTCGGTGTTGCCTTCCTGCACCCGAGCGCGGGCCACGTTGACCCAGCCGTCAGCGTAACTGGGGTCGAGCTTCGTCACGGTTTCAAAGGCGCGCTCCGCGCCTTTCAAATCGCCTTGCAGCAACAGCCCGATGCCGTAGTCGTTCCAGCGCTCGCGGTCGCTCGGATCCAAGCTCACAGTTTCCGCGAAGGAATGCGATCTCTTGGCCGCCACCGGCACTGTCACGTTGTCTCGAGCGATCACCACAGTGGGCACATCCGGGATGGCCTTGAACTTCGCGGAAACGTGGCTAAGGTCGCCTTGAAAAACCCAGCGGCCGTCGTCGTAGTTCCTGGTTACATCGGGATTCGGCTGGGAGGGATCACGCACGCCGGCAAATGCCCACTGGGTATTCCACCAGGAGAACTTCCGATAGTTGAGCTTCGCAGTGAGCGTAATCGAATCCCCGCAATCGTCAGGGACCTTCATGCGGAAATGCACGGTGTCCGCGGCGCCGGGAGGTATCAAGTGGGCGTACATGGTGGCGCGCGTGGACCAGGCATTGCGCTTGTTGATGGGATTGCCGTGCGCATCAAGCTGGAGCGAGCGGTAGAAATGCGCGCCGGGCTCGACCGGGCCGTGGCCGTTATCGGCTGCTTCGCCGCTCCAAAAGATCATCCTCCCTTTGTTGTCGCGGGCCTGAAGCTCCAGCCAGCAATCAAAAGCGTCCACCGTGCCGCCCGGAAAGAAATGGCCCAGCTTGCGGGTTCGCACCACCACTTCCACGCGCACCGTGTCGCCGCGCCGCACTTGAGCCGCCGTTCGCCCCAGCGGCGCCATCAGCTTCACGGGAGGAACGGCGCTGACGCCCGCGGCCGCCAAGCCCGCCGAGGATTCTTCGCCCACGGCAAACGTGCTAGCCAGTTGGGGCGCCTCGCCTCCGACCTTACTCGCAGGGCCCGCGGGCCCTGCGGATTCTTCGGCCAGAGCGAAGATATCAACGCTTAAAGCGCCCTTCAGGAAACTCTCCACCTGCTGGACCTGTTCCCGGTCGCCGTAAGAAGTGGGCACGGCCGTGTTCGCAGCCGCAAAGCGGTGCGAATGCACAAAGCCGCTGATGTTGCCGAAGTCCTTGGAAGGAACCAGCGGCATGTGGCAGTCCGCGCATTGAGACGGCCGGGGCGGGTAGTAGAACGATCTCGCGCCCTGCCCGGAAACCCCGCTGGCCTGCCAGTTGTCGTAGTCGTTGAAGCCGCGAATCCAGCGGTAACTATTGACGGGCACATCCAGGTGAACCTTGTGGCAGGCGGAGCAGAACTCCGGAACCAGCGTTGAGTCCTTGTGGAAAGGCTTCAGAAAGGCATTGCGATGCGGCTTGGGATCGAGCTTGACGGCATAGTCGTGGATGAAATGCAGGAGGGGATTCTTGCTCGAAGCCAGGCGGTCAAGCGGCGGATAATCCATCACGAAGCCGCCCTGGCCCATGGTGTCTTTCACTCTCGCGATGGAATGGCAGGACATGCACCCCAAGCCATTCTGGCCCTCGCGCGTATCCTCAACCTCGCGGATGGGATGCGTCTGCATCCTGTCGGCGAAGACGAGCGCATGATCGTGGCAGCCGCCGCACCAGAGGGAAGGCTTGATGCCGACCGTGTCCTGCATGTACTCGATGGTTTTGCGGTACCACTGATTGTTGAACGAAGCCATGTGGTGCATCGAGCTTTGCCATTGATTGTAGATGTCCGTGTGACACGGACGGCAGGATTCGGAATCCATGAAGAACTGCGAGGTAATGGTCTTGCCGTCGCTCGTAGTCGCGGAACTGGGGAACAGCAGGCTGGCTGCGCCGCCCCCTTCGTGATCCATGCTGAGTGGAGGCGTGGAGGGGTTCTCGACCCTGTAGCGCGGATCGGAGCGGGCGTAATGGTAAACCGCCACCACTGCATAGAACGCGCCCGCGGCTACCGCCGCTCGGAGACTCCAGCGCCACGCGGAAGGCAGACCTTCGGGCTGCGGGCCGACGCTCGCCCAGATGCGGCCTCGAAAGCGGATGAGCAGAAAAAACAGGCCCGCGATCACCAGCCCCACGTGCGCATAAAGCGCCAAGCTATGAGGCCGGGTCATGCCCACGAAAACAAGATAGAAGCCGAAACCTGTCGCCAGCGCCAATAACCAGAGCGAACCGCTTCCCCAAATCCCGGCGAAGGACTTTCTATGCCGAATCACGAAGGAAACGAACAGGACGCCAACACCCACTCCCCAAAGCGGGTGCAGCAAAGCATTCGTCACATAGAATAGTGAGGGGGCGCCAAACGCAGCGATGTAGGCAGCATTACAAATGAGGACGGCCGCAGACACAGGGAGGAGCCATCCTCCCCGTGAGCGGCCAGGACGTTTGTTTTCCATTTGTCTTTCGATCTGGCCCTGATTCTGCCCAAGACCCGACGCAGCTTATAGCTTAGCCAAGACTGCCCAAGCTTTTCAATCACTTTCCGCCGGGCCGCGGGGCATTTTCTGTATTACCAGCCCGATTTCTTTCCATTATGGCCGTTTTGAGCCCGATTCTCGGACTCGTTTTTAGCTTCGTTTCTAAACCCGGCCCTTTATTTTCAATGACATACTGGCTTCGGTCGTCATATTTCCGTGTTTCACGACCACCATGCGCCGCCTGCAGGGGCCACGTCGAAACCCTTCCCGCGCGCGATGCGACCGCACTCCACATATGCCAACTTGTATAGCCTATCACGGCTACAGCCGCCGCGCGACAGCTTGCTGGGCGAGGGTGAGCGCGGAACGGATGGCACCGAAGGTCTGGGCTTTATCCTCGAGGGAACTGAACTTAATGGGCGGGGCGTTCTCCTTGTAAATGTGCTGAACGATCTTGTTGACTGTGGAGAACATGAATTCCGGCGCGCCCTTCGCGATTCCGCCCCCTAGGACAATCAAGTCGGTATCGAGAACGGAAATAATATTGACGATGCCGACGCCCAGCATCGTGAAGATTTTCTCCAGAACCGCGCGGGCGTTGGGGTCGCCGTTGCGGAAAGCCTCAAATACGAAGTAGGCGTCGCGTTCCGCAGCGAGACCGGGCGCTGCTTGGACGGCCGTCGCGGGGAGCGCCTTCCTTCCCTCAGCAGCGATGCCCATTCCGGAAACATAGGTTTCAAAGTGGCCGGAATCGCCGAAATCGTCCGCCCAGCGGGGCCAGTCGAGAACCATGTGGTAGACTTCGCCGGCGGAGCCGGTGCGGCCGCGGCAAAGCTTGCCGTCCACAAACACGCCCGAGCCTGTTCCGGTCCCGATAGCGATAAACACAAAGTTGTCCACGCCTTGAGCGACGCCGCGCCAGTGCTCGCCGATGGCCGCCATGTTGACGTCGTTTTCGAGGAAAACGGGCACGCGCAGCTTTTGCTCCAACTCATGCCCGAGATGGATTTCTTTCCACCCCGGCAGGTTGTAGGCAAAGGCCACTACGCCGCGTTCCGCGTCGACAGGACTTGGCACGCCCATGGCCAGCGCGCGAAAACGCCCGCCGGACTTCGCCGCGAGCGAGCGCGCACCTTCGACGATCTCACCAATCAATTTGCGCGGGCCGTCCTCGGGGCGAATCTTCAGGTTGGAATCTTCGAGGATCTTCCCGCAGAAATCCGCCAGCGCGAAGTGCACGTGGCTGCCACCCAGGTCGATGCCGATTACCTGGCCGTAGTCCGGGTTGATCCCGACCTTCGAGCGGCTGTCGCTGAAGGCCAGGAGTCCTCTCTTGACAAGCGGACGGAGCTTGGCCACCACGGACGCGGGACGAATGCCAACCTCGCGTGCGAGTTGGGCGACGGAAGCCGTCTCGCGGTTTGCGATTTCCTGAAAAATCCGCTGCTCAGTGCTTTGTGGTTTGAACATATCAAGCCTCTTCGTCCCAGTCATTGCCGCAAAGGTTCCCTTTCGTTGCGGCGATGCAGAGGGAATTCGAAATTCGAGATTCCAGATTCAAGGTTTCAGATTCTTCGCGAGGATCAAATCGGAATACGATTCTGCGACGATATCCTTTGCTGTGATGCCGAACAGTTGCTGAAAGTGGCGCGCCTGGGACCTTATTTTCTTCACGTCGCCTCTCCGCGAAATGGCTTCCACCTCGAGGAATTTGCCCAACTGGCGCACCCGGTCCAGGTGAATCTTCACGTTTTTCACGAAGTAAATCTCACGGCGCTTGTCGACCACGGCCAGCGTGGCGAGAGCGCGCGCCAAAATCGCCCGCAGGGAATTCCGTCTGGGAAGCAGCATAATCTCAACGGCAGACTGGCGGGCGCGGCGAGCGTTGCTGCGCCGGTAGAAAATCAGGGCGTTCTCGATGCGGCCCTCCCTGACCTTCAGGCGCCCGGCAGGGACACGAAAGTATGTGTCAACCTGGTGGTCGGTTCCGATGGAGCGCGCGTTCAGCGTCTTGAGGGCGTCGCGAACGCGCTGTTCGTCCTTGATTCGTGCTTTGAACTCGAAGTTGACGATTTTCATTGCGGGACGGAAGATTAACGGAATGTCAAGCCCGGATCAAGGGTTTTCAGCTTTGGGTCTTGTCCTAATTTGGACGTAGCGCCGGCCTTCAGAGCCTGCCCTGAACGGAGTGAAGGGTCAGCAGACGCCCCGACGGGTCGGGGCGCTGCGCAGTGGCTCGCACACCTGGCAGCGTCTCGACCGGATTCCATAGTTCCCACAAGTTCCGGATTCCAGATTCAAAACTCCAGAGTAGGTCCGCACTGCCGCTGCAAAATACTATAATCTGGGGATGACGATGAAGCCCCGGCTTGAGACGTGTTGGAACTTGACACCTCGCGAAGCGATGCGTCTTCAGGAAAGCTTGCGCGAGCGGGTGGAACTCGACGACCGCTTCGGCGAGATTCGTTACGTGGCCGGCGCGGACATGGCGTTTGATCCGGCGACGGATGTGGCGTTCGGCGGGGTGATTGTTTATCGCCTGCCTGGACTTGAGGAAGTGGAGCGGCGCATGGCGCGGCGGAAGCTGCGCTTCCCGTACGTCCCCGGACTGCTTTCCTTCCGCGAGTGCCCCGTCCTGCTGGCGGCTTTTGCGAGACTCAAGACCGAGCCGGACCTTATCCTGATCGATGGCCAAGGGTACGCCCACCCGCGACGGCTTGGCATTGCATGCCACATCGGTATCCTTTTTGATAAACCGACGATCGGATGCGCCAAGTCGCGGCTGGTGGGCAAGCACGATGAGCCCGCTCATAGTGCCGGCTCGACGGCCTCCTTGACGCTGGACGGTGAGCGGATCGGTGTGGTGTTGCGGACGCGGGACGGCGTGCGGCCTATCTACGTCAGTACGGGACATCGGGTTTCGCTCGAATCCGCTGTGGACCTGGTGAAACAGTGCATGGATGGATTCCGCATCCCCAAGCCGACGCGGGAGGCGGACCACTACGTGCGAGATCTGCGGCGGGCGTATCAGAGGAGTCGAGAGTCGAAAGTCGATTCTTCAGGGTCAACGCCCACCACCCCTTAATCCCCTCCTCGGCGAGGAGGGGACTTAACGGGGTAATCTGCTGGTTTAACTCGTAGCGCTGGCCTTTAGGCCAGCGTTTGCCGACCTGAAGGTCGGCGCTACATTCACCAGCAACTAAGCGGGAAGCATTTTCAAGCGGTGCAAAATGCGGTAAGGTTAACCGAGAGGCGGCTTTGCGCCGATATGGAGCAAGACGAACTTGGCCCCGTCTGGCAAGAGAGAGTCGCCGCCACCAAGGGCATTTGGGAGCTTGAGATGGAAAATAGTGTTAGCGTTCAATCCAAGATTACGCCAGTTCGCGAGAAGTCCCAATTGATGTCGGCCTCGGAGATCGACCGCACGGTGGTGCGGCTGGCCCACGAAATCCTGGAGCGCAACAACGGCTTGGATGGGCTGGTTCTGGTCGGGATCCGGCGGCGCGGAGTCCCGCTAGCCGAGCGATTGGCCCGGAAGATGACAGAGATTGAAAAGACCACGCCGCCAGTTGAAACGCTGGACATCACTTTCCATCGTGATGACCTCTCCAGCGTGGATCAGAAGCCCGTCGTTCAGCCCTCCGCGCCGTTTTCCGTGGAGGCCAAGACGGCGATCCTTGTAGACGACGTCCTTTACACGGGGCGAACGACGCGGGCGGCTCTGGATACCCTTCTGGAACACGGGCGGCCACGGCGAGTGGAACTGTGCGTCTTGATCGACCGCGGACATCGGGAGCTGCCTATTCAGGCGAATTACGTGGGCCGGGTGGTGCAGACGGCCGACAACGAAATAATCCAAGTCCGCCTGCGCGAAGTGGACAACCAGGACCGCGTCATGCTTTGCGAGCGCGCTTAACGAGGTAGTGATATGCAATATCCCGTTGGACCTGAAGACGTGAAGCTGATTCAGGGGCGCAGCAAGGGGCTGCAGGTCGTGTGCGACTGCGGCTGCGTCAACTTCAATTATCTTGACCCGCAGGATCCCGTGTGGCGCTGTCGCAACTGCCAGCGCGTCTTGAGCTTCGACTTCCCCCGCCTGATGGAGAAAGCGCTCAAAACAGTGCCTGGTGCTTAGCGCAGAGTGCTTAGTGGCTAGATGTTGAAGAATGCAGACGCGGCGCCCGATCAAAGCCGGCGAGCTGCCGCTCGTAGCTGCTGACCACTGGGTACACTGAGCTCTAGGCACTAACCACTGGTGAGTGTTCTTCAAGGAGTTAACCATGCCCTACGCAAAGCCTTCCCGGCGCTCCTGGGCGGAGCCCTGGAAGATCAAGATGGTCGAGCCCATCCGCATGACGACCCGCCAGGAACGCGAGAGGTTTGTCGTCGAGGCCGGGTACAACACTTTCCTGCTGCGCTCCGAGGACGTTTACATCGACCTGCTCACGGACAGCGGCACTAATGCCATGAGCGATATTCAGTGGGCTGGACTGATGCGCGGCGACGAAGCCTACGCGGGCAGCCGCAATTTCTACCATCTTGCTGAGGCGGTGAGCAACTACTATGGATATAAGTACCTAGTCCCGACCCACCAGGGGCGCGGGGCGGAGCATATCCTGTCAAAGATCATGATTAAACCGGGCGACTCGATCCCCGGCAACATGTATTTCACCACCACGCGCCTGCACCAGGAGCTGGCAGGCGGAACCTTTGTGGACGTCATCATCGACGAGGCGCACGACCCCGCCAGTGAGCATCCCTTCAAAGGCAACGTGGACTTGGCGAAACTCGAAAAGCTCGTCCACGAGGTTGGAGCAGGTAAGATCCCTTACGTCTCTGTGGCGGGAACCGTCAATATGGCCGGGGGCCAGCCGCAATCCATGGCCAATATGCGCGCGCTCCGGGAACTCTGCGACCGTCATGGCATTCCCATCGTGCTCGATGCTACGCGCGCTGTCGAAAACGCCTACTTCATCCAGCAGCGCGAGCCGGGCTACAGCTCACAGCCCGTGGCTGAGATCCTGAAGGAATACTGCTCCTATACCCGGAGCTGTACGATGAGCGCTAAGAAAGATGCGCTGGTGAATATCGGGGGCTGGCTGGCCACCAATGACGAAGGGTTTTTCGAAGAAGCGCGCAACATGGTGGTGATCTATGAAGGGCTACACACCTATGGCGGGCTGGCGGGACGCGATATGGAAGCTATGGCGCGCGGTATCAAGGAGAGCGTTGAGGACGACCACATCCGCGCCCGGGTCGGCCAAGTCGAGTACCTGGGCAGCCACCTGTTGGATTGGAGCGTTCCCGTCGTCAAACCGATTGGCGGCCACGCGGTTTTCCTGGATGCGAGGGGCTTCTATCCGCAGATTCCGCAAGAGCAATATCCGGCCCAAACGCTCGCCAGCAACATCTACGTCGATTCCGGCGTGCGCACCATGGAGCGCGGCATCGTATCCGCAGGGCGCGATCCCAAGACCGGCCAGGAGCACCACCCGCGCCTCGAGCTCGTGCGCGTCACCATTCCACGCCGCGTCTACACGCAGGCGCATATGGATGTAGTGGCGGAGTCGATCCTGGAAGTATACGAGCAGCGCGAGCAGGCGCGCGGCTTGAAGATGGTCTACGAGCCTAAGTACTTGCGCTTCTTCCAGGCACGGTTTGAGAAACCGGAATAAGGGGAAAGCATAAAGAAGCAAGCAGACTGTCATCTTAACCCCGCAACGCGAGGCGAAACGCCTCCGCACTTCGTTTCCACCCTGGGGAATCACCCCTGCCAACCTAGAGACTCGAGCCATAAACCACGACCCACGAGATATATACATCCCGCCACTTTTCTCTAAAGTGATTGCAGGCCATTGCCGATAGAAGAAATGACCTATCTGTAGATCGATGTAGGCTGGGTGCGTTGTGTCGGAAGAGAACGGCGTGAGGTTACAACGGTGAGTTACTTAGTCTATTGCGTTTTCCGCGGCCCACTTCCGGGAGCCCTGGAGATCCCTGACGGCGTGGGTGGGCACCGAGTCTTCACGTCGAATTACAATGGGCTTGGCGCAGCGCTTTCCAAGCTTCCCGAACCAGACCCGCCCTTTGACATGTCGAACCGTCTCACCTACGAGCGGGTGGTCGAGTCATTTTATCGCCATCTGACCGTGGTACCGATTCGGTACGGGTGCCGGGTTGAGTGTCCCTACGACGCCGTGGTACTGCTTCGGGAAAATGAGGAGGCTTACCGCGCGCTACTGCGCGAACTTGATGGATATGCAGAAGTCGGCATCCAAGTTCATTTCGGCAGCCCAGTGGCTGGGGCCGAAACGCCTCGGCGGCGGCTCCTACCCGATTGGTTTCCACTTCCTTCGCGCCTCTCTGGTTCCGCCGGCCTGGATGCAAAGCAGGGCGGCGACCGGGAGGCCCAGCGCGCGATCACGGCTCCGAATGCTTTGATTGAGAACCTCTGTGATTCGCTGCATGGTTCCTTCGTCCGCCATAAAGTGGAGTTTCCTTCTTCTCGAAAGAGTCGCTTTTTGTCCCTCCATTTCCTGGTGCCGCGCGATTCCGTGGAATCGTTTAGCTCCGCGGCACGACACCTTCCCGCGAACCCCTCATTTCAGTTGCAGTTGAGCGGTCCCTGGCCGCCTTATAACTTTGTTGACGCGTTGCAGCCGTAAGGAAAACGAGCGTGGGCGCTCGCCCTGGGAGCCCGCGACTCCCCTTGAGGCCGGCAAACGGACTGCGGACCCAGCTACCTGGGGTCCGCAGTTTTTTTTATGACGAACTACGGAGATCCTTCCTTCGCTCAGGACCGCTTGCGGCTCCTCAGGATGACAGTCCGAAGGGTTTTTCCGCAGCCTGTTCGGGCCAGCATTCGCCGACCCTTCGCTCTGCTCAGGGCAGGCTCTAAAGGTCGGCGCTACGCTCGGACTAGGACAGTGCCGGACCACGTTACCCGGTGTTGCCTCGGGCGAGAAGTGATAAACTGCAACAAGTGAGGTTCGATTGGATGCTGACCGTCGAACCGCCGAGAAAACATGCACATCACTCTTAAAGATGAAGTTGTTTTGGTTACGGGCGGGTCCCGCGGGATCGGCGCGGCAACCGTCAGGGCATTTGTTGCGGCGGGCGCGAAGGTTATATTCAACTATCGGCGAGATAACCGCGCCGCCAAGCGAGTCCTCGAAAGCTGTAGGGACCTGGAGGGCATGGCCATCGCGGTTCGGGCTGATGTGGCGAGCATGGCCGGCGCCAGGAAGTTGGTTGCGGCAGCGCTTAGCCGGTTTGAAAGGGTGGATACACTGGTGGCGAACGCGGGGATTTGGAATTATCAGCCCGCGCCCATCGAGAGAATGACGGAGAAGCAATGGGATGAGATGATTGCCGTGAACCTCAAAGGCGTGTATACGCTGGTGCACTACGTCGTGCCCCGCATGATCCGTCAGAAAGGCGGGAGAATCATTGTGGTTTCCTCGACGGCGGGGCAACGCGGAGAGGCTTTTCACACCCACTATGCGGCCAGCAAGGGCGGGCTGATCAGCTTTGTCAAAGGGCTTTCGACGGAACTGGCGCGGCACGGCATCCTGGTAAATTGCGTCGCTCCCGGTTGGGTGGACACGGATATGAGCACCCCGGTGATGAAGAACAGGCGCGAGTATAAGCAGGTCCTATCGGTCATTCCGCTTCGCCGTTTTGCTTCGCCGGAGGAAATCGCTTTGCCGATTCTTTTCTTGGCCTCGCCCATGGCCACTTTCATTACCGGCGAAGTGCTGAATGTAAACGGCGGGAGCGTTCTTTGCGGTTAAGCTTAGGGGTGGCCCTTGTGGCTACCCCGGACAGCCGCAAGGGCTGCCTCTACGAGGGACCGACTATGGCCAGACAACGGTGCAATCTCAGGCTTCTAGCCGCTGCGGGGGCGGCGCTGGCGTTTATGGTTGGTGCGGCGAATGTGGCCGGACTGCGCGCGGGGCAAAATCCCCCCGAGGCGTCTTCGAATCCTGCCCCGTCGAATTTCGCTCCGCCCCCCTCTCGCATCGACCCCAAAGCCCAACAAATTCTCGATCGTGTTATACAGATATTGGGCGGACCAGCCTTTCTGAAGGTGAAAAGGCTGACCACTCGAGGCCGCGTCTTTTCCATCCGGGACGAAGCCACCTCCGCCTACGCCCCCTTTGAGAGCTACGTCGAATATCCGGACAAGCGCCGTTTCAGTTACGGGAAGAACCCCCCGGTTATTCTCATCAACAACGGCGACCAAGCATGGGAGTTGGACCGAATGGGCCAGACCACCCAGTTGGCGGAGCAGGTGCGGCGGTGGAAGGTGTCCACTTACTATTCGCTGGAGAATCTTCTCCGTCTGCGCGTCCACGAGCCCGGGGTCCTCATTCAAATGGGCGGTGTTGACTTCGTGGATAACGTCGCCACTCAGTCCCTGGACATGGTGGATGCGCAAGCAACTCAAGTGAAACTCGATTTAAACCGTCAGACGCTTCTGCCGGTCAGCGTTACATATCGTGTGCACGACCCGAAGACGGGAGACTGGAACGACCTCGCGGACGTTTACAGCGAATACAAGAATATTGACGGAGTCATGACCCCCATGCACATCGCGAGGTTCATGGATGGGGACCGAGTTTCTGAGGTCTTTCGCAGTTACGCCCACTATGACGACGATTACCCTGCAACTTATTTCCAGCCAGTCCGTTAGGTGTTTCATCTGTTATAATGACTTACTGGGGCACGCGTGAAGAATCGTTTCCAAATGCGGCACACGACGATCCTCTGCGTCCGGCGCGACGGACGGCTCGCCATGGGAGGCGACGGCCAGGTGACCATGGGCGAGAATATCGTCAAGCAGAAGGCCCGTAAAATCCGTCGTCTTTATAATGAGAAAGTAGTGGCGGGTTTTGCCGGGAGCACTGCTGATGCCCTGTCCCTTTTCTCCCGGTTCGAGCAGAAGCTCGACGAGTATCATGGCAACCTCAGCCGCGCCGTGGTGGAACTGGCCAAAGAGTGGCGCACGGATCGCGCCCTTAGACATCTCGAGGCGTTGCTCCTGGTCGCCGACGAAAAGAACACCTACTTGTTAAGCGGCAACGGAGATGTGATCGAGCCGGATGACGGGATCGTGGCTATCGGTTCCGGCGGGCCTTTCGCGCTGGCTGCGGCTCGCGCCCTGGCGAAACACACCGCGATGAGCGCCAAGGAGATCGTCGAGGAGGCCATGCGGTTGGCGGGGCAGATTTGCATCTTCACGAACGATCAGGTAACGATCGAAGAATTGTGAGCACCAACGAGCTATCCCTAGATTCCCTCCTCACTGAGGAGGGGATCTAGGGATACTGGCGCGGCGAGCGCTGAATCTTATGGTTTTCTATTTGCCGGAGAGTATTGAGACCACGACTTCGCTGGATGAGCTTACCCCCCGCCAGATCGTCACGGAACTGGACAAGTACGTGATCGGCCAGAATGAGGCCAAGCGATGCGTGGCCACGGCCCTGCGCAATCGCATGCGACGGCAGAAGCTTCCTCCGGAACAGGCGGAGGACATCCTTCCCAAAAACATCATCATGATTGGCCCCACCGGCGTGGGGAAGACCGAGATCGCGCGCCGGCTGGCTCGCCTGACGAATTCTCCTTTTCTCAAGGTGGAAGCCTCGCGTTTTACCGAAGTCGGTTACGTTGGCCGTGATGTCGAGTCGATGGTCCGCGACCTGGTGGAAATTGCCATCGAGATGGTTCGGGAAGAGCGCGTCGACGAAGTCGCCGAAAAGGCCGAGCAGCAAGCCGAGGAGCGCCTGCTGGACCTTCTCTTGCCTCCCCCGCCTTC